>Ga0209712_10003371_pt1 | contig 12961 bp, 7 predicted proteins | sample ArcOceMetagenome_FD_187443 | JGI IMG/M metagenome (GOLD analysis project Ga0209712, IMG submission 187443) | Marine eukaryotic phytoplankton communities from Arctic Ocean - Arctic Ocean - Greenland ARC118M Metagenome (SPAdes) (version 2) | ecosystem: Environmental > Aquatic > Marine > Oceanic...
CCAACAACTTCGTATACATAATCAAGCTCAACATCTTGTCCAAGGATTGGTTCTATAACTGTCTTACTAATATATGCAGTTGGATTAAATCCAGATGGACCGTCGTTTATTTTAACAAACTCAAGATCGTCTAAGTCTGTAAAGTTACATCCTTTTACAATTGAGCCTTCTTTAAATACGTTATCACCAAACTGCTCAACTTGATTCTGAAGCATAGTTTGAAGTTGCGTAAGCTCACGAGCCTGCACAGCAAACCCAGGCTTAAACATAACCTTGTAGAATTGCTTCTCAATATCGTAGTCATCGAAGTACGGCGCTTGGTTGAGATTTTTATTAATAGGCATCTTTACTTACGTTCCTTAAAATTCTAATACGAACTTGAATTCTTCTCGAGAAAGTTCAGTTCGTGCTAATGGGAAAAAGTCTTCCATGAAGTATACTTCACCCGTTCGTTGTATATAATCTGAGTATGTAACATTACTAGCTACTGGATTATTTATTGCGATCTTCTGACCCGAGTCTGAAGTAATATCAGAATCAGGATTAAAAGAAGTATCGCCATTACCCACAACTTTTCTGTTTGGGTACGGGCCCATATACTCTGCGAGGTATACGGTGTTGGATGTTGCATCAATTTCGTGTACTTGAGCTTTAAATGTTACATTGTTATCTACGTCAATTTGTGTGATAGTGCTATTTGCAGTTAAGCTAACATGGTCATTAGTTACAATTGCGATTCTATTATCAAATACTTCTGGTTTTAAACCTAACGCCGAAGTACTTCTCCAGTTAGGACCAGGAGTTGAAGCAAGTGGACCATCTCTAAAGGAAGGAGATCTTACAATACCAATAGAACCATAAGTATTAACTCCACCTAAGTGAGTATTATCAGAAGCTGTAATATAAGCATAGAATGAAAAATGTTTACATCTGAATTCTTCTAATAAATTATATGCATGTCCACCAGAAGGTTCAAGTATTACTCTACATGTCGCTGCAATATCTACTACATCTAAAAATCCTTGTGATGGCTTAACTACAGTAGCGATAGAGTTGTTATAACCTGAACCTCTATTTAATATCGTAGCTGATTTAATACGTCCGCCTATTACATTAGGAATTGCGATAGCTCCAACACCATCACCAATAATATCAAGTCTTGGAAATATTTTTACTGTTGCATTTGTTAATACACCAGCAACGAGTAAATCTTTATCTGCGTTATACGTTCCGCCTGCAGTCCAAGCAGTAAATGCAGAACCATTTAATCCATTACTATTATTAGAGGTAGCCCATGTTACGCCATCCTGATTCATAATACCTGTCGTATAAACTTCAAACGAATCAAGATCTACCGTCTTAACATAATAAGGATTGCCTGTAACATAATTTAGTTCAGTCATTCCACCAACATCACTAAACCGTATAGGTTGTCCGTCAACAAGACCGTGTCCAACCGAAGTAACCACGACTGGGTTTGCAGCAGTGATACCTGTAACAGTTCCTCTTGAAGGATTTGTAAGCTCTGAACCAACTCTAACCTCAGCATTACCTGAAGATGTATTAAATGTATAACTTAATACTTTAAATAGATTAGTTACACTTGAACTTGGATTTGTTATATAACAGTACTGACCAACATAATAACTTACACCTTCAGCCCAATCCAATGTAGTAGGATCAAGTATTAGCCTATTGTCACCTTGTGTTTGTCCTGATCTTCCAATAATGAAATCTAGGACAGCAATCTTTTCCTCGTAACCCTGATTATCAAGTGGGTTAATAACTACAACTTCAGAAACTCCACCACCTTGTACTTCAGCAGGATTAGCATTAGCAGCTGGGTCGATTGGAATATAACCTAACGCGTTGTATCCTTCAAATTGTAGAGTAGTTAGACGATACATATATTTCCATACGTAGCCGTCAGCAGTTTCATAAATTTGAGTTACGTTAGCCGCGTCCCATGTAGGAGGTGATTCAGCAGATGAACCATTTCCATTCGCTAAACATTTAAATACTCGGTAATCACCAGTATCATTATCGTTAGGACCAACTACAGAATAAAACTTTAGACCGTCAAGATCAATAGTATCATCGTACTGAATATATACTGTTCCTCTTTGCCAAGGATAGTATTTAATCATGTAGTTTATATCATCGTTGTGTATCTTTTTACCAAATAATGTATTCTCTAGGAATTCATTTTGAGAGACAGCAGAGTCTACTGGGGTAAACGACCCGATCTTAGACACAAACATATAGTAATCTTGATTAGCTACTGTGTCTGTCACGAACATCTTATTGATGTCGCTATTAAAATTATTTGTTAAAATTTCCATGTTTCAGCTTTAACTCTTCTGTATTTTAGTTTATTTATTCAAAAAACTCAAGAAGAAAACGATGTCTTGCTTCTTGGCCACGCTCGACCCGATAGAGGACGTCTTCCTTCGGCAGTTTGTTCAGAACCACCTGCGATGTATTTACCAGATCCCATTCTAATTCCCCAAGGAATATGAACTCTTAATGATGGCGTTCCATATAGTTCTGATAGATCTGCCCCGCCGTTTTGAGAATCATCATCTTTAACTCTGTTTACTTCGGTTGAGTTATATAATTTGGTTGATGATATATCACCAGCACTTGGTACATTTGCAAAGTCAATTAGATCTTCACCTATTAGATTAGACTTTGCGTTTTTAATCATTAATGCTTTTAATTGAGCAACGGATGGATATACACCTCTTTGTGTAAACCAATGATCTAAGAATACAGTAGCACAACCTGCGGCAACTGGTGCAGCACAACTTGTTCCACTAAAGTATCCCCATTTACCGTCTAAATATGTATACGACGGGTTACTTGTCCAAGTATATGCACCGTAAGAAGCAAAGTCAATCATCTTCCCTCGATTACTATAATCATCTAATAATCTATTTGTATCATCTTGTTGGCAAGCAGCGATTGTAAACTGATCAGGACCACCGTCAATTGCAGTTCTTAAAACATATTGATTACTATCTGATTGACTTGACGAAGTAAATTGATTTTTACCTTCGCTATCTAAAGTATTAAGTACTCTATATCCGCCATCAGGTGTAACATAGTTATTCCATTCCGTATCTAGAGGATTAACAGCAATGTGAGAATTGTTACCTGCACTCTTAAAGCAATATATTCCATTATAATTATTAAAAGTACTCATAACAGTATCAAAGGAAGAGAATCTTGATTGATAAGGAATAGATAACATCCACTTATCTGTGCTATCAGCAGGATCGTTAATTACTCTAGGAATAATACCATTACTTGTAAATGGTGTTAAGTCTGTACCCCACCCGCCGCCAGGCCTATTAGTTACTACACTACCACCTTGTACGGTCATAGAGGCAATATCATCTATTCTAAAAAACTCTTCGTGTTCAAGACCTGTATAACCCCAAGCTCCTGTTACGACAGTAGCATTCCTAACACCAGTCGCAGGATTAACTGCCTTGGAGATATGCCATTGCAGAACAGAATAATAGGCGGTGTTAGTTCCGTTACTTAAATATATTACTCTTAACGTTGATTTTTTACCCCAACCGCAATATTTACCACCAGCCGCGCTTAATACACCAGCAGCATGTGCAGTCCAAAAAGGACCACTTGAATTCGTTACTTGGTTGTTTTCAACAGCGGAGGCAGATCCATTATAAGTAGACCAATCCATTTTAACAAACTTAGAATCCGTAGAATCAAATTCTTGAAAGTCAACGTGATTTTCATGTCCATCATATGCTGAGGTTGGAGTACCTGCTTCAACTGCGACTATATCAACATACTCTCCAAGGAAATTAGATTTAACTGAATCGTCAAAATTGAAATCACCAAAGTAACCAGCCGAAGACCCAGCAAACCCTGACGCAGGATCAAATTCACTGGTGAAAAACATATTCATTCCAGTATAATTTTTACCATTACCAGACGTTGGCGGATATGTTCTTGTTCTAAAAGTAGCACCAGTAGATTCGTATCTGGGGGTGGTTGTTGGATAAGAAGTTTCTATAACTTGTCTTTCAGCTTCTATTTCAAAAACTTTTTCACTAGCTTTTAATGTAGCAGCTTCTTCTTCAGTAAGCATCATACATAGAAGCATATCGAATAGATTAAGATTATCGTGGACATCCATGCCTGCTGCTTCATTACTAATAAAGGCAGCTTCGTCAGTACCAGGCTGAAGAACTAGGTTATAAAGTTTCTTACTCATATATTAAGACTCTATCTTTAATGCTTGAATAGTAACCGATGTTGTGGTTGTACCTGCCGTGTTATTTTGTATTGCTACTGGAACCGTTGCTTCACCATCGTCAAGCCAACCGTAAATAGCAGGAGTAACTTTAAATACCGTGTTAGCTGAAGTGGCAATAAACTCAGCAATAACACCAGAGCCATCAGCAGGATCTGTTCCTTGAGTTCTACTTGCATCAGCCGTTCTTGAAGCAGTGTCAGAATATATTCGTATCCATGATTCTTTTTCAGCAGTTACTTTTTGTATTGCGAATGACTTACCTAGTGTGGCAAAAGAAACATTGCCTGTAGTTCCTGCACCGATAGAAGCTGTTGTTTCAGTTTCAGTAACTCTTGCTGCCCCACCTGCAGATGCAGAAGGATCTTTAATTGTAATAGTTCCTTTCATACTTGCATGTACAGTACAAATATATTCATAGTCACCACTTATTGAACCTGGGACTTTCCAATAAAGAACACCACTTGTTTTACCGTTTGCGGCACTACCACTTGTCTTTGTTCCGTCAGGTGCAACATGAATTAGACCAGTGTTATATGCTACGTCACCAGTTGTTTGAATTTGGAAAGGATGTGAAGCTGATACATCTGTTAAATCAAACGCAATAGTTTCACCAGCATTTACATACAATGTTGGGTTATCTGTAGTTCCATGATAATCTGATCTATAAGCAGACGAACCATTAGGTGTCATAACATGAACTGCAGACGCAGGATATGCCATATCGTGGACATCAAGATCAGCGAGAGCAACTTCAGTTAAAGCACTAAGTGTAGAAGCACCACCTGTTTGATCTGCAACCCAAGCAAAGTCAGAACCTGTCCAACTTAAAATTTGATCTGCAGAAGCTGCACTTGTATTTAGATGAGCACTAACATCAGAATCAGCATAATCTCCACCACCACCGCCGCCTATTGTTGTAAACGAAAAGTTACCGCTGCCATCTGTAGTAAGTACTTGCCCGTTAGTTCCATCAGAACCAACATCAGTTAATGCAAGTAAAGTTGTTGAACCACTTGCGGCAGTAACCCAATCGTAATCAGATCCTGTCCAACCTAATACTTGATTATTACTAGCTGACCCAGTATTTAAATGAGTATCTACGGCCGCATTATTATAATCTCCACCACCACCGCCACCTTGTGCTGCTAAGTTAACCCACGCGGAACCATTATAAGTTAATACTTGATTTAGCGCTGGATTACTAATAGTAACATCAGTAGGAGTATTAAGGGTTATTGCATCTGCTGATGGAAGTCCCCATGTATAAGTACCATCACCAACTGTCTTAAGAATAAGGTTTGCAGTATTTGCAGAATTATCTTCGTTAGTAACATTGGATTTGTATGATATTAGATTTAACGGGTCAACGTAGTTTGTAATATCACCAGCAGAGTTATCAGAAAGCAATCCTCTCCATGAACCGTGTGCATAATACATAGATCCAGTATCGTGTGCATGTGCCATAGCACCATGATAAGTTGAAGGCGACACTGCATCGACTAATGCTTTAGTAGCATAGTAGAAAGATACTTTGTGTGGTTTGCCATTCAGATCAAGCGCACCTGCGTTATCAAATAAATCTATTGGATTCTGCGAATTACCCAATGCGTTGTAAACTTCATTAAAGTTGTCGTTTACTCTATCGAACGCAATTCGTATTGGATCACCTGTCCCATCGTTTGCGCTTGCACCTAAATTAACTACTTGTTTTGTCATGGCCTTTTCCTAAAGAGAATCTTTGTTTTAAATATTTATTATACTGGTTCGTGGTCAGCACTAACATATGTGCTATCAACCGTAAAGTTTGTAACCGATGCTTCGAGTAATGCGGTATTCGCAATATCAAACGGCGATCCGTAACCATCATCATTAAACATTCTTAAGAATCTAGGTTTGATTGTCGAAGCAACTTCGGCTTTGAATATAAAGTCACCAAACAGTTTACTACCTGCTAAGTGAACGTTTTGTTTTAATAATTCTTCGTATTGCTGAAGTGGCATAGAAGATTTAATCTGGTATGAATACTCTTGGAAGTAATCACTATCTTGTACTCTTACTCCTGAATCATAGTATTCTTGATCGTATACGTTAGTCTCTACATCTGTTACCCAGATTATATTTTCTTGTAGTTTATACCAACTTCTACCTTTCATATTAGGAGCAATGATATTGTTCCATCTTGCTACAGATGCTGCAGTTGCAGCCCCAGCTGGAAGCTTAACAAATTCTAATGCATCGGCTGAAGTAATTGAGCCGTCCATATTAATATCACCGTACGTGAAACCGTCTGATGCTATACTGCTTAACCAGTTTCTAAATTCCGGTGCTAAGTCTCCCACAGACGCAATAGGATCAGTACCTACAGCAACTGCCGTTACTGCAAGCGCAAAGTTTGAATTAGGTAATATTGTTTCGCTTGAAGTAACACTCTTCTGAATGTATCCACTTAAGTGGCTATTCTCTCCAGCCCAGTAACCTTCAGTAACACCTTGTTTATCATTAGATATCCAACCTTTAGCAATTACATTATCGCTGTCGTCAGTTAACCAACCCTTACCAAGTGAGAATGCAATATTGTCATCGTCATTTACTGGCTTTCCATAATCAACATAACCGAATCCTGATGATAGTATCTTAACCGATTTAGTTCTACCGAATGCGAATTTAGTTTCAGCATCCATGGTAGCGTTATCACCCATTACTCTAGCACCAACAGAATAATCGTATCCAACACCAGATACAGATCTATTAGATCCTACAGAGTTTGTAAGCTTTATATCACTTCCGTTAAATCCATTATAACTAAATGGAATTACTGTAATGGATCCACTGTTTGAATTAATGGCTACAATACGACCTTTGGTTGCCGCTGCACTTACTTCTGTAATACTATCGCCTATTGAGAAACTTCCAGCATCACCAGCATCAGTGAATCGTATAACCTGATTCCTTCGCTCAAAGTTCTTAAATATATTATCTTGAATAGCAACAAACACATCGTTTCTATAACCAGCACCAGGGTTGATATTCTCAAACCCAGCAATTTCACCAATAGTAAGATCTTGAATAGCAAACGCAGTATTTAGTGGCGTTGTTAAATTAACTGGAGAAGCAGTACCTGACATTGCTGCTGTACTTTCATAATCACCAGCATTAAGTACTGTTCCTAGATGTGGTGCTATAGGATCTGTAATAACAGACGCAACCGAAGTATTTACTAAAGCACTAACTTTAACATGAGCAATATCAGATGTATCTGGATATAACGGACCGGGAGAAGTATCGTTTCTTGTAGTTACTTCGTTACCGTTTGAAGCAATAGTAATTGTTAATTGAGTTTGAGCTACACCATCAATATCTGGCCTAGCTGTTGTCACAACACTTGCGAATGTAAACGCGTCATTGTTATCCATCTTAATACCGATAGAGCTTTTGTTCTGACCAATAACAACACCAGAGTTACCAAGTTGATCTTGTACTACTTCGTACTGAATAAATCCTTCGTTATAACCACCTGTACCATTATTTGTAATGATAGACTGATTAGAAACCAATAACCTTGTGTTGTTTAACTGATAGCCATAACCGCCATCAGTTAAATCATATTCTACCTTACCAGTAATCTCGTCTGAAATTTCTGTAACAATTGCTTTACCTGCGTTGCCGTCTTTTTGTTTAACATTATAAACAGCACCGATCTCAATTCCAGTTACAGCTGCGTCATCTGTATCAACTTCAAAGTTTGAAAGAGAACCATTAATTTTACCGAAGTTAATTAACTCGCCATTAATGATTGTATATGCATCGTCGTACTTGGTAAAGTTTCCTTTAATATCATCAAGATATATAACAGGAGTTCTAATGTTATTTAGAATAAAGAAGTTAACTGATCTTACAGCAGCTTTTGCATTTGAAGTCGACCCAGTAATATTACGAGATAGTATATCAAAGTAAGTATACTCTACGCCAGTCTTAGATAAGAACACTCCATCGTTTGGAAACATTTGAAGGTATACACCTTGTCTCCATTCACTATCGGAAACCTTAGCCATTCTTTCAGATGGATAAAGTATTTCAATATCAAACTCTTCGTAGAATATAGCAAAGAATAATTCTATACCACGCTTAGTACCTTTTGAACGATAAAGATCAAGAATGTTTTTAACTACAAATTTAACTATGCCAGATTTAAGAGGAAGATTATCAAGGTATTTCTTTTTAAAGAATATAATCATACTCTCAAGAGTACTATCAATATCCTTATGCTCGAATATTCTTCGCTGATGGTATATAGACTGATTCGTTTGAGTTTCGCAAAACTTATAATAGTCTTCAGTTAATTGAACGAGCTCAGGTCCATTCTCACGATAGATCGCAGGAAATTGTTGCTTAATAAAAAGCGATAGATTCTTTTCTATATCACCTTGCGGCATATCTGTTCTCTCTAATTAGTAAGCTGTATTAATAGTAGTGTTAGGTGGATTCGTTGCCGACTGAGTTGCTACTGGAGATTTGAACTCTTCTAAATCCATTGCTATTTTAACATCGGTATCTCGTATAATAAACACTCGACCTTTTGGAGCTTTAATATCGTTTTCTATTGTTTTCGCTGTAATCTTAATTGCACTACCTGTAAACGATTCTACTTCAAAGTTTGTTAGCTTAACTAACCCTGTTGTATAATCAACCGTACCTGCAGTAGGATTAGTGATCTGCGGATTTGTTACTTCATCAGTAACTAACATCATGTTTCCTAAACCATCGTCTTGTAAGAATACACAAGTACCTTTAACATCAAACACACTTGATTTAATAGCAGGTTTATAGTCTGTGAAACCACTTGTACTCCTGAAAGGATAAGGCTTAACTAAACTAGTTTCAAACTTAAACGTTGGGTTCGTATTGTAATTAAGAGGTGGAGAATATTCGATAATAGGTGTTACCGATATTTCGTTACTCTCAATTCCAGTATCCAACTTATCAATAATACCAGAAAGCTTTGACGATCTTAGCGTTTTATTAAAGTCTTCTAAATTGTTATCTGAATAAGCAGCAACTGCAGTTCTTACTAAAGCCTCAAGATCAGCTTCTGTCTTTTCTGTAGTCTTTCTAGTATACTTAACTCTAACTGACATATCAGCATATACGAATTGAGTCTGAACAAATATAGGTTCTATTCCTAATGGACTTCTTTCATCTAAATACGCGATATACGAATTAGATAATGTACTAGAAATAATTTCTGTTTGATCATTTAAATAAACTGAAATTGCTACTCTTCCATATTGCGGTGGATCTAACTGTTCGCCACCGTATGCAGACACAGCAGTAATTTCAGGGAAAGCTTGTTTTAATAGTATTTCATAATCAGATGTAGTAACTGCTCTTTCTTGAATCTGTAATGCCTTAGGAGCGAAGTATCGAATACTTTCCATTGATTCTCTTTCAGCACCACCCGAAGCTGCGGCAGTTGTTGTATTAGAAATAGTTGCACCTTCAATAAAGGTTGCATTAAAAGTGGATGCACCGTTAGCTTCTCCACCAGCCGTAATTCTATATCGTACTCTTACATCTTCGAATTCTTCAGGTTGTAATCCAAAACTATTCTTACCAAAGTAAATGGCATACTTATCATCAAGATAAGGTTCAACATAAAATACTTTATCTAATGGTTTAACACCAAAGATTGTATTTGCTCTTGTAAAGATATTCTGATCGTCAGTTGCTTCAGCATCAACGAACACTACAAGTGAATCAGTATCTACTTCATTGTTTGTTAGGTTAACTCTCAAGACTCCATCAGAGTCTACGATAAATCCTTCTTTTTGGAAACTGACCAACATTTCACCTTCGTAAATATCAACCTTCTCTGCTACATATTTACCAAGTTCAGTTCTTCTTGCCGTATATGATTTATTAGTTACAAAGTTATAAGTCTCACCTTGATATGTTGCACTAAAGGGTGCATATTGTGGAATCGTAATAGTTGATGCAGTTGCAGTGTTATCTGTAATAGTAACAGTGATCGTTGCTTTTGCTGATTTACGAGATCTTGGAAGATAGTTTAATTCTTTTGCATGGGAAACGATTGAGTTCTTAAGGACGGCAGAGTCAAGAAACATTTCGTTAATTGCCATATTAGTATAGAAGTTATTCTGATAACTATTAAACGAAAGGACATCGAGAAGAACACTCATGTTCGACCCTTCAAAGTTATAATCCTTGAATTGTGTCTGCGTTTGTAAATACAGTTTTAGCTGTTCCTTGATACTATCAAAGTCAAGTTCTGTAATTGGAGTCTTTGGATTTGCCATCTCTATCTGTTCCTTTGTAAAATAACATCTAACTGAATTGGTTGCTCTGCGTTGCGAATGTAAAAGGTAATTCTTACGGAAACATTAGCTGTGTCCATATCACCTGAAACGAATACGTCTATTAACTGTGCTCGAGGCTCATACGTTTCAATTGTAGTTATTACTCTGTCTTTAATTAATTTCAGCGTTCCTGGTGTTAAGTTCTCAAAAAGCATTGCTCTTATGTTGCCACCTAAATAAGGTTGCATTAAACGTTCACCACGATCTGTAAGAATAAGATTCTTTATTGATTCTTTAACTGCGTCTTCATCTTTAAGTATAGCAAGATCTTTCGAGACTGGGCTAATAAGCAAGTCTTTTCTAAAGTCAGCATTTAAACTGATCTTTTTCTTTGTTGGCGATAGATATGTTGCTATTGACATTAAATTATTTCTCTTATATCTAAATGAATGTGTGTATCGTATTCTTTAACATATTTGAACCCGTTTAAATACGCGTCCTTTATAAACTTGGCAGGATCGGCCATATCCTTTTTAACATCAACAACAAGACCACTTAAGTGACTGTTCTGTTCGTCACCCTTTATCTTCTTGTTATAGGCTTTACTTACCCAGCCGTCAACAATTATAAGCTTGCTTCCTGTCAGCGTCTGTACTCTCTTTAGATAGACCTTAACATCAAGATCAACGCGAGTATAGGCGTAAATTCCAATGCCATCCTTTTCATCGAAGCTATCTCCTTCAACACCAAAGACTGTATCAGTTCCTTTAAATACATTACCACATCTCGGAAGATCTTTATAATCTTTAGCAGTAATAGGAACAATATTAGTAGGAGCCTTACCTGTATTTGTAATAGACTTCCCATCAGGCTTAGTCCATCTGCCTTCTAATCTATTTATTACAGATTGCCTAGTTGTTGGAGAGAAACGTATCGCTCCAGCTGCAATTGCGTTACCGCTATTAACATTTGATATATTCTTAAGTCTATTTACGATTTGACCATATCTATTTGCGTAGTTATCAAGCGGTGAATTGATGTCTCGTATTAACGCTTCGATGTTTGCAGCCATTGCACATACTCTTGCGATAATGAATTGAATTTCTTCAATCCCAGGACTCTCAAATAAACTAACTGCGTAATCAATTAAACCTAATACTTTATCTTTAATGTCTTTCTTATTTTCGTCCGTAAACAATGCGCACATTTGTTCGCGTGTTGTCATTATCCCTTTCACAACAGATTTATCTACATACGTTTCAAAGCCTTCAGTAATCTTGGATGGATCAAAGTTATCAACCATATCCTCAACTTCTGCAAAGATCTTATTTATTACATCTTCAATCTTTTTCTTTATTTGTCTAATAAGTTTTTCAATTACACCTTTAGCCGTTAGATCTTTCAAGCCATCGTATGTTCTTACTTTGTCAACAAAATCTAATACATCAGCTATGAGACCTTCAACTACTCCAATTAAATCGAAGAACGCATCTATTGAAGCAAAGACAGATTCAAACCTATCACAGAATCCACCAAGTATGCTTGAACTAAAATCGTTTTTATAATACGAATCTAGATTTCGTGCTAACTTTTGAGAATCGCTTTCCTCTGTAAAACCAGACGGAGTATAATTATATGCCTTAAGGAAATCAGCTGTTTCAAGACTAGAGATATTACCTTTAGTCCATCTTGCATCTAAATCAGGGAACTGCGTAAGACTACCGATTTGTTGTCTAAGTAATCCATTTAAATAATCAGTGGCAGTATATATTCCATCACCGTATTTGTTCTTTGCTACTATAAGAGGATTTGTTTCAGCCTCAAGAAGAATGTTCTTAGCAAGTTCTTCTGTAATTGCGTCTATTTGAGAAAGATTAAATCTACCTTCAGAATCAACGACATTTAGTTTTGTGAGAGCTAACTTATTTAAAGTTGTTTGATCATCTCTATCAATACATACTTCCATTAGAATATTTCTCCTTTAGCAGAATCATCAGTCGGAGACAAATAACCGCCTGCCCAACCCTGAGAGAAATACCCAGGAGCTAAACAAGACATTGAATAACTTGGTGGTTCAGGCATTTTAACTTCAGTCATACCCCATGCACCTCTTCCTAATGGAGGAAAGTTTGTAATCAATGAGAATGGACTTGTTAATACTTTAGCAAAGAACACTGGACTATTACCTGTAGGATAAGCCACGCCTGAACTAGCACCAGGGACAGGTAACGCAAGTGGTATACTTACAGCAGGTATCGTAATAGCAGGTAATGTTGGTACTACAGGATTAGTAAAGCCAGTAAGTGCAGTTATGCGACCCGGCGCATTAAAGCTAACAGATCCTGAAGGTAATGGG
>Ga0209712_10003373_pt1 | contig 12954 bp, 12 predicted proteins | sample ArcOceMetagenome_FD_187443 | JGI IMG/M metagenome (GOLD analysis project Ga0209712, IMG submission 187443) | Marine eukaryotic phytoplankton communities from Arctic Ocean - Arctic Ocean - Greenland ARC118M Metagenome (SPAdes) (version 2) | ecosystem: Environmental > Aquatic > Marine > Oceanic...
AGAATTTTGCCACAGACTCAGACGTGAGCACGCCCAATAATGCCCGTGTTGAAACTGTAAATATTGCGGGTCAAAAGGTCATGAAACTTGTGGTTCAACCAGGTTGGGTATGGTCTAAAGACATACAACCTGTTGTTGGAACCCATAGTTGTGAGGCTAAGCACCTAGGCGTTATTGTGGAAGGGACCATTACCTGTCGCCATGACGATGGCACAGAAGCAACTTATACTGCAGGTGACGCTTACGCTATTGAACCTGGTCATGACGCTTGGGTTGTAGGGGACAAGCAGGCTGTTGCTTATGAATTCCACGGTGTTTGGGGTGACAAGCTCTAAGCATCCTTACTTTTGCAACAAGTTAAGGCTGATTTAGGTTGCTTATAAAACCTTAGCTTTTTTTGTCATTAATTTGGTATTACTTTGGCATTACTTTGGTATAAATTTGCCCTTGGAAAGGGTCAATATGGCGTCCGATTAAGTGTTAAAAATACTCACTTACAAAGCCGAAAAAACCTGTGCTTATATCACTAGCATATTCCCACTGAGTTGATTCTCCATTTTTTAATACCTGTTGGTATTTTACTTTGTAGTTTTTAATTTGTTACCGTACAATGGCGCCTAATTTGATGTAAAGCTTTAACTAAAAATTGCCTACCAAACCATATCATTCAAACTAAGCGCCACTTTAACACTCTAGCACTCTAGCGCTGGGCATCAAGGGCGTTTGCTATACTTAAATAGTGATGATCCAATTAACTTGAGGAACACATGAGAGAACGTATTTATAACTTCGCACTTAATAAGCCATGGATTACACTGCTAATCTCTTTGCTACTGGTTTTTGCTACGGGCTTTGGTGCCCAAAATCTAGTATTCAAAGGTGATTATAAAGTTTTTTTCAGTGAACAAAATCCTGAACTTACAGCCTTTGAGTCTATTCAAGAAATTTATGCCAAAAGCGACAATGTGGCTTTTATTCTAGCGCCAAAAAATGGAGATATTTTTACTAAAGACAACCTTGCAGCGGTCTTTTGGCTAACTAATGAGTCATGGCAAGTGCCTTATTCTACGCGTGTTGACTCTATTTCAAACTTTCAACACACCATTGCTGAAGAGGATGACTTAATTGTTGAGGACTTAGTATTAGACCCAGATGTCTTGTTAGCATCAGACATGGTTAGATTAAAAGAAATCGCCACTAATGACCCTTTATTGTTAAATAAAATAGTATCCGCAACAGGGCATGTATCCATCGTCAACATTACCAACCAACTTCCTGGTATCGACCCAATTGGAGAAATTCCAGAGGTTTCGGCTAAAGTGCGTGACATTAAAGGACAGTTTGAAGAAAAGTTTCCTAACATCGACGTTCAGACTACTGGCATGGTGATGATGAACGATACCTTCACAGAAACAACTATGTCAGATAGTGGCACATTAGTGCCTATCATGTTCGGCATTGTGTTACTCACCATGGTGTTATTGTTACGCAGTTTTACGGGTACTTTAGCCACACTAATCGTCATCATCTTTAGTATTTTAACGACTATGGGAGCAGTGGGATGGCTTGGATTTTTTATTACTGCGCCGTCATCCAGTGCCCCCATTATGATCATGACTTTAGCGGTCGCTGATTGTATACATATCCTTACCAGTTATTACTTTGAAATGCGCCAAGGCAAAGCTAAAAGGCAGGCCCTGCAAGAAAGCTTGAGGGTTAACTTTAAACCTATACTACTCACCAGTGTCACCACTGCGATTGGTTTCATGAGCATGAACTTTTCAGACTCGCCTCCATTTCGCGACTTAGGTAATATGGTGGCGATTGGGGTTATGCTGGCCTTTGTCTTCTCCATCACCGTATTTCCTGCACTATTGATGATATTGCCTGTCAAGGCGAGCAAGGTATCACCTAAAAGTCATTACGGTTTAATGGAAAGGTTTGCCGATTTAGTGGTTGCTAAGCGCAAGATTTTATTGCCTACCAGCATCTTGGTTATTGTCGCCATAGCTAGTTTTCTGCCACAAAATAAGTTGGATGATAATTTTGTAGAATACTTCGACGAGACGGTACCATTTAGGGCTGCTACTGATTTCATGGAAGACAATCTGTCTGGCTTATCATCCATAGAAGTGTCCATAAATAGCAGGGAAAGCAGTGGAATTAATGACCCTGCATTTTTGAAAACAGTGGGTGATTTTAGTCAGTGGTTGCGTCTGCAACCGTTCACTGATCATGTGAATAGCATTTCTGATGTATTGAAACGCCTAAACAAGAACATGCATGGCGATGACCCAGCGTTTTATAAATTACCTGAAGAGCGTGAATTGTCGGCTCAGTATTTGCTCTTGTACGAAATGTCTTTGCCCTATGGTTTAGATTTGAATAATCAACTAAACGTTGATAAATCCTCTACCAGAGTCATTGGTACATTCAAAAACCTTTCCTCTATGGAACAAATTAACATAGAGCAAAGCATGTATGAGTGGTTTGCTAAAAATGCACCGGCATACCAGATTTCTATCTCTAGTCCGACTCTAATGTTTGCTCATATTGGCCAACGTAATATTTACAGTATGTTATTTGGCACCACGGTGGCATTATTGTTGATCTCATTATTATTAGCCTTTGCATTACGTTCTGTGCGCTATGGCATCATTAGCTTGTTACCCAATCTTATCCCAGCCTCCGTAGGTTTTGGTCTTTGGTACTTTATTGATGGTCAGATAGGTTTAGCCCTTTCTGTTGTTACTGGCATGACGCTAGGTATCGTGGTGGATGATACTGTGCACTTTTTATCAAAATATAAGCATGCAAGAGACGCTTACGGTAAAAGCTCTGAAGAAGCTGTAAAATATGCCTTCAGCAGTGTTGGGCGAGCGCTTTGGATAACCACCTTAGTGTTGGTTGCCGGTTTCATGGTGTTGGCACAATCAAGTTTTAAACTGAACGGTGATATGGGCCTATTAACTGCTGTGACAATTGCGGTTGCGTTAATTGTAGATTTCTTATTCTTACCGCCATTACTCATGCTATTAGATGGTAACAAAGAGTCAAAAAAAGATGCAAAAACAGAGTCAAAAATGTCACAGTCAAGTGCTGAGGACGAAACTTTAAACCTTGTTAAAGGAAATGCAACATGATGACGAAACACCTAACCAGTGCAATTATTGCAGGTGTCGTAATAGCTTCAATTTCTGGCTTCACTTTTGCAGACGCTGCGGAAGATAAAGGCTTAGCCATCGCCCAACAAATGAAAACTCGCGACGCAGGCTGGGTTGATATGACGGCCTCCATGAACATGGTGCTGCGCAACAAAAATGGTCAAGAAAGTGTCCGCGAAATTAGAATGAAAGTTTTAGAAGTGGCTGATGATGGTGACAAAAGTTTAAGTATTTTTGACCGTCCAAAAGATGTTAAAGGCACGGCCTTTCTAAGTTTTTCACACACGGATGGGGCTGATGATCAATGGCTATACCTACCTGCGCTTAAGCGTGTTAAACGCATTGCCTCACGTAATAAATCAGGTCCTTTCATGGGGTCTGAATTTTCTTTTGAAGACTTAGCTTCGTTTGAAATTGCTAAATATAGCTATAAATTTATCAAAGAAGAGGCCTGTTCAATGGGGACCTGTTTTGTGGTTGAACAATACCCCACTGATAAAAACTCAGGTTATACAAAGCGCATTGTGTGGGTTGATAAAGCTGAATATCGCATGTTAAAAACGGCTTTTTATGATCGCAAAAACAGTCTGCTAAAAACCTTAAGCGCTGAGGATTATCAGCAATACAAAGGTAAGTTCTGGCGTCCTAATGCCATGAAGATGGTGAATCACCAATCGAAGAAAAGCACTGATTTAACCTGGGATTCATACCAATTTGGTAATGGCTTATCTGCCGCAGACTTTAACCAAAACACGCTAAAGCGAGCTCGCTAGAATGAAAAAAATGGTCTACTTAGCCATCAGTGGTGGGTTGCTTATGCAACCTGCTATGGCTGATGATGTGTTTTTTGAAGCCTCTGGCAAGGTCAGCACAGAGGCAACAATATATGTTCATGAAGGCCAGTTTGCTAATCAAGATTATCGCACTAATTTTTCCTTAGCCATTGAGCCAGAGTTTTATTGGGACTGGAATGGACAACAAGACAGCTTAACGTTTAAGCCTTTCTTTCGAAAAGATCAGCGCGATAATGCGCGCACCCATGCCGATATCCGTGAGCTCAACTGGGTCCACCTAAACGATGATTGGGAACTTAGAACCGGTATCAGTAGTGTGTTTTGGGGGGTCACTGAATTTCAAAATCTAGTTGATGTGATTAACCAAAAAGACGCCGTTGAAGGATTAGATAAAGAACATAAACTAGGCCAGCCCATGATTAACCTGTCCTTAGTCAAAGACTGGGGTATTGTTGACGTCTATGTTTTGCCTGGTTTTAGAGAGCAAACTTCAGCAGGCACTAATGGCAGACTCAGAGCTGGCGCGGTGGTTGATGCTTCCGCTACCACCTATGAGGCTAGCAACAACAGCAAGCACACTGACCTAGCAGTGCGTTGGGCTCACTCTTTTGACGTCTATGACATGGGTGTTCATTGGTATAAAGGCACTAACCGAACACCCCTACTCACGGCCGTTACGAGTAATGGACAAACTGTTTTAAGCGCTCATTATCAAGCCATTGAACAAATCGGATTAGACCTGCAGGCGACCGTTGATAGTTGGCTATGGAAAGGGGAATTAATTCACCAAACCAACCCCATAGAGGATTTTTGGGCCAGTCAACTTGGCACAGAATATACGTTCTATGGTATTCAAGACTCGGCTACCGACCTGGGGGTCTTGTTTGAATATGGCAAAGACCAACGTGGTACTCGGGCCAATGCTTTCATGCAAAATGACTTTGGTGTGGGGGCTCGCTTAGATCTCAACAATACCCAAAGTACCAGCCTGTTTGCTGGTGTGATTTACGACTTAGATTTTCACACCACCAGTGCTTCAATTGCCGGCAGCCAGCGACTTGGAGAAGATCGTAAGCTCTCCTTTGAAGCCCAAGTATTTGCGTCTGAAAACAGCAGCGATCCAGCTGCAATTTTTGCCAAAGATGATTACATCAAACTCACCCTAGACAGCTACTTTTAGGCCCATCTTTGACAGGTTAAGCAGATCAACGCACACCCAGCGCTCCCTCATTACCAAGCATAATGTGGATTTGCATCAAGCATTAGTTAATTTGAGTTTTAACACAGTGATGAGTCAAAGGAGTTAACTATGGGCATCACTCGGAAAGTGTTAGCCTTAACCTGCGGCCTATTTTTCAGCCATGGGTGGGCCCATGGGGCGTCGCTAGATAAAGGACTGGAAGCTTATCAAGCAGGTGATTTTAAAACCGCGTTAGCCCAGTGGCTTTTGTTTGCCGAACAAGGCAATGCGTCAGCCCAATCTAATGTGGCATTAATGTATGAACAGGGCAAGGGGGTGGTTCAAAACCATCAAGCAGCTGTGCATTGGTACACTTTAGCTGCCGAGCAAGGAGAGGCTATTGCGCAGGCAAATTTGGGCGCTATGTACGATACTGGCCGAGGTGTCGCCGAGAATGATAACACAGCCATAGAGTGGCTTAATTTAGCCGCTACACAGGGCTATGCTCATGCTCAAGCTTATCTTGGCGTGATGTACGTTAATGGTGAAGGCGTCACTACTGATTACTTACGAGCCTATATGTGGTGGAGTTTAGCCGCTGATAACGGTGACCAGTCCAGTGCTCAATATCAACACAGTATAGCCAGCAAAATGTCACCTGCCCACGTGACTAAGGCCCAGAAAATGGCCATCAGGTGCTTCAACAGTGACTATAACGATTGTTGACCCCTCACATTTGCCCACACGCAAGTCCAGCCCTGCTTAGACCCTAATCATCCAGCCCACAAGCGAACGGTTCCAGAGTGCTTCCACGAGTTGGTGGCAATGTTTTTCGTAGTGCTTTAGTAAGGGATGTAAAACTTTGGGCCAGCGACTTAAGTGGCGCACAAATACACCAGTTTGATCTTGTGGCTCAAGTGTCTTAAGGACCTTCGTTGCTAACAAGGCGTCTGTGTATTGGCTAGGAACGATGTCCATGTTGCGATAGGCGTGGGTTAAATAATTTAGGTATTGCTGCGTGGGCTTGAGACCATTTAAAGGTATTTGACTTCGGTAAAAGTAAAACGGCTTACCTTGAACTTGTTGCACAATTTTTGCGTGGGCTTTTAAAAACGGCACCCCTTCAAAATAGTCCATGCGCTTGGCATCACTCTGTCTGATGAGGTACATTTTACCATAGACACAGTCACCCACTGAGGCATCGGCCGAGGCGAAGCCGTGGTTCTTATAAAAGCCTCTTTGACTAAAATTTAATACAGTATCTTCTAGCACATGGTCGAAGGTTTCATAAACACCAATGCGCCTAAGGCGCAATATGTCGGGACTAAGGTTGGCGCCAAAAGCAAAATAATACACTCGTTGATCACTGCAGGGTCTAATAATTCTGAGTAGCATTGCCCACTCAAACCCCAGTTTCCAAAAAATAATCCGTAACAAAATTAATCGCCTTTAATTGCAAGTGATCAAATAATGGGTGGCTCTATAAGGCACTATGTTGCTCAGCCATGGTCATTTGCTGAGTGCATATTTGGTTAGCCAATAAATATAATGGCCTTGTCAGACAAATACGGACATGCCTATCAAACTACTAAACTGTTTGCGCATTTCGTCTGACATGTTGTTGTCTTCAATGCAGATCATGTGCAATCCATTAGCATGCTTTGCCCAATCTAAGATTGCCTTACCCCCTCGATCGCCAATCGAACATCCGACCAAGCCAAGTTCTGTCAAAGTAGCAGGCAAAGAGTTAGCTAAATTTTTAGCCCCTTCGTCACCAATGGCATTGTAACTCAAGCTAAATGAACCAAGCCTAGCCAGCTCCAAAACGGGTGTTCTATCCAAAGCGTTTGCGATGAGCTTTGCATCAGCAGCGGTCATGTTGGCATTACGCAAATGGACATTTAAAGTGGGCAAACCAATCACACCTTTTGCAAGATTATCAGCAACCGCCTTGGTCAAATCAGACCCAATCGCCCTCAACGCAATCTCAAGGCTTTCTTCAAGGGTTAATTGACTAGATTGCAAAGTGTCACCGGCCATTATTTTTCCTCCTGTAATAGCCAAAGCAAGAGAAATAACGCCAAGGTTCAGACTAAATTTGCGCCGGGTACAAGTTGAATAGTGTGCCTTTATTTTTTGACCTTGGTTCAAGATTACGCCTCCTTAAAAATCAACATTTAATCGCAGCCTTCTTCAATAGCCGCTTTCTTTAATAACGTCTGCATACTCTAGTTATCTTATATCCTCTGCCTGTGAGCATATCTGTGCACAAGTGTGGCGTCAAATGACGCAAGTACCACTCAACACTAGCCATACGGGTGCCCATCTCTATGGCTCTTTAAAGAAGATCAACAACGACCTCCTTTAAAGAGTATGCATACTAGGCTGACTGATTAGACTTGATGAAAAATAAGGCCGCAAAGCCAATAGTGATGACCGTACTTATCCAATCCATTGCTGCACCGGGGGCAGCCCCAGAACCAAGGATTTGATACAACTGTAAGATACTAAATAGACCCGCAATCAACGCAGCAGATTTTGCAGCCGTTTTAAGCTGATCTGCATTAGTCCATTTAGGTAAACCATAGTTGATAATAGCCAAACCTGCCATGGCTGTGCCGCAGGCTTGAGCCAGCGCAACCAACTCAAAAGAGGGAGTCCAGTTATACTGAGTAAAAACCATTTCGGGAATGAAAACTAACTGTAAAGCCCACATGCCAGCAAAAGCCGCCTGCAGTCTAAAGATTAAAGATAAACTCATAATATTTCCTTTTATTATTAAAATATTTGCGCCCAGTGGCCATGGGCCACTAGCGATAAGCTAAAACATCGTGCTTAGGGCCATGCAGCCAGTCAAGCGCATTTGATTCTTCATTCATTTTGAAAACCAAGTCGTCTTACATTGCCAGGCAACTGAAGCTCTCGATTTTTGTGTCACAATGATTACTCAACCAGCTTAATCATTTGTTGGCTGGCTAAAATTGCGCCTGCTTCTTGTCTTATCTTAATCATTTCAGGTTTATTCATAACCCCAGCCATATGCTCCATGGATGGGACGTCCATGACCACCCACACTTTATTTTCATTACCTTCCTCATGCCCATAGGCAAGAAGATTCATTTGGTTTTCTTGTCTGAAGCTTTCATTTTCAAGCATCAGTTTCTTCCAGTGCGCATAACCTAGGGACAATTCAACATTCATGATGGTTTTCATTTTAGCACTCTTCGTTTTTTGCACCGATTGGCACGTATGGTTAATCTAACTTCGGGTAAAGGCTTCGTCACTCATAATGGTGATGGTGGTGGTTTCTAGTAAAGCACCTGCGGCAGCTCGCTTTGCCTTTAAACCCTCATGGCCTCCAAAAGCCTTCATGGCTTCAGGTGAATCAAAGTCTATTAATACTATCATCTTGTTGTCATCGTCCTTTTCAGAACCTGCAAAGATTAACTTAGCGCCTAGGGCATTTAACTCAGACTCATTTTCAAAAAACATTTCTTTCCATGGTACGAAGCCACGAGCAAGATCTTGTGTAAGTTTAACAATCATTTTTTAATCCAACATTCGTTATATAAATTTTCAGGCGATCAGCAATGATCAACCCAATTAGTACTAATTTTTAATCCTAAACCGCACTATATGGCGCCATCTAATTTAAAACTAGTCCATTTTCTGTACCGCTAAAAGAATAAAAAGTAGCTCACTGCCTCTTGGGTTAAAATTCTACACATGCGCTAGCTGTGGCCTCAATAATAGACCAATCAACATCAAGTCCTAGTCCTTATCAACTACCCTAGGTTAGACCATGTAGGGTCTTGGTTTCGAGGTAATCTTCAAGTCCCATCATGCCACCTTCACGGCCATTGCCTGATTGCTTATAGCCCCCAAAAGGAGTGCCATAATTGATTCCAGCGCCATTGATATGCACTGACCCTGCGCGTAGTTTGGAAGCCACACGTGCGGCTCGATCTGTACTACCAGTTTGTATATAAGAGGCTAATCCGTAGGGCGTATCATTAGCAATGGCTATCGCTTCGTCTTCAGTCTCAAATGGAATAATCACTAGTACGGGGCCAAAAATTTCTTCTTGCGCGATACGCATGTTATTGGACACATTAGCAAAAATGGTGGGCTTAACATACCAGCCCACATCTAAACCTTTAGGCCGACCTAAACCGCCTGCTAAAAGTGTGGCACCTTCGCTGATGCCAACCTCAATCATAGCCTGAACTCGGTCAAACTGAATTTTGTCAAACAAAGGCCCAATATGTTCGCCTTCTTCGCTTGGGTTACCCACAAGGGTCGCTTCTGCAGCGCCCTTGGCAATCTGTAATACCTCATCATAACAACTACGTTCGACTAGCAATCGAGTGGGTGCATCACAAGACTGTCCTGTATTGTACATACACTCCTCCACAGAAGCGGTCACTCGTTGTACTAAATCGCAATCGGCAAAAACGAGGTTGGGTGATTTTCCGCCCAGCTCTAAGGTTACCCGTTTAATAGTGTCTGCCGCATCGTGGGTGACGGCAATACCGGCACGAGTTGAGCCAGTAAAGGACATCATTTGCACATCCGGATGGCAAGACATGGCTGCACCAACTGTGGGACCATCACCATGGACGAGGTTAAATACCCCAGCAGGGTAACCTGCTTCATGAATGATCTCAGCATAAATCATCGCTGAAATTGGGGTGTGCTCCGACGGCTTTAAAACGCAAGTAGCGCCAACAGCTAGTGCTGGCACAACCTTTAACACGATTTGATTCATGGGCCAGTTCCACGGTGTTATTAAACCACAGACACCAATGGGTTCACGCAATAGCACATCTTCATTGTCTAGGGTCAGGCGCTCTTCAAGTGTTTCTAAGGCGTCAATAAAACCTTGTAGGTGACCCACTGCAGCATCGGCATGGGCCTCACGAGCCATAGAAATAGGCGCCCCCATTTCCAGAGACATGGCCTGAGCAAGGTCTTCAAAACGCGCCTCAGTCACTTCTTTGAGGCGATGTAACAAAGCTAAGCGTTCTGCTTTGCTAGTTTGGGAAAAACTTTCGAAGGCTTTGCTCGCCGCCGCAACTGCACGATTTACATCCATTGCATCACCCATGGCAACTGAACCTACTTGGCCCTCTGTCGCTGGGTTTAACACCTTTAACCTGTCAGTTGAATGGGGTTCAACCCAAGCGCCATCAATATAGAATTTCGTTAGATTTTTCATAGGTCTGATTTACTCCGGTAGGGTGCGATCTATGCCACGCACTATGTTTTTATCAGGGTCAAAAAATGGCAAGTCAACGATTTCACAAGCATGATCAGTGCCATCGGTTAACCGCAAAGTTAACACTTTTCCAGCCCAATTACCCGGTAGGTGCCCCAGTGTGTGTTAGTGAGGAAATATTTATTTTTTTAGACATAACTTGCTCCAGTTAATGAGTATCCAAACTATATTGATCTAAATTAATTTAGAATAATCTACTATTATGACGAACAGTAAAGGGTCGACATAAGATAAATAGCTGCGGTAGGTACACTCAAGTGCGTTCAATAAAAGCTTGAATTAAAGTCATCAACCCACCCACCGCTAATGAAGCATGCTGATGATATTATGACTGCCGAATGCTCATGTCCTTGCGGCGATCAATCTGACTTGAGGCCCAGCTCTGTCTGTCGCTTTTTACTCCAAGCTTGTATTAAACGATCTGCCAGCATCGCAATAATGACCATGCCAATACCCGCTGTCATGCCAAGCCCAAAATTACCATCACCAAGCCGAATGTAGACTTGTTGCCCAAGTCCACTAGTGCCAACAAGTGCGGTAATGGTTAACATTGAAATACCAAACATATCTAACTAAATTAAAGGTGGTTCGGTGGTACAAAAACTGTACTAGAATTAAATGAGATTAAGGAGTACCGTGAAAGTCAGCCTAAAAAGCATTGGTGCTGATTGGGATGACTGCATTTAGTTAGCCTAAAAACTCAACTAACATTTTCATTAAAAATTAGTAAAAAGGAAGAATCTTATGCCTAGTATGTTGGTCACTGTAAAAATATCAAAAGGGTTCAAAACTTGGACAGAAATGGTGAAGTCAATGGAGGAAAAAGCTGGGGCGGAAGGTGCAAAAGTTGTTTGGGCTGCAGCCAATCCTGATGAAACTTCTATATATGTCATGATGGACGTTCCAAACCCCGAGTTCATGCAAACATTTGGCTTAAGAGAAGACGTAAAAAAAGCCCGTGAGGAGGCTGGCGCTGATGTTTCATCAACTACAGTTATAACTCAAATTGGCGATTACTGGTTAAGTGATTAATCATTCTGGACGCCTCTGTACGCGCTCAAAGTGACTATTGGTGTAGAATTTCTCAGGTTGACTGTGCTAGAGCTATTGTAGACATACATTTGATTAAATGGAGGAAAAATAGCCAAGAGTTACTTTTTAAGTGCGCACAGAGCGGCTCCTGATGAACTCAAAAGCAGGTTACAACAATTTGGCTAGAGCGGCGTTGGAAGTTGCTGGTGGCACTATAATAGCGATAGCAAGAAACGGGGCTAAGCATACGTCTGTTAGTAAAAATATTTTTTACAAATAAGCTCTTTCTACTTCAGCGATGAAGCGTACAAAAAAGACGTAAGCGTTGCCCCAAAAAATAACTGTGGTAGACAGTTACTATCAATTGATCGTGGCACCATTGAAGATGATTTATTGTCTAGCTTTTTGGTAGCAAAACAGTATCAATGACGTGTATTACACCATTTTTCTGTGGTACGTCCGCAATAGTGACTGTAGCCACATTACCATTTTCGTCTGTAAATGTTACTTTATTGTAGTAGTACTTTGCAGTCAGTATACATCCACCCACAGTCCCTAATTCAGCCATCCCTCCATTATCAGCAGCCATCTTGATCACATCTGCAGCCATCGCTTTCGCTGCAACAACATGGCAAGTTAATATGGTCTTTAGCGTCTCAATATTTTCTGCCTTTAATAACGTATCAACAGTGCCGGCAGGTAACTTAGCAAAGGCTGCGTTAGTAGGTGCTAAAACAGTAAATGGCCCAGCACTCTGAAGAGTTTCTACCAAACCCGCAGCAGTAACTGCTGCAACCAAAACAGCAAGTTCGTCTGAGGCTGAAGCGTTCTCAACAATAGTTTTAGATGCGACCATTTCAGCACTACCGACCATAACTCCGTGTCCACCGGCAATAGCCTGTGCAGCTGCCAGAGTCATTACAGATGCGACCACAGTTTGAGCAATATATTTCTTTAAATTCATTTGTTTTCCCTTCATAAAATTGTAATAACAGATTCGATTGGCTATTAAATCTATTATAGTTAGTAAAATAATTAAACAGTAATTAATGTCTGTTTTGGCGCCATGCGTTATTGCGGAGCGCCTTTCCGCGACTACTGAGAAGTATAAGTATTCAGGTGTCAGGTTGGGTAGAAAGACTGAAAAGGAATGGGGGGATATTGCTGATTCCGCGTAAAGAATTGCCTATATGGGCGTTTCGACATTAGATTCTTATCAAAAGTAAATGAGCCTTTTATGAGTACGTGAGGCTACAACAGTTATCTTAAGACAACTTACTACCCCCGTCCCCATGATTTAGCCATCGGTTACAGGAAAGTTATAGGGTGGCTCTGAAAGTATTGTATTCTATGGGCTGCGGAATGCATTGAAATAGGAGTGGTGCCCGGAGACGGAATCGAACCGCCGACACGAGGATTTTCAATCCTCTGCTCTACCGACTGAGCTATCCGGGCTATACTGAGTGCTTTCTTCTGTGTTGATTGCTCTGTTGAGCGACCAAGAAG
>Ga0209712_10003374_pt1 | contig 12948 bp, 11 predicted proteins | sample ArcOceMetagenome_FD_187443 | JGI IMG/M metagenome (GOLD analysis project Ga0209712, IMG submission 187443) | Marine eukaryotic phytoplankton communities from Arctic Ocean - Arctic Ocean - Greenland ARC118M Metagenome (SPAdes) (version 2) | ecosystem: Environmental > Aquatic > Marine > Oceanic...
GTTGGTGATGATATCATTGTTTTCTGAATTTGCTTTGAAGTATGAAACTAATGGGTGATGGGGGCTTCTCTTCTTCTCGTTTGTGAAAGATGAGTTGGTGAAATGTGAAGAAACGTTTTTATAAAAAAGACGGCTGAAAAAGATGAAGGGTATCTCAAATCTTCACCCTTCGTCAAGGAGGGGATTTTAGCCGTCCAATAATGAAATCAAATGGCCTTAAGAAGTACTGGTTGTGGTACCGTAGGCAGTACTGTTGTACGGTACATAGTAGTGTTTCGAACGTCTAAAAAACTGCATTATTGACCCCTGAGCCCTGAGAATAAAGAACAAACAATCAACGGACAGTATGGTATGTACAAACAATACCTCGCTATGGACATCTTTTATAAGCGTCGGCCGCTATGGACACAAAATTCTTTGTGTCGTTACAGTGAGTAGCACTAATTATAGGGGTGAGCCGTTATAAGCGCACCTGTATTCGGGAAATCTGGAGTGTCCATAGCGAGGGATTGTTTGTACCGTACACCGTACACACACAAATACAAGTTGTTTGTTTCCCATGATACAGTACAATGAATGAAATGAATACTATGATAAGTGGTGCTCCTCTTCGTAATAGCGATGAGGCCATTAGAATGAAAATGAGTGTCACTCAACAAGATAATCAAATGGATACACACCAAAAAGAAACAAGTGCACCACCCGAAACCGAAACATTTTCTTGCGATACTAAGGTTAAAAGATTGTTCCTCACCTACCCGTGAACCGTGAAATCAATGATATATTAGAGAGAATCACAATATTACAAGATATTAGAGATAGAACCTTCCGACAATGTAATAGTACATTATGTGTTTGGCACTGTGAGTAGGTGATTCCAAAGAGATTTTACGAGAGAGCCGTAGATATCATCAACTCAAACGATGGTGATGAGCAATTCCATGCTGATGTTAATTATTTTATGCCTAGGGTGAAGTCTCATATTGCGGAGCGTCTATCTGCTACATACAACGCAAGACTTGACCAGAATAAAGCACGCTCTATCTTTCAATGGTTGATTAAAACGTTCGATTTAGATGAAAGAATTGTAGAAGCACTTAGACTCTGCGAAAACTTTGCTAAAGTCAAGGGGTATAATCAAACTATTGAGTTCTTGGAAAAATGTATGAAAATTGATTTTTTTTCTTTCAACGAAGAGCACAGAGCAAAAATCGTATTCGCTCTCACCGAAGCATACATCCAGTATGGTGAGTAGGCGAAAGGTATCGAAGGTGCAGGTTCGTCTATTACTTTTGACGAGTTATCTAATGTCACAGCAGAGTCACGTTTGTATCTGTCAGGACGGATAGAGGCAAGACGCTGCAACTATGAAGCTGCAATTAATCACTGCAAAGAAGCGCATTCGTATGTTGACATTCGAAGATCTTACAGTGGGATAAACATGAAGGAAGACCGAGAGGAATAGTGTGTGGATTTGGGTGGTACTTTGGACATTGATCAGCGGCACGATATATACTCAAGCTCGCCGCCGCTTGTTCACAAGACGATGTCGAGACCACCGTGGACATGCACCTCGTTCATGCCCAGATCTTCTATTTTAATGGTAATAAATCACAGGCATACAAGCATCGTAAGCAGTACTTGGATGTTCGTTTGACGGAGTGCAAAATCGGATGTTACACTTGCAAGCAAAGGGTCCAAGAGCAACATACCACTCTAAAATGTGCGTCCTGCAAGGCAATATGGTATTGTGACAAGAGACAACAACGCATTACATGGCAGAACGAGCGTATATGTCACATGGTGTTTTGTCCCTTGCGTAGATACTAGCGCAGGGTGAAGGCAGGGAAGGCGGGTGAAACACGGTGCGACGAGGCCTTCAGCACTTTTTTTAAGAGCATTTGTCCAAACGGCAAGACTTGTGTTATGCCTTCTTATGTGGATGGTATTATTATCGTAGATTGAACGAGCGCTGCAATTTTCAATATTTTGTTCGGCCGTGTTTAGCGAGAGGTGTGGAGTCTGAAAATGGCGAAGTTTTTATAAATAATGCATACATATTATCAGCATACGCTACACGTAGACTACTGTGAAAGAAACAGACCAGAAGAGCCGTTAATATTCAAAGTAAAAGTCATGGTTGTTCAAAGTGTCTTATAATTCACTAGCTTGTTGAGCCTTTCGCACAGCTCTATCCCAATCTGCGTTCATAAAGATCACAATGTTGGCAACGCCGGCCGCAACGTAACCAATACATTGAGCTGCTGCTAATCCTTCGATGTTGTATCCAAACCAGTAAGTCAATACTGCCGCAATTGGAATCATAATGAAAAGTGTCACGGCAGTCATGATGTAAGTCGCTTGTTTGTATATATGCAAGGAATCATTCAATTCCATTGCCGTCATTCCTATTGAAACAAATGGCTGACAAAGTACAGCGTAAGGAATAAGTTCAAGCAGCATTTGCTCTAGCGTATCATCGAGGGACAAGCACCATACAAAGAATGGTCCGTAGACGTACAAGGTAGCTGAACATACTATGGAAATGAGTGTTCCGACCTTGATTGAGTGGAAGGAAACAGCTTGTGCAAATTCCCTTCTACCCTTACTCAAGTGGCGAGTTACGCGGGTCGCAGCAGCCTCAGCGTATGATTCAGGTGCTAACTCAACAAATGCCCATATGTAACTCAAGAGAATCCACGTTGCTGCTTCTGCGGATCCCTGATATGCTGCAAATATCGTGAAGACAAATCCCTGCATTTGAAGTGAGTTAGTGGGATGAATTCTTTGGACTGATGACAAGTTAATGTGAGTGGACTCACCTCAATATTGCCAATTATTTGTTCCCCAAGCATGGGCAATGTCATTGACAACACCATTTTCACATGCGCAAAATTCTATCGGTGCGATGATGGAAGTGAGCAAGAATAGAACTTCAAAAGATTAAAAGATATCGAAATAATATGTGCTCAGGCACATGGAACATAGACACAACATTATTGAAACTCACCACTGAACTTAACGGGGAAAATATTCCATCGGAATAACCTACATACCAACCCCTTTTTTCGATCACCCAAAAGAAGAATATTCCGGTTGCTACAAGGTCGAGAATCAGATGAAACACACCAATAGACAAAAGGCTTGGGCCAGTACTAGTCACAAACGCAAGGGTAAGAACGATCGCAATCAAAGATTCCCAAAACTCAAAGATTGCAACAAATTTCGCACGGCCTTCCATATCCATGATACTGTTGAGGAGTCCTGATGTGGACGACATCAGACGACTGAGAACCACGACAATTGAATATTGTTGAGATAGGTCAACAATTGATTGGTGGTAACCTAACAAATTCATCATCCAAGGCATGCATAATACAGTGAGAATTGCTGTCGGAACTGAAATGAAGAAATTTCCTGCCATTCCAATCTTGATGTACTTTCCAGCCGTAACATAACCTTCATCGGTCTCTTGCCCACAGGCGATGTTGACGTGCTTGTAGATCGCACTGTACCAAGCGTCATTGATGATATGCGTCAAACTTGCAATGAACCATACATTACTGTAGCAAATCATAGCTCGGAGGCCCAAGAAATGACTGATTATGATAATATAGATAATATCTTCACCATATGCAATAACGGATTGAAGCATCCAGCTGTTAGAGGTGAAAGTAAAAGATGTTGTTCGTTAGTGAGCATTTTGTTTTGGTGGTGCACAGTAGCTGCGCTGCATTGCATTACATTGCATTACAATTAGATGTACTTACGGCGCAGCAAGTGCCATGATCTCCTTCACTTCAGCCCACAATCCTGTCCCCTCTAGAAAACTGCTATTGGAAATGACCGTCTCGTCATCCAAGAAACCCTCTCCAAGACTACCATTCTGATTTCCACCCTTGCTATTTGCAGTACTCGGCCGCCCCCCATCATAATTATTTTTGGTTAGATAAAACGTCAAATCTTCAAACCCCAAACGTCCCTCGGAACTCACAGACGCTGAATCTGCCGTCCCAGCACTCGAAATTCGTTTCTTCAAACCAGTTCCAATTCTAGCAGCGAGTGCCGTTTCCCCACTCGCAGGAGATCTGGAAATTCGAATTTTTGCCGCCTTTCTCTTTTGAGCGACAGTGATGGTAGTATTGAGTGTTTTCGCTGTATATCTTGATTTCTTCCCACGTGGTCCTGCTCCTTTCACAGCACCTCTAGTGATGACAGTCGTTTGTTTTTCTTTGATGTGCACCATGGCTCTCTTTGGCCCCGATAGAGGCGCCGGTGCAATCGTTGATGCATCATCTTTTTGATTGACATAATAAGTTCCTCCAGGTGCAAAAGAATCAAAACCAGGAGCTCCAGGTCCACCTTCTATGTCCGTCTCGTTCGTAATCACCTGTTTAGCTTCCTTCTCCCCAAGAATACCAAATTCTTGCAACATGGATATGAACTTCCGATAGATGGGATGAAGTGGACTATTGGGAAACACTAGTATACCGACAAAGAAGCAGGAGATGCATACGATGACGGTGAGGAAAAGTAGGAATATTCCAGGGTTATTGGTGGTCACTTGATACCCATCAAATGTGACATCTTCCACGTTGTCGTGATTGTAGTAGTCGAAGTAGTACGAGTTATCGGGCATGATTCTAGTACCTGTACCCGTGCTTGAATGCTTTCTTTGGTTACACTTCGGGGATATTTAATATTAATACTGGAGGAGCATCCAGCAATTTTCTTATTTGACGTTATGTTGCTCAACAAATAATGGAGGACACAGTTGGTCCGTTGACGCCAATTAGGGTGGCTGCGTTGCTGCCTTAGGGTGGCTGCCTTGGGGGGTGGCTGCGTTGCTGTCAACCCTGGCTCACAAACTTGAATTATCCTACAGTCTTGCTAAATTCAGAAACCATGTACCAATTTCGTCGGTCCCGGCAAGATGAAGTATGTCTTGTCGTAGGATTTACGTGAATATTTGCCCCGGCCGGAAAACTCAACGTACGCGAGTAAACAGTAAACTCTGGCTTGCGTGCTGGCTCAGATTGGGCTTCGCATAGTAATTTCCAGTCATTTCAATGGGTGTTCAACCAATTTCGTTGATCCCGGCAAGATGAAGTCACTCAACGTAAACATATAACCTATAACATATACACTCCATTAAACATCCTATTTCTCTCTGTTAATCTCATAACCGCTATGTTAACTATACAATAATATATTGTATTGGAATATATATTATATCCGTATCGGTGTGGTGGAACAAACTCCTTGAGCTTCTGACGGCTTCCAAAAAGCAACCGCAAAAGCAACAGCAGCAGCAACGAGGAACAACCAACACGACGACGAAAGACGACGGTAAACATTGATTCATATTGAATATCCAAAGTTCAAAGATAGTAGTAATACAAACAACACCGCATCAATCACACACACCAGTCAGTAAACCACAATGGGAGATTCAGCGTATTCCTTCAGTCTAACAACATTTTCCCGCACGGGGAAACTTCTTCAAATCGAATATGCCCTCAACGCAGTTGCGAACGGGCGCACGTCTCTCGGAATCTGCGCCAAGGATGGCGTTGTGATTGCAACGGATAAGAAGCTCTCGAGTACCCTTGTTGATACCGATCAGGTTAACAAGGTTGAGGGTGTCACTGAAGGAGCAGGATTTGTTTATTCTGGTCTAGGCCCTGATTATCGCGTGCTTGGTGAGTTTGTTTATTTGTGTGTTATTGGGTGTTTTATTGGGTGCTGTTTTGCTAGATAGGCAAGGTGCTGCAATAGCTACCTAGCTAGCCTAACCTAGTGGTAATAAAGACTATTCAAGGCTAGACTAAACTATTAGTCAGCAGCTATCGTACTAGCTGGCTAATCTAGCTAGCTAGTGCAACAGCTGCATTTTTTACAATGTTATATTCAATCTTAAATCAAAACTAACATCAATGCATTTCACTAATTCAATCAATGCAGTCCGAAAAGCCCGCAAATCATCACAGGCATACTACCTCGAATATCGAGAACAAAAACCCGTATCACAACTCGTAAAAACAACCGCATCCGTCATGCAAGAATACACCCAATCAGGAGGTGTACGCCCATTCGGAGTATCACTCCTCGTCGCCGGAGTAGACGCCGATAAAACACCGCGGCTATACCAGGTCGATCCATCCGGGGCATACTTTGCATGGAAGGCCACAGCGATTGGAAAAAATTATGTCAATGCCAAAAACTTTTTGGAAAAGAGATATCAGGATGATATGGAGTTGGAAGATGCGATTCATACCGCGCTTTTGACCTTGAGAGAGGGGTTTGAGGGGGAAATGACGAATGAAAATATTGAGGTTGGTGTTGTGAGTAATGTGGATGGTAAGTTTAGGGTTTTGACTCCGGAGCAGATTCAGGATTATTTGGATGAGGCCAATTAAATAAGTTCAGTATAGTGCAGTGCAGTACAGTACTGTGGAGTATAAGATGGAGTGCATTGTTATAATTGGTATGGTGGGGTGCTGGCTGCTGGCAATGAAATTGGGAGATTGGTCCAGAAGTTTTGAAATGAAATGCATGGAATATTTCAAATACATGATTTGTGCAGTGTAAAAAGAGACTAAATGATGAATTTCCTTTTGCGGTTACTATTATTTTGTTTTGGCGCCTTGCACGTATTGCGTTGTTTTTATTTGTATCGATATCGTTATGATTTTGAGAATTTTGTCAATTTCAATTGTAATTATGTAATTCAAGCAATGCGTCCTCGCTCTTTATTCATTTTTCTGTTTGACATGTTTGCTGCCCATCACGCTTTTTCCACGAGGAATGTGAGTCCACAAACGATTTGATCCAAAGAAAGGAGTCAACATTCAACATCATGACCAATGACGCTCCATGCAATACAACGCGGTAACACCAATTTGACCCATGAACAAGAATTAAAACAAATATCAAAGGAACCAAGGTACTCTTGTCCGGGGGAATACTGCAGTCTCATCCACGTCCTCGATCCCAACCGTGATTTTATTCTCGGTGACGAGAAGAAAAAATCCATACAGGGTCGTGGACCTGGGCATGGACCTGGTCATGGACATGGAACAAATGGGAAACGAGGACGGTCATTGAAGCAAAGTGACATGGAAGGGAGGGAGAGGGCGTATAAAATATTAAAGAGGGTATTGACTAAAGAGGAATTGTTTGATTTGGAGGATAGTGGGGATGTCACCAAGTTGAAAATTGGTGGAAGAATACGTCCTGGGAGGAAAGGGTTCATGCCTGTTCCTAGGGAATCCATTGAGAGATCCAAGAGGGAGCATCGTGTGAAATTCCTTGAATTGCAAGATGTGGAGGATATAGAGTTGAGAACGTTGAATGTATGGGAGAATGGAGGGGCTGAGAGGAGTGAGATGGATATGGATTTACCGAGGGCTTCAGAATCGAATATTCAAGTGTGTGAAATGTGTTTTCATACATATCGACTGTTGACAAAAGCGAGGTGTCTTCAGGATGTACAATTTCAGAAAGTAGTATTGAACAGCGATGAAGATCAAGCATTTGGACTGTCGCAATTGCTACAGGACGATGAAGCTAGAGGGAATGGTATTGACGCGACTCGTCTACCTTTGCCAAGAAAGAACAGTTTTATGGCACCGATACCTGATTCAACTATTAGTGACGAATTTGAAATCAAGGAATCGAATAGTGCACAAGGTTTGAGCGAGACTTCACATGGGAAACATGAACCGAGTCCAAACAAACCAGTAGTGCAACGCAGGAAACAAGAATTCTCGCCAAAGAATAAAAGCTCGGGTATTTCCAATGCAAAAGTCAAAAAGTCGAACCGACCCGGAGCACCCAGTTTGAATTGTGATGATGAACCAATTGGTATTTCTGGACAGGAATCTCAGAAATGTGAGTGTGAAATGAAGAAATTTGCGCCGAATGCTCGCACTGAGATCCCATACTGCATTCTATCAAATGCAACTAGACAGCTGAGACAAAAGCCTAAAAGTCAATCGCGGCAGAACTCCAGGAACAAAGCTCAAACCAGAGCTCAAACCAGATCCAATTGTAATCTCGTTGTTTGTCACGACCTATTCGATACTTTTGAACGGATGCAAATCTACCTCGCCCCTTTCATTGACCGTCATGAAGGTCACAAAATCCTTTTGTGGAATTATGCAGGTCAAGCATACACCAAGTTTGCCGATACCGAGTGTCTCAACAACGATTTCCATGCCAAGTGCCTCGCAAAATTAATTGATTATGTCGGCACTGATGGTACCAATGAATTTGCAACGAACGAGCCGTTCTATATAATGGGGCACGGACAAGGGGGGTCAATTGCATGCATGTATGCCAAAGCCCGGCAGCAACCAAGCTTGAAAGGGCTTTTCCTTGTCAATTCAATATCTTATGTTGATACGCATTATGCATCTGTGATTCATGATTGCAGAAATGTCTTCCAATGCTCGCCCGAGGAGAGGCCAGATTTGCCCCTATACTTTTACTCTCGCTTTTTGTTTTCGGACTGGTACCTCAAGAAGACATCCACTGCCCTGGCCCTAAATCTGTATGCCGCAGTTCACAACCCAATCACTCTAAGAGGTCGGATCCGTTTGTGTGATGGAGCATTGGATAACGTTGACTTGCGTGGTATAGTCAACGAAGTTTTTGCGCCCATAATTTCACTTCATGGGAGCAATGCGAGTTTAGTGCGGCCGTTGCATGCAGCCACTTTTTTACAGGACAGGGAATGCTGCTCAACCATTGAACAGGCAGTCTTTCGAAAAGGTGGTAAACGAACGGTCGTCATCATGACTGAGGGAGGGCATGAACTCTTGCAAGAAAAGAAGAAGACCATTTGTACATTAATTGAGCAGCTTTTGACTGGAACAATTTCAAATAAGAATGTCAAGGATGTGAACAAATCTATTGATAATATAGGAAAGAAAGAATGCAATTCAAATGCACGATACCTCTATGAACACAAACTATCTCTTGATGCAAACAATGACTGCGCAGACGAAAGAGATGCAACTACAGATTCGCGTGAACAACACACCGAACACAGGGAGAAAAAAAGTACAAGAAGAAGTGGCATCGATAACGATGGTATGAAAAGGCCAACACATATGTTGCTTGATCCCGAAAACCCCACATTCGAACGACAGAAGAATTCGATTTACAAACCCGGTATTGGGTCAAACATTTATCCTGCCCCCGACGACCGTAACAACAGTCAAGAGTACATGTCATGGCGCCTCAGACGCAATAGAAAGCGTCTCTCTCGGTTTCAGCGCGCTGCTAGAATTATTCAAAATTCGCTACGCGTATACATGGCAAAGACAATGATGGCAAGATTGAAACGCCAAATGTCTGTATTAACAATACAGCGATGTTATCGAGGTATGATTGGCAGATTCATATTTACAGAAAAGAGAAAAGAACTATGGGCTGCACGCTTTGTACAACGGATGTATAGGGGGTCCATCGGAAGAAAAACTTCGTACTTCAAAAGAATTACAAATCAATCTCAGATAAACATATCAAGAGTATGGCTAGGGCATGTAGCACGAAAACGGGTAAATAATATTCTACTTCATCGCAACTCGGCGGCAATAAACTTTCAGACTCTATGGAGAAGATTTTCGGCGCTGAGAATGATTGGCATATTGAGATTGAGGATAAATGCATCCGTTACCATTCAACGAATATACCGCGGATTTCAGGGGAGGACTGAAGCGGATAAGGAGCGCGAAAAATATATGTTCAGCCGAAGCCAAAGCAGAGGGATTGAAATTGGTAGGCAGATGTTAATTGAGCATAAACGTCACGCAACTAGATTGCAATCTGAGCTTAGCACTTTGGCGAAAGAAAAACTTTCATTTGAGGAAAAGGTGAAGCGCATTACGCAAGAGATTTTAAATTTCCAAAAGGCGCTGTCTACACTGGAGAAGTCCATGCAAGAAATAAGTATGGTGGAGATTGATCTGAAGTCTTCCAAATACAATTCAGCCCGAGCTAAAGCAGATATTTCGATAAGGGAGAAGAAATCGTAAGTGTTGCATTGTTCGAGTTGTTTGATGTAACTTCTGCATTGGCGCTAATATTGATGCTGTATTTCAGGCGATTGGATGAAGAGTTCAGTTCCTTTCTCGTGAAGATATCTGATAGAAAGAATCAACTTCAATCGGTAGAAGAAAAACTGTCGAATCTCCAAAAGACAAAGGAAGAGAAAGAAAAGGCTCTCAAGATACTGGAACGAAAGCTTGTTGCTCTGTTGGAGACGCAAGAGATAGAACTCGCTGAGATTCGACGAAGACAAGAAAAAAAAGAAGATCTTGCCTTGAAACGGAAGACCCAAATATCCAATCGTCCAGACAAAGCCGATGACATGCAGTCAAGGCAGATCTCAACCCTCGATAGGAAAAAGACTGCTCAACTCATTGATTCTACAGAGACAATGATGAAATTTGGATTTACTAGTATGTCAATGACATATTTTACAGCTCTGAATATGGTTCGGGCTATGAAAAGCGTCTCGGCAGATGAAGCGCTAGCTGGGAACAAAGATGAATCCGTCTTTGATAAAGTACAAGGATTGGGTAGTAGTATGCAAGAACAAACTAATATGTACACATCCAGAACAGAGTCGCCAGTATCGAATTGGGAAGTTGACCATGTTATTCAGTGGCTAAAGGCTTTGTCATTGGGTCAATACGAGGATTCATTTCGAGATGGTTCAATCGACGGCCCTTTTCTTTTTCAGCTTACCGACGATGACCTTATGAATGTGTTGGGAGTAGAACACATATTGCACAGGAAGAAAATCCTGTTTGGCATAGCTCAACTTCAGACCGTATCTAACGACGGCATCTATGATGGCCAAACCTCGGACAACGAGATTATTAAATCGAACGCAATGGTAAGATTACTCTGTGTAGAGATTACAATTGATTTGAGTTTCGCTCAACTCCTATTCTTCTCGTCTTCTCTAGTTTTCACCATTTGTTTCGTCTCCAATTGAACCATCGCCACTTTCAACACCATCAAAGCAGACGCCCGTCGCGTCCGTTCAGATGAAGACGGTAAGCGCATTGAAAACTAAAAGATTCTGGCCTGAATAAGAATTATGGCAAATAAATGGTTCATCGTGCGTTTTGTTCATTTTCTCTCCTTAGGTCGAACTTCCTCCATCTATCGAAGACTTATCGCGATGGGTCAGAAATCAGAAATATGCAGTCATGAAAGAATCCCTGAGCTCACTTCCATCAACAAACTTTGATACACGTGATATCAGAGTTCAGTTTATGGAAGACATGGGTACTATTTATGAAAAGGTGCTCACGGATAAGCTCTTTCATATCAATAAGAGTGACGAACACGGTAATACATTGATGCACATTGCCGCTCAAAATGGGAACCTCCGCATTGCGAAACTACTGATTCAAAAAGGGGGAAATCCTAATCATCAGAACAAGCAAGGTCAGACACCTGGTCATTTTGCTGTCGCTTATCAATTCTATGATTTTGCGAGCTGGTTATTTGCCGAAAACGGAGGTGATGGAGATGATTTGATTTTGAATATGAATGGTTTGGGTCCATACGATGGATTGTCAGAGGGGGGGTGATACTGAAGAGCAGAAAGAGAATGGTCACCGTAAACAGGTGTTTTATTGCTTCGTGTTCATGACCAGATTGAGGCGAAAGGACAGCTACGCAACCTCCTGCAAATTAGGATTGAGAATGGAAGGATGCGATTCACTTCTTATTCGGTTTAGAAGTACTTGTGCATTGAATCTAGAGTAACATCCCTTTGATATTTGATAAACACGGTTTCTTATCCAAGGGATATGCCATGCAGGAGTTCACCATATGGGCGCCGTCCAACTTTGGCTCTTGCATTCATAATAAGATGATTGTTTTGGTTTTACTTTTTGAGTTTTGCACTATCTTCACTGGTAAAGAACACACTCTTTCTCCAGCCTCCTCGACTCACACCGTATAACAATACATAGCTAATTACCAACTGATCATATCTTCAGTCTCCTGCTCTTCTCCATGTCTTTTTACAATTTCGATTTCATCAGACATCTGGCATGTAATTCGTACGTAATGGTCTCGCAAAGTAATTCAAAACAATTTCCGTCTCATACACGCAACAAGTTGGACACGACGCCCTGAAAAGATGTGGCCCCATTCTTCACACCATGATGATGCTTCCTTGATGCCTTCATGGCAAATGACGGTTCTGATACAACAACAAGCACATGCTCGCATGGTGAGTGATGAGTGATGAGTGATGAGAGAAAAATAATATTGAACGAAGAAGTGACATTTTTAATTAAATAAGCCCACCAAAGCTTCTGCATTTCTGCAATGCGAAACATTCAAATACTGTCCATAATAGTACGTCGATAGATTTGGATTATTTGGTATCATATCATCTTAATCTAGCTAGCAATTTTTAAAATGTCTGCCAACGGACTAAGAACTAAGACCCGTGCAGTTCGTTCTAAATAAAAACGTGTTTCTTCTAAATCTAAATTTTAATTAGAGTCAGTTAGCTTATACCAGGCTTACATGGAATTGATTTATGAACATGTTCATGAACATGTTCATAAATCAATTCCCTTGTGACGGAGCCAATCCTTAACTACGCTTCGCAAGAAGGCACAGGCATCCAAGAATGCTAGGATCGCGTCTACGCTCGGTAAGTCACAACCATTCTGGTCACCTCTTAAGGGGTTTTCGGCCGTTAGAGAACTACCAAGAGTTCCGTTGCACGGAGTCGCATTTGCTCTCGTAAGAGATGCATCGCAAGTGTGTGGAGGTGAGGTGACTGGTACCAAGCTCTGCTTGAGAAAGTGTGGTTCTAGGGAGTGCGCAAACCACACTCCAGGTCATCCGTTAGTCACGGATGACACTCTCTACGTTCGTTCTGCCACTAGTGGCACAGCCTTG
>Ga0209712_10003375_pt1 | contig 12947 bp, 6 predicted proteins | sample ArcOceMetagenome_FD_187443 | JGI IMG/M metagenome (GOLD analysis project Ga0209712, IMG submission 187443) | Marine eukaryotic phytoplankton communities from Arctic Ocean - Arctic Ocean - Greenland ARC118M Metagenome (SPAdes) (version 2) | ecosystem: Environmental > Aquatic > Marine > Oceanic...
TAAACGTTAAGAGCCAGAGGCTCCGTTGTACTGTAAAATATCTATGTTTCTCCTTCCGTTGAGTAGTCATAGGAAGGCCATATAAGTAGCTATATAAATAGCATGGCACACTCATCGTCATCAAACACTCCCCTCGAGACAATTATGCTCATAATTTGGATCGTATCGAAACGATGATAATTGTGCACCCAATAATAATAAAATCCGTAACATCCACCGCAAATAATCGAAAAGCGGTGGTCAAATGATGGTTCGGCTGATTGAAATCAATTAGCGTAATCCACCAACTCTGAACCTGACATGGAACAGAAATCCCTTAACCAAAATGGGATCGCACTAGCCGAGATAATGTAGAAAGTAAGCAGTAAATCGCGTCCTTTTCTCCCCTCCAGGTAGTGACTTTGTCATTAAATCCGATGGATTCAAATGAGTATTCAAATAAGTAGTTCTCCATTCATCCTTAGCAACACCTTCACGCACGAAATGATAAGCTATAGAAGCTGATTTCTTTCTTAGAATAGAGTGAGGACGGGTAGTATTGGCAAGAACCGACTGGTTGTCACCAAACACGAAGGTAGGTGAGCCAACAGGAATTCCCATCATACGCAACTTATAACGAAGACCTCGGATGTACTCGCAGCACTGTTTCATAGCAATAAACTCAGAACCAAAGGAACTGGTTTCAACGCTAGTCTGCTTCTTAGAGAACCAGTAAATGGGAGCATTGTTCAGGAATATAATAAAACCTGTCCGGGATCGTCGCGTCGTCGTGTCACCAGCATGGTCTGAATCAACAAAGGCTCGCATTGTCATCTGAACTCCCCTGGGTTCTGGCATGTTTGGAGGCAGTTCCTCTTCACATTCACCATATGCCGCAGCAGACCAATCTTCTCTTACAAAGCAAGAACTATCAATGTCGGGTTCAGTAGGATCGAATACCATGACGCCATTATGATTAGTTTTCAAGAATGCGAACATGTGGAATAGCTGATCAAGGTGTCCTTCGCGTGGTAAAGCCATCATAGATGCCATCGCAGAGACCTCCATACAGATATCACCTCGACCTAGCTCAACTATCCAACGTAGAACTCCAATGAGAGACTGGTAGTAAGCTGCTTTCACAGGGATCAGCTCAGGCGTGATATCGATCTCGGGTCGATAATTCGACGTCCAAGGCGATTTAGCACGTGCGGGTAGCTTGGAATCAGACTTAGCAAGATAATCTTCAACATTCTTAATGGCATTCTGGACGTACTGGGAAGAACTAAAGCTCCAACATTTGACACCATTCTCCATGGTAACTTGAGAAACCTTGTTTCCAAGATATTGAGTTGGTGGGCCTATAGAGTTCTCCTTAACCTTGAAGTAGTGTCCTAATTCTTCTCGAATGAATTTCTCTGGCTCTTCCATTATTGCTAAGATATCATCCGTGTAAAGCAGGACGTATTGCCAATAAGTTAAGCCATCTGCCTTGACACCAGGTCGGATCCATACATCAGGATCGGCAGTACAGGGTTTGAAGTTCATATGCGTCATCGCACTTCGGACGTGTCGCCAATAGTCAGCTCCTGCAGACTTTCCTCCATATAAAGCTCTTACAATAACAGCTAGTTTGCCTTCATTCTCTATTCCAAACTCTCGTCCACACTTTATATAATGCTTCTCTGAGGATGGGGCTTGGAGATAGGCATTTTGGATATCGCAGGCACAGACAGGCAATCCATTCAGGGCTGCAGATGTTAGAGCAATACGAACACTTTCCCTAGATACCACTCCTGCATACGTGCAGTTATCGGGCTGTGGGGTCTTGTGTCCATCCTTGACCCATCTGGCTTTCCTTTCAAGGGTCATTCTCACATCAAAGATAATATGCCCACTGGCTTTCTTATAACCAGGAGGTGGAGCTTGACCTCTCTCCAATATATCGAAGGCAACCTTTAGGTTTTCCATCTCTTTAGTCAGAGCATCACGCCATAGAGTATTACCATTCTTCTTATCAAGATCAAAAGCTTCTTGCACCGTAGTTGGAAGTTCAACTCCATACTTGTGCGTCACCTTCTTGACGCGGGCAATCATACCAGAGATAACTCGATCTCTTTTGCGCAAGATAAAAGGCGTCCACCAAGCAAAGGCAGGCTCGTCATTGATGTTTCTGGAAACGGCAAAGTCGGCTGTCTCTAGCGGGTGAGATTCCTTCATTATAGCTAAGGGAATCCACTGCTCTGAACCATCCTTCCATAGGACGTTGAGCATCCAACCTGCTGTAGTCATCCTCCTGCGTTTACGCCCACGCTTCGTGATCACATAGCCGTCCTCTTTACTTACGGCATTACCGTCCTTAGAGTAGTCTATGATCGAGTCAAGCATCGTGTGGGTATGTCCATCTGCATCTACCTGTGCATACATATTCTCCGCCAGGATATTGGCAGAGTACTCACGAACTTCTCCATCTGGGAACTCTACATCATAGACGAGAGTGTTCATCAGTGGGTTCTCATTGTGAGTGCCGACGATTTCACCGTCTTCATTCCTAGAGCGCCTTAAAACTTTGGCAGCTCTCATCTCCTCCCCTTGAGGCAGATGTATTTCGGAGTGAATTAAGTAATCAGTGATGGGTGATTCAAATTTGGGAGACCCGTTGTCGTCCAATGGATCCTGATCTTCTATGATCTCCGTCGGATCTGTCTCACTGTCGGAATACGATACGAAATCGGTAGCCAAGGGCTTGGGGGGAAAGATCGTGGCATTACCCAGCTTCTTCCTTATCTCTTCATCGAAGTGGTCCCTTTTCGTTTTCTCAATTGGGTTGTGAATCTCGGAAGTCTTAAGGTGACGAATCGTACGACGAGGTATGATCTTTCCGTTATGGGTAAGCACGGCTTGCGCCATTTCATTACCCTCATTCTTGAGAGGACCAAGGACCTTACCAAGCTTCTCCTTATTGATTGGAAATATGCCGTGGTCCCTGTAGTACACCCATTCGCACCAACCAAAGTTGCAGATGTTCGATATGTCATCTTGGACTCCGAAGGTTGCAGTAAATGGAGCCAATCCGTCATTCTGGAATAGATTTCTCGGAGTTACATTGTGTATCTTGGCTCTTCTTTGGATGCAATAATCCCACAAAACCATAGGGGCATTAGATGCACGCATATCTTTTCGGACCGCTTCCTTCAGGAGGCCAATATACAGCTCAGCTCGGTTGGCCCATTGTGTGGACTTCTCTAATAAACGTAGAGTCGTTCCAACTTGGTCGCAAAAGCGTCGCACAGTGCCTTTAGTTTGAGAGGGATGAGGGTCAGCAACAAGATTGACGGGGACGCCAATTTCCTTGCAGAACAGATGCAGAGCTTCTTCAAACTGGCTTGGGGTTTTCATGGGGTAAACCGCCACGAATCCTTTATCGCTTACGAAGACCTGACAGCACTTGTTGCCGCGTGTAGATTTTGCTTTGCTAGTAGCGAACATAGTATCAGTATAAAAGGTACTGTTGATACGTCGGTACCTGAGCATTCTGTCATTGGTTGAGAAGTTCCTTGAAAGAGTGTTATCAGCTGATTGCCGATTCAATTGGGTGGTAGCATCAATAGCACCTTGAGCCAAGTCCTCTCGGATATTCCAAAGCTTGGATAAGGTCTCGGATGAGATTCCCTTAGGCTTCTCTGCGTGCGCTGCTGAAACAGTACCCTTGATGTCCTTGGAGAAATCCATTTCCATCTCATCAAGAGTAGAGAGGAACGGATTGTCTAGTTCAAATAGGTCATCGCTGGCTGTGTTGGACATGGTCGTACTGCCAAGGGAGCCACTAATCTTGGAGATCTCTCCCCTCAAGTTCATTGCCCTTGCGAGATTAGCAACATCCTGATCCAAACAACCTTCAAAGGTAGGATCGTCAGCCTCAAAAGCTTCATCAGCATTTTGGTCGATCCATTCGTCCCATTTCTCGCCGGATACAGCACTAAGCTCATAATTGGGATCATTATGTTCCACTGGCTCTCGCTGCATGACATTCCTTAGGACTCTTCTACTCTCCGCCATATTACCTTCGTAATCAAGCATGGACTCTTCATTCTTGGCAAAGGACTCACAGTGGGGATTCCAGTCGGTGGAATCAGGTGTAAGGAAGATCTTATCACAAGATTCCAACTCGTCTGCCGAAGGCATCCTGCAGTGAAAGAACGAGAACGTTCCCATTAGCTGCATTGGAATTCTTAGGTCACTGTCCTTGAAGGTCAAGCAATGGTCCTCAGTACTTGGATTCATGCAATGGATCTTTGGAGTGTCATTGACGACAACTCCTCCCATTCTCATGATGAAGGGCGGTATCAGGTTCGACTCCATTGTCGGTATAGACAAGGCATTCCTGAATAGAAGGATGTACGACTTGCTTGAGAAAGGGCAGTCATAAGCAATTGCTCCATCAACTATTGGCACATTTTCGGCAATACCTAGTTCATCTGAAAAGGGTCTGACGTTACAAGTTCGACCAGAAGATTCGAAGATGAAAGCATGTTTACCGAGCACGACCATATTAGCGTGAGAGTCTAGCTCTGAGCGAGGGTATGGACTGATAGTTTCATAGGCTGGCATGTTTGCAGAAATGTCGGCAAAGTGTCCTTGAGCACGCACTGAATTGACCACTGCACTTATAAGGTGCTTATTGGGTTCCAATTCCTTGGAGGCAGGCGCGAATCCTAGTCACTTTCCACCATTCTTTAAGATAGAATTGAGTGTCGTCACTGTTGCTGAGCCATTATGTTTGGCATTTACAGAGCTGATAGCAGGAGCAGGAGCTTGGGCAGGAGCGGCAGAATTAATGGTTGCAGAGGTGAGAGCAGAGATGAGAGCATTAGTTTCTTTTTCACCTTCGGCTCTATCGGCAAGAAGGCTCATTATGTGCTTCAACCCTTCTGGCTTCTTCGCGAATCGTTTGAGCCACTTCTTCTGCTTGTCAGGGTTTTGTTTCCCGTCATGCTGCTTGCGCTTTCCGTTGCTGCCTCCACCACTTCCTCCTTTACTGCGCTTTCTACCGAAGCCAGCAGACTCTCTTGACTTAGCAAGAGTAGCCTTTCCTTCAGGAGTCTTTTGCCATGAAACGAGATCATCTCTTTGCTCATGGGACAATGCCTTGAATTCTAATGGCGTGTGCCATCTTAGATCAACACCACTTCCTCCCCGTCCACTGGCGAAATCAATCGCAGAGATTTGGGCAGAGGACTTGTTGGTGTGTGGACGGCGTGCCTTAGAGTAGGGATCTACTTCAATCAGAGCAGCGGCGGCCTTCTCAAAGTCGTTCCTCATGTTATTCACGTCAGAGCGGATCAAACCAATGGTTGCCTGTAGTGTTGGATCTTGGGAGCTGATGCTGTCAAGAAGCCATTCAACACGTTGCGGCTGGCCGGCGACGCTCACGGTGATGTGAGTCGAGCAGTCCTGAAGGTCTTCATGGGCTTGACGGTGATTACTCACATGCTTTTCCAGGGAGTTTTGCCTCGCGTTCCATTTGATATTGGTCAATAAATTCGTTCTCGCCTTTAAAATAGCGCGATACTTGGAATCTCCCGCATGGTGATCTCTGAGGGCCATGTAGGCACCTCTTCCATCTTGTGAACGACTGTAGGCCTTTACAGTAGACTCTACAGACGTTCCACGGCATGCTTTCTCAATGCACATGTAGACCGTCTTGTTATCGGAGCGGTAGAGGGCATCGCCGTGGGGTAAGCGAGCTAAAAGCTCTCCCTGGAGGCTTCCACTCATACCATAATACGAATTCAAGAGAAGCGGATCATCAGCAACATCAGGCACTTCAACGTTCTCACGTAGAACGTAGGCCACGGGACCTTTCACACCATATTTTCTGCTCATGCAGTCAAAGAAAATAGGGAGCCACTTGATAATCTTGCGATCACCATCATTGTCCTTGACATCGGGAACATCTGGCGCATCCTGCTTCTTGAGTTCCTTAAATGCTTCGTAGTCAACCTTGAAGTTGACGAGCACGTTGGCATAATGCATGGAGGTGCCATCAGGGACACGGCCAGTTGCAACGTAGTACTTTACAGCTTCACATGCTGTTGCAATTCTAACCATAGAAACGGTTGAAATAACAGTACCTGGAACAGCTGGTTCGGCAATGATACCGGCAGCTGCATCAGCTTCAACAGCAGGAACGGTGCGATGAGCATTCTTTGCAAGAATATCGAGGGAAGCTTTGTCAAAGTCGGCAAGATCGAGGTAAGTAGAGATACCTTCCTTGATGAACCTGTTTACGGCGGCGTTGCTCCCCATTTTCATGTTGGGTTCAGACTTGAGGTACTGCTTGAAGGCGTTCGTTGCGACGGGCATTTTGGTAGTTTGATTATTTCCTTTATTAAAAGTGTATATTTCGTTTTGTGAGGAGGATCAGCGATTCTTTATTCATCAGAATCGCTGTTTGCACATTTTAGTTGGCGATTTGCTAATTTTAATGTAACGGTCTGTTTCACGGACTTTATCATGTCGCACAACTTTGAAGGGCAATAGCTAAGAAGCATTGTATCCTCGCTCTCTACCTAATTTAGATCACAGTGTTAGGTTCACTCATCTATTCATTTTCATGTGCTATTAAAGCATCACGCTGGGATAACCAGATTTGTTAACGTTTAACGACAGAATTCCTAATAGAATACGTTTTAAAGGTCTCCTTTGTTTCTACAAAGTAAACTCTCTTACAACTTGTTTAAACATACAAGCTGCGTGTTTCAGTATTATGGGCATACTGAGATGTGTTATTAAAGTAGCTAACTTAAACACTATATAAAATTCGATTACAAATAGGTATTTGCATCACGGTTGGAATCGTAGTTACTGCCCTATCGTCAGATAACTATCCATTGAACCATGGATCCACATTTTGGTCGGGATCAAACCATTTGGTACGAATTCGCTTGAATCAATCTTTAAACTCCTTATTCATGGAGTATTTGACATGCATTTAACATGCGTTTCAATCTGTCGACGAGTGTATTTCACCTTAAAAAGATCGGATTAAATTCCGAATCAATGGTTGAAAACATTCGATTGTTTGATAACTTGTTTCAATTCAATTGATATTACATGGGTCTAGATAAACTGTTTGAGCGTGACGAATGCGTAAGCAATTCAGTCTTATACATCAACGTTCACAAAGTGGCATGAATACAAGTTATAAACGTTAAGAGCCAGAGGCTCCGTTGTACTGTAAAATATCTATGTTTCTCCTTCCGTTGAGTAGTCATAGGAAGGCCATATAAGTAGCTATATAAATAGCATGGCACACTCATCGTCATCAAACATGATCATAAAGATTTTTATGAAAGCTGGAAAGTTGTGCGCTCTTTCCTCTTTTTTACCTTTTCCTCACTTTCACTTTTTCTAATACAAAAAATGAGCTCACAAAATTTGAAACTCTACGCGAGCGCGATCTACGAGTATTTGGGCAACGTATCTATTGGCACATTCATTATCAAACCACATGACAGAGTCTTCCCTCACAACACTCATTGGTGATGAGATTCAAGGGAGATGGAAATGGTCTTCCTTTGTGGATGGTAGTGACGGATTTTTCTACGGCATTCCCTTCAATGCTCGCCGTGTCATGAAGTTTAATCCTCTCGACAAATCATTCACTGAGATCGGACCTGATCTCGGTGATGGTGAACACAAGTGGTGGTGTGGTGTGCGAGCCAACACCGGCAGCATCTACTGTGTACCTTGTAACGCCGACCACATCCTTAAAATTGATACGATCCAAGGCACAGTGGAAACACTTGACAATGTTGAGCTGCCAGAGACCGATGATTACTCGTCGTGGGCATCAGGGGCACTTGCCCAAGACAATTCCATTTACTACATGCCATTCAATGCCCGTCGCATCATGAAACTAAATCCCGATAACGTCTCACTCTCCAGTGTCGGTGATGATCTAGGAGAAGGGATGTACAAGTACAGAGAAACGGTGGTCGGAAATGATGATTACCTGTATGGCATATCTGATGAAGCCACACGCATTGTCAAGTTTGACCCAGCATATCCTGACACGACATCTACTGTAGGGGAGGAAGCCGAGGAAGGGTCCGAGTGTGGGAATGGTGTATTGGGTGGTGATGGTAACATCTATGCTGCCAATGCTGATGGTCAAGTATTGCAGATTGATACAGCGAGAAACAACCATACCTGGATTGGGGATCCAATCTATTCACGAACACGAGCCGGATGGGGTGAACCTATTGTTGGAGTTGATAAGTGCATTAATTGGCCTCCATACAATGCCAATCGTGTACTCAAATTTGACCCCGGGACACAACAATTACCATCGCTCGTGGGGGATGACCTGGGTGAAGGAGATCATCTCAAATGGTTCGGTGGAGCTCTAGCAACGGATGGGGTAATCTATTGTCTCCCATCCGGTGCCACTCAAATCCTCGCCATTGACCCATTCAAGGAACTTGCAATGACAATGCAGAACAACATAATACAGTATCCAGAGGAGCTAGGCCGGCTATTTGCAAAGAAGGATGATGGATGCAATGAAACTTTCTACGGCAGCGCACTTTGAAAGTTTGGCACGGAGAAAGTTTTTAGATTCCTCGTTGAAGAATACCTCCCCTCGGATGAAGAATGGGCCAACACTCGTAGTGGCAACCTCCCACTATTTATCGTAGCAGCTTCTTCGTGCGAGAATAGTCCGCTTTCAGTAATTTATCATTTATTGAGGACGAGGAATGTGCATGATGTGAGCACCTGATCATTCATTATACGAGTATATTTAAAAAAAATAAAGTACTTTGCAATGAACATGGTCATACACGTATGATTCCATTTACAGTATAGACGAATCATGTCCTGATTTACGACTCCTGGCTGCGACTGGGACGTAAATTTCATTAGTGACTCGCAACCTACTTCTTAGGAACGAAAGATTTCAACGTGTCTCAATTAACCAAACAGATTGTGTTGGATGTCACCGTCTTCCCTTTGGCTCGCCACCCAGAATAACTTGAGATTTAAATTGCATGATGAAGCAACAAGCCAGTGAGAAGATCCAAGACTATCAGCTCAATGATTGTTCGGCGATGATTGAATCGAAAGAATTGTCAAATTATGATAAAGTACAACAAATGAGAGATGAATACGAGAGCATTATCCAACTGAACATGTCTTTACCACCTCAAATCAGAATACCACTGGATGATCTTCAGACCGTTGATGGCAGCTTGGATGTTGTGTTTGAGAGCATGTACCAAGACAGATTAGCTGCTATTAATTTGGAGTTTGGGGATCAAGTTGAACAGATACGAAACAAACGGCAAATCCTAGAAGATACTCATCGTAACAATATTGACTATGGACATACTATTGTAATGGGATTAAAGTCTGGTTTAACAGTGGGATCGTTTCAAACTCTGAAATTGCCAACATCTTTTTTAGAGCTCAGAATGCGACTGCTGGGTGATGGAAATACTGCAGATTACGATACTTCTTGTAGCAAAAATGAAAACAAGTTCGAGTATTGTGGAAACAAGAAGGAGGTTGACATTTTAACGAAAGCTAGTCCCAAGGATATTCAAGAAAGCAATAATTTGACAGCAGAGAGAAAGAGTTGCGATGATGATTCTAGGAAGGTAAGAGATGTTCAATGCCTCGACGACAATTTTTAAAAGATTGCATCATCAAAACCATCCTCATGCACCATACATACGTTTACTTGGCCTTCTAAATAGATGATGCGTGCGAAAAGAAGGGACGAGATCAGAGAGAAAATGAACAATGAGCCTTTGGACCAAGACGAACCAGAAGACATTAAGACTTTCGATAATCTTCAAGAGAACTTCGGTGATTGGAAAATAAAGTCATCAAGCTCTTACAAAGTGCCTATTCATAAACAAGTTGATACGAGATTGAAACTGATAGAAATGGTGCTATGTGAAGAATCTATGCAAAATATCAAATTCGCATTCAACAAAGAGTTAAAAGCACTCCAAAATAAACGAAATTGCCTTGCAAATATTGTCAGAGAGAAAAATAATAAAATCATTGATATTAGCAAAAGGATAGGGGAACCTATCGATCCAGGATCGCTCTGGTCCCCGACTATATTGGACGTAGATGGATGTGAATTTACTCCTTCCAACAAGAACGTGGAACCACAAACTGTTCAAGGATCGGATAAAGAGAAGAAATATCATACAATTTATGATATTCTGCCACAACTAAAGCCAAAGAAAGAATTTTGTCACAACTCTTCTGATAACCTTTCACATTTGGAGCAAGACAAAAAAATCGAGCGAGAAGCGCGACTTCGACATGAAAAATCTGTCATGTTAAAAGGAATCGAAAAGGAAGTCACCAAATTCGACGAATCTTTGTATCGGCTGATAAAAAGGCACGTTCGATTAGGTGTCGAGATCAAATGCGGAGAACTGCGATTGATGACAATGTTGGAAGAGCTTAAATTACTCAGCAACTTGGAAAACGAAGGAAATAGGGTGATTTCAAGGCAAACATCGCACCGGGTGAAAGCAATTGAAGTAAGTGCACATGTTTCTTGCATAAATCTGTTTGCCTGCTTCCGATTATATTGAAACATTTTTAATGGTACACGTATTGTACTCTTTTGTGGTAGATCCAAAACAGTATATCAAGCCAGAAAATGAGAATCGAGGAAAAAAAGGCTCATCTTCAAAGCTGGCTCGAGAAAGACAAGAATCTTGAGAAGGAATTCAAGGCGATTGTTCCCGAGACACACATCAATCATGACATACTTTGTAAGCTCTACATGCGAAAGGTTCAAAGATTTGACGAGGCTAACTATTTATCTTCAGATGACGATGATGAAGATGACGATTCCAGTTGGGAAAGCGACGGCGATGAAGATTATGTGTGTCCCCAGGGCTGTCATGAAGAGACCTATCAGCTTGTTCTAAAACTGCGAGAAAAGAGGCACGAACAAGAAGATAAGCTTAAGCTGTTCCAACGAGATATAGGCATTATGAAACGGAATCACGATAAACTCTGTGGAAGAGAAAACCAAGCATCTAGAGAGCTTAAAGAGGTCGATGTCCTATTACAAGCTTACCAAGAGAAGAAACAAAGACGATTGAATAATATTCCATCGTTCCTCACGTTGTCTACAAAACAGGTACACCTCTGGAATACCAATGACTATTCCAGAAATTCAGTTTACGAGCCTGAAGATGTCGATACCATAGATTGTGTAATATTTTGTAAACAATCACTGCACAACTTGTATGGACGCATTCACGTTCTCCACGAAGAGATTGAAGCCGACAAAGAAAAGTTGAAGAGTCTGCATTCTAATAAAAAGCATTTGGGACTAGAGACAAAAATCTTGGAGCAATCTATCGCAGAGCTCCAACAACGGTGCACAGAATTACAAATGCTCAAATTTGGTCAAGTCGTTGATATGGAAAAAATTGATATGATTCCAGAAACGAGAGAACACCCAAACGTTTCGGGTGCAGAGATGGCATACATGTTTGAAGCAGAGAATGGGCACCAACGTCTTGTCCTTGGATTAGAAAAAGAGCTTGCATCGTTCAAAACAAAACTCAAAGACGCGACAACAACAAATACAAGGATCTTCAACGAAATTGCGTGTCTAAATGAGAGACAAATCGAATTTTCACATTCCAAAGATGAATTGGAAACAAAGAAGTTCGCAGATGAAGGCAATCGTGAAGAAAGCACACGTTTAGGAGAGAAGTCCAAAGAGCAACAGGAAGAGATTAAAAAGATAGAGGCTGAAATAAGGAGACTAAAAAGTAAAAATGGTAAGTTGGAAGTGCTTTCTGAAACCATTTTTTATCATTGCGTGTATGTATCTTTTTTAAAGTCCAACGTTTATTTAGGCCACATCCATACTTTTGCTCCTCGAAATGAAACTGGAGGTGCACACTAAACTAACCCTTCAGTAATTCGAGAGGCACATAAATGGTAAGAAGTAAATAGAACTAATGGGCAAGAAGGCCTCACTGTATGAAAAGTAACAGTGACTTACTTGCCAATGGTATTTGTTTCACTTGTTATCATCATCATATGAGCGTAGTTTGTGTGGTGATCTAATGGCGAGTGAGCTATTGGAAGAGCATCCAAGATTCTATCCCAATACTACCGTAGGAATAGGAGTCCAGTGACCGTTGAACAATCTATTTTACGGGGCATCTCATTCGAGGATAAACGGCAAATAATGGCAGACAAGTCGAAGTATGGACATAAAAAACTATCGTAGTGAAGTGAAGTAATTTACTTCGTGCTCTGAAACATCATGTTCAATGTAGAATGACTTTGATATAATTGAATAGAATTACAGTACGTATTGTGTGCCGACGCCATAACGAAAAGAAATATCATTCCACTTCAACATTCAATCATTCCTTTTTCACGAAGATGCTTCTGAATGACACAATTACCGTGCATGCTGAAACAATACCGAACCATACCCAATACAAAGTTTTCATTTGTTTCTTCTCGCCATAGATGCGTTCATAAGCTTCAATTCCACTTAATAAAGTGTACATAACTAGCGCAATCATGGCCAAGGCAGTAATCGTATGCGAAATTTCCCATCCGAACCTGGCGACACTCTTCTTACTACTCGTATTTTCAAGCTCGGCTTGATCATCTTGAAAATTTCAATATCAGTTTCAGAGCTTGTAGAGGGCTTGGTACTCCCTCGGGGACGGAAGAAAGCTGAGAACACTTGTAACACCATCAGAATATACAAGGTCAAGCCTACTTTCTCGTGAGACCTTCGGATGTGATTCCCATTCACCTCATTCTTTGCAAGAATTGCAATAACAAATATTCCAGTAACGAGAATGAAACTGATAATGTTCAAAGTAACATGGACCAAGACCCGAGTCAAAGCATTTAATTCTGCGGAAGGAAGACGCAGCGACAGCTAGCGG
>Ga0209712_10003376_pt1 | contig 12946 bp, 11 predicted proteins | sample ArcOceMetagenome_FD_187443 | JGI IMG/M metagenome (GOLD analysis project Ga0209712, IMG submission 187443) | Marine eukaryotic phytoplankton communities from Arctic Ocean - Arctic Ocean - Greenland ARC118M Metagenome (SPAdes) (version 2) | ecosystem: Environmental > Aquatic > Marine > Oceanic...
ATCGGATTTCTGGGACTAAAATTATTTAAACCACCTATTCTGCTGCTGATAAGCATTTTTATTTTGCTAGGTTTTATATAAATAGGTTTTCTAAGTCCATGCTGCTGAATACTGGTTGCGACCTGCTTCTTAAGCAGATTGAATACTCAGATTTTGCACGTTTTGGGTTAACTCCTGTGCCATCTGCTTAGCCCCCCCTTCAAATCAGTGAAAGGTAACAGTATGAAAAATTCTTCACCATCATATCTCGCAATATAATCGCGCGCTCTCCTTTTACTGGTGGCTATGATTGAAACTTTAATTTTCAATCATTTATCACCTTCTAGGTGACCAAATACATCGTTAAATAACTTAAAATTATCAATATCGATAATTAATGCTGCGACGGAATGGCTTCTGCAAACAGCCGCGCACCATTTCTTATTTAGCATATTATCTAGCTGCATTTTGTTGGCTAAACCTGTCAGGCCATCTGTGCAGGAAACCTCGGCAAGTTTTTTCAGTTGTGCGACCATCATTATTAAATTTGTGACACGATAGACCAAAATACTAGCCCATGTTCTTTTATCGATATAGTCCAACGCCCCCACGGCCAGACAATGTTCTTCTTCATCAATACTTAGCCTATCGGACAAAAACATGACAGGAAAATGGGCATTAAGCTGATTTTTTAACGAAAACACATAATTCTTGTTCTAAAAAAAATTGGCATACTCACCACACATATAACCTAATCAATATCTTCATATGTAATATTTTTTAGGGCGACTTTGCTGTCTTGGGCTATTTCAATATTAAATTTTTAGAGAGGAGAATATGGAAATGCTGCAATTAGCTTCTGAATAATGATCTACGCCGCAGTATAAATATCATCCACTAACAAAACATTTTAATACTTATATTAATACTTATATTGCTATCAAAATCACATGTTAAGTGTCCACTTACATAATTAGACAACAGAGACTCCAGTAATATATTTTCCTGAGTGTGCAATTTGACCTGTTTTTTTTATTGTTAGCGAGTGAACCTCGAGATAAAAACACGTAAACTTACGTTTTACTAATATCTTTTGAGCAACCGTTGTCAGATCATCTAGCACATTCTTCACCCGCAATTACCCAAGCGCAACAAGTATTAAAACACACCTTTGGCTATGATCATTTTCGTGATGGGCAAGCACAAGTTATAAACCAAGTAATGCAGCAAAAAGATGTGTTGGTTCTCATGCCTACTGGTGGCGGTAAGTCTTTGTGTTATCAAATTCCAGCTATATTATTATCGGGCTTGACGATTGTTGTTTCACCCCTGATATCGTTAATGAAAGATCAGGTTGATGCGCTTTTAACCTATGGCGTCAGTGCCGCTTACATAAACTCAAACCTGTCGCCACAAGATATGTTTAACGTTTTTAGAGGCATGCAAGATGGAAAATACAAACTAATTTATGTTGCGCCGGAAAGGCTTATGCAACTGGAATTTATCCAGCGTCTACAAGGCCTTACAATAAGTCTTATTGCAGTTGACGAAGCGCACTGCGTATCTCATTGGGGCCATGACTTTAGAAAGGACTATAGACTACTTGGGCAATTAAAAGCCACCTTCCCTTATATCCCAGTTATGGGATTAACTGCTACCGCCGACCTTGCCACCCGGGCAGATATTACCCAGCAGCTAAAGTTACAGCAACCCTTTATCTTCAAAGGAAGTTTTGACCGCCCTAATATCCGATACAACCAAGTCACTAAATACAAGGCCACAGACCAGGCGATTGCTTTTGTTAAACAGCAAGACGGTAGCGGTATTATTTATTGTAATAGTCGCAGGAAAGTAGACGATCTCAGCATCGCGCTGGCCAAACAAGGGGTCAATTGTGCAGGTTATCATGCAGGTCTTGAAGGTGAAATTCGGGACAAAATACAGCGTGATTTTATTCAAGATAAAATAGACATCATAGTTGCAACAGTCGCGTTTGGCATGGGAATAGATAAATCTAATGTGCGCTTTGTCGTGCACTTTGACTTACCTCGTAGTATCGAATCATATTATCAAGAAATAGGCAGAGCAGGCAGAGACGGTATGCCCGCCGAAGCGTTATTATTATTTGACGAAAAAGATGCAGCTCGCATTCGTCAATGGATATCAACGGGTGAAAATCCAGAGAGAAATAGCGTAGAACTTCAAAAATTTGCCGCCATGGAAGCTTTTGGTGAAGCGCAAACCTGTCGCCGACAAATTTTACTCAATTACTTTGCCGAATATTCTGCGGGACACTGCGGTAACTGCGATATTTGCCTCGACCCACCCAAAGCATTCGATGGCACTGTAGATGCGCAAAAAGTTTTATCCTGTGTTTTTCGACTAAAACAATCTGTTGCCGGTCAATATTTGATTGATGTACTCAGAGGTAAACAACTAAAACGCATTCTAGAACATGGCCATGATAAATTGACTACTTATGCTATAGGCAAAGATAAGTCAGATGCATATTGGCACAACATTATTAACCAATTAATCCACCGCGGTTTTCTTAGGGTGGATATCACACAAAATGCAGTTTTGAAATTAACTGAAGAAGCAAGGCCAATATTACAGCAAGCCCAAAAATTGCAGCTTGCTGTACCAAGACTGAGTCTTGATTTAGGTAAAAAAGCGCAGCTTATTACACAAGATTATGATCGAGCGCTGTTCGCTAAACTGAAATATTTACGAAAAACTATTGCTGAGCAGGATGATGTACCACCCTTTGTTGTATTCAGCGATGCAACATTAGCCGATATGGCAGATAAATTTCCAGAGTCCACGTTCGACTTCTTAGATATTCATGGTGTGGGCCAAACTAAACTCGAACGTTATGGTGATCGTTTTATTGCTGCCATTTCAAAGCACCTTAATAAGTAAATATTATAAAAGCAAATGCCACTCAAGGTTTACTTTTTAGGGCGATTTAGCGCATACTGATAGGCCGTATTTGAGCTGATAAAATCGATGCCCGTTAAAGCTGTTCCACAAAAAAATGCAGATGCTAGAGTCGAAAAACTGAAGGTCCCGCCTCACTCCATCGAAGCGGAGCAATCGGTGTTGGGCAGTATGTTAATTGCTCCTGACTCATGGGATAAAGTGGCTGAAATTGTAGTAGAGACAGACTTTTACAACCGCTCACATCAAATCATTTTCCGCGCTATTGTCCGCCTCCTAACAAAAAGCCACCCTATTGATTTAATTACCGTTTCTGAAGATCTAGAGGGTATGGATGAGTTAGAGTCAGCAGGTGGCTTTGCTTATTTAGGTGAGTTAGCCAAAAATACGCCAAGCTCAGCCAATGTATCTGCATATGCGCAAATAATCAAAGAACGAGCTGTGATCCGTGAACTCATTGGCGTCGCACATGTCATTGCTGATACAGGGTATAATCCTGAAGGTCGTAATAGCGGTGAAATTCTTGATATGGCCGAGAGTAAGGTATTCGAAATTGCCGAAAAACGCACAGGCAAAGACGAAGGCCCAAAGAATGTTGAGGCAGTGTTAACAAAAACCATCGACCGTCTTGAAGTATTAGTTAAAAGTAATAAAGAGGTCACAGGTGTGTCTACTGGTTACACTGACCTAGATAAAAAAACCAGTGGCCTGCAACCTTCAGATTTAATTATCGTTGCTGCTCGGCCCTCAATGGGTAAAACGACCTTCGCTATGAACTTATGCGAAAATGCTATGTTACTCGAAGAAAAGCCAGTATTGGTGTTCAGCCTAGAAATGCCCTCTGAACAGATTATGATGAGGATGTTAGCGTCTCTTAGCCGAGTCGATCAAACCAAAATTCGTACTGCACAACTGGACGATGAAGATTGGGCAAGAATGTCCAACACCATGGCTATGCTAAAGGACAAAGACAATCTGTTTATTGATGATTCTTCAGGTTTGACCCCTATGGATGTGCGCACCCGTGCAAGAAAATTGGCCCGTGAGAAAGGGGGTATTAGCCTTATCATGATTGATTATTTACAATTAATGCAGGTACCAGGATTAAGCGACAATCGAACCTTAGAAATTGCCGAAATATCACGTTCCCTAAAATCCTTAGCAAAAGAATTAGAAGTCCCTGTTGTTGCTTTATCCCAGTTAAACCGAAGCCTTGAGCAGCGCAGTGATAAACGCCCAATCAACTCGGATCTTCGTGAGTCAGGTTCAATTGAGCAAGACGCCGATTTAATCATGTTTATTTATCGAGATGAGGTTTATAACGAGCAAAGTACTGACCAAGGTGTTGCTGAAATTATCATAGGTAAGCAACGTAACGGTCCCATAGGTACATCGCGGTTAACATTCCAAGGCCAGTTTTCACGCTTCGATAATTATTCTGGGCCAGCAGTAGAAGATAAATACTAATAACTACTGATTTCTGAACAAAAAAAAGAGATGCAGTTGCATCTCTTTTTTTTGTACTCAATGACTTATCTTTTCACTTTCATTCTTTTACTTGCCGATACTTTTGCAATAATACGACGATTAACCTTGTTAGCTGCTGCGGTCTTAGATGTATCCAATAACTGATTTTCGCCAAACCCTTTAGCGGTTAAACGCACACCATCAATACCGTATTTATTGATTAGCAATGTTTTAACAGCATCTGCTCGTCTTTGAGATAGCATCATATTATAATTAGCATCACCAGGCGCTGAAGCATGACCCTCAATCACAGTATCTGTTGCTGGGTAGCGATCCATAAAATCAGCAAACTTCTGAAACTGGAGGTCCCCAGGGTTATTAATAACCGAGCTATTATTTCCAAATAATACTTTTATATTGGTTAATACTTGCTCTTGTGTGAATACACTGCAGCCATTTTCATCGGCTATATCAGTCATAGGTGTGTCTTCACATTGATCCACATCATTCAACACACCGTCTTGGTCTGTATCTAATATTAAGCTACAACCTATAGGGCTGACTTTTGATCCTGCTGGTGTGTCTGGGCACATGTCAATAGTATTCAATACGCCATCACTGTCAGAGTCCAATGCACAACCAACGTTATCAACTCGAGTGCCTATTGGTGTATTTGCACAATCATCCATTTTGTCAAAAACACCATCATTATCACTGTCTACAGATATAGGCATTGCAGTGATGGTTGACCCGCCAAATGTGTATGCCAGACCCAATTTAAGTCCTATGTGCGTATTACTATTACCACTAGCTAAGGGTTGGTAGACAGCCGCTTCAGTAATAATTTTGACGTTATCACTTACATCCCAATGTTTTCCTAGTCCGATATTGACCATGGCATCACTATCAACAATTTTGGTGTTTTTTAGACCACCAAAAGCGTATAACAAATCGTCTGACAAAAAGTACAACGCGTCGACACCAAAGCGGCTCCCATTGACATCATTTGGTGAAGCATCAATGTCTAACTCATAGGCTTCTATTCTAAAAGCCCACTGTGGCGAAAATTTCATTCCAAATTCCGCGCCAAGACCCACACCATTGTCTAAAAAATCGGGAAGGCCAGTTTCGGCTTGGTCAGTTTTATAATATTCAATAAAGCCAGCAACCCACTTTTCATTATCTTTAGTCTGGGCTTGAACATTTGCACTCAAAGCTGAAGCTACAGCACTTAAAAGCAGTAATTTTTTCATTTTAAATAGTTCCTTCATTTTAAATTTTTTCATATATTAATCACGATTGATCACGATTGAGCATATATGCAGGCATCTTTAAAGCAACTACTTTATGGTGTTCAGAAACCTATTCACCACAAATAGTCGCAATTAAGTGACGATTTCCTGCTCTAACTCGGTGTTCACCCAATATTATGCCTTGCCACATACCTAAACCCAAAGTGCCGTCGATAATGGGTATGGTGAGGTTGTTGCCAAGCAAACTGGCTTTTATATGGGCAGGCATATCATCTGCACCCTCATAATTGTGCAAGTAATAAGCCATATTCTCTGGCACTATTTTATTGATATGGGTTTCTAAATCTTGGCATACAGTAGGATCAGCGTTTTCATTAATGGTTAAACTGGCACTAGTATGCTGAATAAACAAGTGTAATAAACCCGTTTTAACTTGCCTCATGCTTACAAGTTGATTGACCACTTCGTCAGTGATTAGATGATATCCCCTGCTTTGAGGGGATAAAATAATAGCTTGTTGTATCCACATGTATTTATGTTCTTTTTACTTGTTGAAGCACATTTCCAGGTAGAGGTTGCCTGATGCATGAGAAAATGGCATTACCAATTTTTTCCCATCAACTTGGTGGTTTATTGTATGGTTCTTCCCAGAAACTACGATAGGAGTAGCCATACCAAAATCATAACCTTTTTTACCAAGATCATTTTTGGCACCACCACATATCATATTAGTGATTTCGCCGACCATATCTTGCACTTCAGAATCAATTTTATCAGGTTTTTCACCTAACATCTTATACATGATCTCTAACACTAGTCCCTTATCAAGGGAAATAGACATGGAACCCTGAATATTATCACCCACCATACCAATCAAACCAGAGACCTGCCCTCTCGCTTGATTATCACTTTTCTTTTTGGGTCTACCCGGTAATAACTCAATTTGTGCCATGGTATTCAATACATTGAGTAATGCAGCGATAAAGGGGTTTACAAACTCTGCGTTCATTGAATTAGTTGTTCCTTATTGGATTGGATTGGATTTACTGGCAAGCAGCACAGATACCATGAGCTTCAATTGTCTGATTTACTATGCTAAATCCAACCGTCTGGGCTTGTTTATCTAGGGTATCTTTTAATCCTTCAGATTGGATTTCTTTTACATCACCACAAGTATCACAAATCAAAAACTGTACTGGGTGGCTACAATCAAAATGATGACAGGCCACGAATGCATTTGTTGATTCTATTTTATGAATGAGACCAAACTCTAATAGAAAATCTAATGTTCTGTAGACCGTGGCTGGCTTTGCATTGGCCTCAGTTATTTTTAGAGTATCTAAGAGTTCATATGCACCTACAGCACCTTGTTGCTCTAACAATAAAGCATAAACCTTCTCTCTCAGTAGAGTAAACCTAGCTCCCTTGTCTTCACAAAATTGCCTAGCTTTGTACACTTGAGTTGCAATAGAATGTTGGCAAATATCAGTCACATTTGTTCCTTTTAAATTAACACAATAATAACACTAAATTTTGCGGTGTTGCGTGTTTTAAATATTTATTATTAATATGCATGATCTCATAAGTCGATATTAATGATTCAGTTCTCTTATAAAGTATATTTCAGTACTGTTTTTACTGTGTTAAATTAAGTTAGATTATTTGATTTATGGTAAACAGTATGATCGAACAAAATATATCGGTAACAGCTGAAACAAAGGCTATTTGGTTAATTTTTAGCGGTGAACGGATTTTTCAATCGACTGAAAATCCTGGGTTTATGGTGGACACTTGGGCAGCACTTGATTTTGCCCATGCTTACCAAGAGCAAATCGTTCGAATAGGCAGCCATGGCGACTTACCTTGCTTCTTAATCGATATGGGCAATGAACATATTGAACACAAACAACTTTCACTTATTAGTATGCGTGCCTTGTTAATGCAAAACCAAACTAGTTTTTTTGGTATTGCCTCTAGAGCATGGCAGATTGCTTTATTTATGCGCACTCATAGGTTTTGCGGTCAATGTGGTAGCACTATGCAACAAATTGATTGGGAAATGGCTATGCAGTGTTCACGATGTCAGCATCGTTGTTACCCACGAATTTCACCTTGTATTATTGTGTCCATCCGGCACAATGATAAAATATTGTTAGCACAAGGTAAACCTCATCGGTCTAGTCAAATGTTTTCAACCTTGGCAGGTTTCGTAGAAAGTGGTGAAAAACTTGAACAAGCGGTACACAGAGAAGTATTTGAAGAGGTGGGTATAAAAGTTAAAAACTTGCGTTACTTTTCGAGCCAACCATGGCCTTTTCCTCATTCATTAATGGTTGGCTTCTTGGCAGATTTTGACTCAGGTGATATAAAAGTAGACGGCAAAGAAATACTCGAAGCATATTGGTTTGACACAGAAAAATTACCCAACATCCCACCTAAGTTATCCATTGCGGGGCAACTTATCCAGCATACTATCGAAGAGATAAAACAGCAGAAAAATATTACTATTCCGAACCATTCTTAATTAAACTCTGAGCATAAAAAACTCACATAATTGGGGCTTGAATATTTTAGCGTTTTGGCTTCGCCAACGAAAACCTTGTTTTTTTGGTTGCTTTTGCAACATTCTTATAGCGAAGACAACACCTAGTATGTAAGTTTCTGCTAGATATACATCAATTTACCCTTTTTTCAGTGGATAAAATCGCTACAATACAAATCTTTCAAGCCTTTAGCCTAAGCTGGGCAGTTAATTCTAATTTGAGGAAATCAATGCAACCATTGCAAAACGACCGATATTTAAGAGCATTGTTACGTCAACCAGTCGACACTACACCAGTATGGATGATGCGCCAAGCAGGTCGATATTTACCCGAATACAAAGCCACGAGAGCAGAAGCGGGCGACTTCATGTCACTCTGCAAAAATGCTGAATTAGCCTGTGAGGTAACACTCCAGCCATTACGTAGATTTGATCTAGATGCTGCCATCTTATTTTCTGACATTCTGACTATCCCTGATGCGATGGGATTAGGTTTATATTTTGAAACTGGAGAAGGGCCAAAATTTGAACGGCCATTAACTTGCATGGCTGACATTCAAAAATTACCTTTACTAGATCCTGAGGTAGAACTTGGTTACGTAATGAATGCCGTGCGCACCATACGTAAAAATTTAAATGGAACAGTGCCTTTAATTGGCTTTTCTGGCAGTCCTTGGACACTTGCTACATATATGATCGAGGGTGGCTCAAGTAAGGCTTTCACTAAAATCAAAAAAATGGCCTTTAGTGATCCACAAGCTTTGCACCTATTACTTGATAAGTTAGCTGATTCAGTTATTTTATATCTTAACGCGCAAATTGCCGCCGGAGCTCAATCAGTAATGGTGTTTGACACTTGGGGCGGCGTATTGTCAGGTCGTGATTACCAAGAGTTTTCTTTACAATATATGCATAAAATTGTCGATAGTCTCACTCGCGAAAATGACGGACGCAAAGTTCCTGTTACCTTGTTCACTAAAAATGCGGGTCTGTGGTTGGAATCTATCGCTGCAACTGGATGTGACGCAGTAGGCTTGGATTGGACAGTGGATATGGCTGATGCAAAAGCACGCATCGGCGACAAGGTTGCACTACAAGGTAATATGGATCCATCTATGTTGTATGCACCACCCGCACGCATTGAACAAGAAGTGCAACTAATTTTAGAAGGTTTTGGTAAAGGAAATGGCCATGTATTTAATCTTGGTCATGGTATTCATTTAGATGTGCCACCTGACAATGCAAAAGTGTTTATTGATGCGGTTCATAAATTAAGTAAGACTTTTCATCAATAATAACGGCTAAACACTTAGCCCTTTTTAATAAAATTGACGACCTCACCCGAGGCACACAATTGTTGTGCCTCAACTTTACTGCAATCCTGATCTATTTTAAGCAACCCAATGCCAGCTCCATTTGATAGCGTACTTAATTTGTGGTCATTCGGCTTGCGATGTCTAACCAGCATGTTTCGCCTTTGGGTGAACCCGTTTAATGGCGAATACTTGCCGTACAAAATACGGTTAAGCCTGTCAAACCACTTTAACAACTTATCAGGAAATTCATTTTTAATCCCACTACTTGTTATTTGGGTAATATTGGGGCTGTATTGCCTGAATCTTAGTGTAATGTCATACACAAATGAATAGTGAACATCACCCGACAGGATCACAAAATTTGGCGGAGTTTTGCGATTACAAAAAATATTTAGCATCACACTTGCCGTTCCTTTGTGTGCCATCCAGTTTTCTGCATCGACTGTCAGTGCTCTCCCAAAAAAAGTAAAAATGCGTTGAATCGTTTCGATCAGCTTTACACCAAAAATAGGTGCCGCTGAGACCATGATCACAGCTTTATGACCAATTAATTCCTGTTGTAAATCACTTAATGCTTCCCAATCCATTAAACCAGATGGTTTGTTTAAACTGGACTCAGATCGCCAACGTTGAGTACGTGTATCCAATACCACCAACTTAGGTGACGTTTCTATGCTGTAGTGCCAGTGTTCCCAGTCAAGTAAATATTGAATAAGTACGTCATGTTGCTGGATGCCTTTTTCAGTAAAAAAACCGCTGCAAGACCCAAATAAAGCTTGTAACTTATCCGGATCATTACCCCATCCCTGACACAACCAATATCCCACCAATGCATTACCTACTATACGTTTGGCAAACAAGTTGCCGTATACGGCCTCCTCCCATCCTCGGGTTAAATTCCAGTCATCAGTAATATCATGATCATCAAAAATCATATACACCCGCACATGAGCTAAGGCTCTTCTGACTTTATTTAAACCCGCAACAAATTTTTCAATGATAACCAGCTCTTCAGCAAATTTTTGTTTGAAAGGTTTGGGAATTATTTCATCATTGAGATGCACCAGTTTCCATATTTCAGGTGACCAAGTGAGAATATACATTGCCATAACTTCAGCGAACGATATTAAGTGGTTACTAGCATTGACCGAAGTAAAAATAGGTTTGCGTTTGCCTGCAAAAAATTGACTGTAGGTTTTGGCTGTACTTGGATCATCTGGGAGTAGCTCTGGGCGTTGATAAAAGCAGTGAGGATGTTCAAATAACTCCTCGCTGTTACCAATTGTTGCTCCTTCAAGTTTTTCATGAAACAAACCTAAACTGTCTATGGTCTGTTTAATCGCTACCAGCGTCGGGCCTGCTACATCATCGGTATAAACCTGATCTCCAGACATCATTAATAAGTCAGGTGACTCGATTTCCCCTGCCAGACCTAGTTCAATTTGTTGATCCACGATCACCAAGCCATCGCCACTATCATGATGAGGTTTGCGGCAAGAGCCATGTAACATTTGTCCTATTTGCCTGCGGATCACAAAGCTAGGATAAGACTGCCCTTCGTAAAGCAAATTGGGCAATAATTCAAGCAGGTGACTTTCAGTCCCATCGGTATCCATCAGCCTGATGTCATAATTTACACGACTTCCGCATGAAATTTTGGCATTTGGCTCTAGGGTGAGCAAATTGACAAAAGCATGCGTCCCGACTTGAACTTGGGAGAGTTGTTGAGCATCTAGCTGAGCATCAAACCAAGTTGTCTGTTGTTGCTGACTAAATAACTTAACAGAAAATTTATAGGCCTTATTGGTTATCAACCAAAAGCAAACTTGCCTTGCATCCGCTCGTCGAACGATAGGACCAGCGACTATTTTCGGCAATGATATTGGCGTAATTTTAGACAAACTCTTTAAGCGCTCAGTTATTTAAACAATGCATTTAAATAAGCGGCAATCCTTACACCCCCCATTTGCAAACGCTGTTTCACTATAGGCAGATTTTGATATTGATAATCCCATGAAAGCTTATCATTTTCAGGGTATAAATTAATTCTTAGCTTTGCACTTTCAGCTATCCATACCTTGGGATCAACTTCCATCCATTCATTCGCCTGTTGTTCAGAGATTTTACGACTTAATATTGTAGTCCATTCTGTGTATGACAAATTTTGCCTATCAATCAAGCCTGAATCCCATACTCTGTGTAAGTTAGAATCTTCCCAAAAGAACTTCAGTTTTACGTCGTTCCCCCCTCTATCTATCCCATTTCCAGCATGAAAAGGTTGATGTAAATCACCAATAATATGCACAATAAATCGCAGTGCGAGCTGTTTCTCTGCAAAGCTTGATTGTTTACTTTTCAATTGTTTGGAGAACATATTTAAAGCTGTCGCAGCATTGCCTTCAAGTGGCGGCGCTACGTCTGAATATGTCTTACCATCAAACACATTCACATAATGCCAAGGGTTGGCAGTTTTTTTCCAAAACTCACTAGGATTTGATCTCATCTCGTCAGCATAAGTCGAGGCCTCTGCTAAATCTTCATTAACCAATAATTCACTAATGGCACGCTGTGCTTCAATTGTTAGATATTGCTCTGCAATAGCCCCTGTAACACGATGGCCAATTTGCCCCCAACTTAAGGCTTGAAAACTCATTGCAGCCGCAACCACACCCATAATTAGTTTATTTAATTTCATAGGAATAACTCTTTATTTAGGTCTTATTTAAATCGATTTTTGCTAATTGTTTTATCAATAATTTATGAATGCCACCAAAACTACCATTACTCATCACTAGAATATGGTCACCTGGCTTGGCATAGGAAATAATGGATTTCACCAACATATCCATATCTTTATACAACATGGTTGTTACGCTGCTTTGCGCCAGCAGATCATCCATCGACCAAGCTAAATTTGACGGTTCAAAAATAAATACCTGATCGGCACTAGACCATGAAGCGGCGAGTGTATCTTTGTGTACTCCCATTTTCATGGTGTTAGAACGAGGCTCTAGTACTGCTAAAATGCGTCCGTCACCAACCTTTGCTCTAAGTCCATCAATAGTGAAGGAAATAGCAGTAGGATGATGAGCAAAATCATCATATAAAGTAATCCCATTAACTATGGCTATAACTTCCATACGACGTTTTACATTAACAAATTGTGATAGCGCTTCAACCGCCAAGTCGCTTTTAACACCACTATGTTTTGCCGCTGCTATCGCCATCAACGCATTACTAACGTTATGTTCACCCATTAAGTCCCAATGAACTTTACCTTGAACTTGCCCTTTAAATAAGACGTCAAACTCACTGCACCCGGGGTTACTGTTTTGCACCTGCCAATCGCCACCAGCAAACTGTACTGGAGTCCAACATCCCATGTCTAACACTTTTCGCAGGTTGTCGTCTGCCTTAGGCAATAACACTAATCCGTTATTAGGAACCGT
>Ga0209712_10003377_pt1 | contig 12941 bp, 11 predicted proteins | sample ArcOceMetagenome_FD_187443 | JGI IMG/M metagenome (GOLD analysis project Ga0209712, IMG submission 187443) | Marine eukaryotic phytoplankton communities from Arctic Ocean - Arctic Ocean - Greenland ARC118M Metagenome (SPAdes) (version 2) | ecosystem: Environmental > Aquatic > Marine > Oceanic...
AGGTGAATTAAAACTTGAATAAGTATATTAATTAGGTTTATATATGTTGTTAAAAAATGTTTTACTCACAACAAATACACCTAAATACATAAAACGCTCTAATCACCTACTACATTTTTAGCATAATTTTCTTAAAAAAACACTTAATACAAATACTATTAATATTTTAAAACGGTATTAAATAGAAAAAAGGGTACACTTTTTTAAGTATTGTCAATGTAACTAAATTGAAGTAGAAAGATATGCCTATTAGAACTTTTAAAACTGCAAATTTAAAGTAAAATTGCAAGCTCTATCGCACTATTTTTAAACTTAAAACCTACTATTGGGAGATTAAAAAGTTTAAAAAAATCTAATCCTAAAAAGACTATTTAATTATTAATTTTTTAGCAATTACCTTGTTTCCTATATTCACTTTTAAAAAATACAATCCCTTGGGAAGTACTACCTTAATTTGAGCGTTTTCTGATAGATTTCTGTTTTTTTCATAAAAAACTAACTTTCCAAGCGTGTCATAAATTTTAAGCATTACGAGTTCGTTTGAATTTAAATTTAAATTTAAATTAAAAACACCTGTTGTTGGATTTGGCGTTATTTTAAAATTAAAAACAGGTAACGCTGCTACTCCCAAGGAAGAAGGGTTAAATAAATCAACACGCCATAAACCACGACCATAAGTAGCAGCATACAACTTAATATCTGCTGTATTTATTTCGAGTTCGCTTATTTTTACATTTGGCAGTCCCGTATTAAAGGGCGTCCACGATGTTTCATTATTTCTGAGGTAATAAATCCCATAATTCATCCCGAGATACAATATATCTTCTTCATAGGTCGTATCCCAAACAAGTGCTAAAGCGCTAAAATTTGGAAGATCGTGAAGCTTTGATACCCAGTTAATTCCACCATCATTAGATATATATACTTTTCCTGATGAATTTACAGCAATAGCAATCTTCATGGGGTCTAAGGGATGTATTGCAATGGCATTAATGTTTCCAGAAAAACCTGTTAGCGGCATCCAATCTCCTGACAGACCTCCATCTTCAGTTTTATAGAGATTCTCTCCAAGTGCTGCATACATTATATTTCTATCTGAAGCCGCTATTTTTAAGTGATTTAGGTTATTTTCAAAGTTTTGTGATATAGAGACCCAACTGCGCAAATTATCAACATTCTCTCCACCAGCTTCAGATTTATAAACCTCATCGTATCCTGTATAAATAGTTGTTGCTACTTGCGGATCTTGTTCAAAAGGAGTTACCCAGTTGCCTTCTTTATCCTCTGGGGAAGGTAAACCGAAATACGTCTGACCTTGATTTAGTGATTTGTATAAAACCCCTGTTTGTGAAGTTCCATAAATGATATTATTATCTGAATGATCGATAAAAGTCTCCATCCCATCAGCTCCTAACCAATCATACCAAATACCGTCTGCTCTATAAAGAGAGGTTCCGTTGTCTTGGGATCCTCCAGAAACAATGACAGGATCTGTTTGACTGATTCCAATTTTATAAAATTGACGAATTCCCAAACCAGCGGATAAATCGGTATAATACGCACTACTAATATTCAGCGGGTCATTGGCTACAAAAATGCCGCCATCGCTACCCACATATATTTTATCATTATGATACATCATCATATCAATATCTGCATGACAATAACCAATATTTTGATTTTCTGCATTTTGAGGAACCCATTGAGAAGTTATATTGAAACTTGCACCTCCATCCACAGATCTCCAGGAGAGTATGCCCGCAATATGAACATCGTTAGCATCATTTGGATTCACAATAACATCCATATCTCTTGGCGCCTGCCCCCTATTATCGTTTGCATTTGAGCTGTATCCAAAATAATTTTTATTTGTATGGTCTAACTTTACAAAATTAGAACCACTATCGTTTGATTTGTAAAACCCTCCAAATATGCCACTATTAGCTTCGAGCACATACACAACCTCAGGATTATCTGCAGAAACACCTATCATTTTGGCTCCAGTACTAAAACTATTATCAACTGAATCGGAATCAAAATTATCAGAAAATATAACACCTGAAGAAGCATCTTCAACAGAAACATCATCCAAAGTCAATCCACGAGCATAGTTAGATTCCCCCTCAAATGCTATATAATAATCTGCAGTTGGGTTTGGTAAGACAAGGGTTACATCCTGCCAAGCGAGTACCTCTTCTGTATACTCCGCTAGTTCAATCCAAGCTTCATCAATACTTGTTTTATAAAGCACTTTTAACGCATCTATATCACCATCCCAATTCACGTTTGTAAACGAAAACTTTAGTTCGGGATTTACACTACTACCCATGCTAAGTTTAGGAGAGATTAATTTTGTAATTGGTTTTGAAAAATCTGATTGGAAAAAAATAGCTAATTTATCACCACTTTTAGGTACAACAGAATTATTTTGATTTGCGGCTGCTTTTACCCAATTAGTAGTACCAGAAACGTACTCCTGTGTCCAAAATTGTATAGAGTTGTCTGCGGTATTTAATTTATCAAAGGTTGCTCCACCATCAATAGATTTAAATAAAAGGTTCCCCGAAGCGTATATTGTATTCGTATCATCAGGTTTAAATTCTATATCAAAACCCGTTGCAGCGTCTGCATGAATTATTGCCCATGTAAGGCCTGCATCTGTAGATTTATATATTCCATCATACTGACTAGCACAAAACATTTTATTACTATTTAATGGGTGTATTAAAATTTTATTAACATATCCATTTCCTGTGTCTGCTAATTGATTCCAGGTTGCCCCTGCATCAATTGACTTAAAAATTATTCCTGAGCGGGTTCCCCAATAATAAATGTTAGAATTAGTGGGGTCAATCGTTAATGAGTATACATAAATATTAGAGAGATTGTCTGTTAATACAGACCAATTAACACCACCATCAAGTGTTTTCCAAACACCGCCTCCTGGAGACCCAACAATAATATGATTTTCGTTACTTGCATCAATAGCAATACTTGTAATTCTTCCAACTCCAGGGTTCCACCCAGAAGTTTGGTTCCAATTCGTAGGTCCTAATTGTTCCCAATTAGAAACCGTAGTTATTTGATTTAATTTAGCATCTTTATTCTTATATGAGTTATAGCGTTCCAACTCATCAAAGTAGAAAGAAGGTGTCTTTAAAAATCCTTTTTCGTCTTGCATGCGAAGTGCATCATATTCCCAACGTTTAAAACTTTTGTAGCCAGTTCCTCTGCCTTTGTCTTTGTTTTTAAAATACTCACTGGCTGAATTTTGAATTTCCTGAACCGTGAAATTATCAGAATTAATCATCTCTAGATAATTTTGAGAATGCACTCCAAAAAACGAAAACGAGAGAAACCAGAAAATAAAAGTTACTTTATTCATCCTATTATCATATTAAATTTAAAAAAAAACCTAAACTAAAAAAAAACGAGCAAATCTGTGACGAAAGATACCAAAGTTAATTGTTTAAAACAACTGTAATAAAACAACTAAAAATTAATCGTTCAACTATTTGTAAAAAACACACAACAAAATAATTTTTATATGCTTTTACATGCATAAATAAATTTCATTAATTTCAAAACACACGATTACCAAATCTAAGCAAAGACCTATAAGCCCTCAGTTTCTTTCAGTTTAAAATAAAAAAAAGTAACCATTACGAAAACTAGGTTCTTTACTACACGTTGTTTCGCAAAGGGACAGAATGTAAAGCTTACACAAAGAGGCACTTTAGAGATATTATCTGAAGTTTTAAAATATAGTTGAGAAATTGTAATAGTAAGCTCTCTTAAAGGAATAAGAAATGCATATGATTTAGCTATCTTGTATTACTTGTTATTTAAAATTAATATATATTTACAACTCACTAATTTATTAAAAATATGAAAAATATAATTTCAATTGCGGTATTAATTTGTTCAATTACATTAGTATCTTGTGTTCCATCTCCCCCTTGTGAAACTCCTGTAAATGGCTTTTTAACAGGCACCAGCAAGCAGATGCAAATGGGAAATGCAGACGCAGTAAAAGTTTTTAAACAACTAGATATTGCATGGGCAAAGCTTGATTATGAAAAAATGAAAACATTTATTGCCGATGCAGCATATCTAAGTTTCGATGACGGATTTGTGGCAACAACCCCCCAAGAATTTATAGATAAAATAAAAACTGAAGTTGCACGCACTGAAGCAGCAGGTAATAATTATGAGTGGACAACAAATTATGCATTTGCACTGGCACTGACTGATGATGGAGATCCTGAGACGACTAGCGATACTGGAGATTGGGTAAATGCTCAGTTTACATCAAAAACTACAAATCCAGATTCAGAAATTGATTCTGAAGTTATCTACGAGTATTATCATATTGTTGATGAAAAAGTTACTCAGTGGAATCAATTTAAAAAAACCATAAAAAAATAAACGAGTAAAAAATAAGCCTCCTACTAAAATAGGAAAGCTTATTTTTTATAGAATATTATGAAATTATAAAACAAAACCCATTGAACTGAAGCAAGAGGATATGATTATGGTTTAATTACAGTTAGCACTTAATCTCCAAAATTTAGCAGCATTTGGAAAATGCATTATACCGCCATCACATTCAAATGTAACTACTTTAGCAGTTTCATCGATTGTTAAAGTATTTTCATCAAATGTGTAAATAGCTGCACCTGGAATTCTATCTGAACTATCTAATGCATTCCAATCTACATTGCTGGTTGCGTAATATTTGTATCTTGTTCCATTTACAAATTCATACATTGTATTTGCATCTGCTCTATTTTCCGTAGGTGACCATAACCATTTACCTTCAACTGTGTTCAATGGTAATACATGATCGTCAGAATCATTATTACAAGCGGTAAACACCATAAAGACAACAGCAATTAAAAAAAAATTCTTCATCATATTATATCATTTATTATTATAATTCAAACCTGATTTATTAATTTCAATAAACACTTAATTAAAAATTTAAACTATTTACGCAGTTTAGAACTCCCTGAATTTTTGTAAGAAGAGCTGCCGATGGTTTAGTTATTCTCCTCTAAGCATTTTTTTGAATGCCTCTAAATCAAATTCATTCCCGTAGAATAGTGTACTCATTTTCATGATATCAGCAGCAATAAGCACAGCCGTTTTTATTTCATCTTCAGACGCACCCAATCTCTTTAACTCTGCAATATGATAAGGAATACAGTATTCACATTTAATAGCTGCAGAAGTTGCAAGTGCTATTAAATGTGCTTCTTTTTCAGCTATTACGCCTTCTTTATATAAACCCATTTGAGCTTTAAAATAAGTGTCAGAACTTTTTAGAATTGAAGCAGGATACACAGAATTAAAAGGACTCGCTGCCAAAAGTTCTTGCTTCTCTTCAAGTGTTAGCGCAGTATCCTGTGAAAACGCCGTTGAATACATTCCTGCAAATAGTAAAATAAATAGTAATTTTTTCATAATTATAAGTTTTAAGATTAATACTAATTTTCAATAATTTTAAAAGAAGAAGGTATGCCTATGGTTTAATTTATAAACAAAACGCTCCAATTGTAATAGTAACAATACATATAATAATACCCTTTTTAACTTTTTTAGAATATTTTGTAAAATACTTTTCATTAAGGATATCTTGAATTAATTGAGCTGTAATCATAATTAAAAACCCAATCATTCCTATTAATGAATTATCATAGAGATCTGTTTTAAATACAAACTCTTCTAACGCAGAAAATAAAAAGCAAGCCAAACAAGCTCCAAAACCAAGCAAACCAAAGTATTTTTTAAACCATTCTTTCATATTAGTAGTTTTGTTAAATTATAAAACAAATATAGCTTTTATTTTGAAAGTGATTTTGTAATTTATAAATAAACATCTAACCTATTTACATGGTTTAAAAATAATTTATTGAAGGAGTAAGATATGCCTATGGTTTAAATAGGTAAGCAGTAAACAGATGCTAATAAAGATTAGTTCCTTTTACCACAAACAGTTTCGAATGTAGGGGTATATAATGTGGCGGTATGTTAAATAGCTGAATTAAAGGAGGAGGATATACCTCACGTTACATTATAACTAAACCGATAGCACCAATGCCTATAATAACTAATGTAAACCAACCCCCTGCAATTATACCTGCAGATTTTAAAAATGAAAATTTTCTAACTTTAACATCGTAAATTTCATCTATCGAGATTGTTTGCTGGCCTTCTTTATTTTCTAAAATCATTGTTTTATCATTTTTAGAAACTAATTGCCCTTTAATAAATTTTCCTCCAACACCTTTAACTACAATCTTTTGTTTTTTATCGATTGCAATGTTATTGTAATCTATTGTTTTGTAACTAAAACAACTTTGAAATAAAATTGATATTGATACTAAAAAGATAAATTTTTTCATGATTAATTTGGTTTATATTCCAAATATAGGTTTTATTTTAAAAGTAATTAAATGAACTTGTAGAAATTTTTGTCAAGTTTGGAAAGAATGAGTTTTATACAGCTATTAAAAACTATGCATAGTCTTATAAGAAATACAGCTATAAAACTACCTATAATACCTTATTTCATACAGTTTATTTTGGTCTGTTAAAAACCTTTCATAGATTCACTGCAGTTGTTTATGAGAAACCTAACCTAAAAGCATTTGAATTAGCAAGAACACATAAAACTGTAAACAACAGCTAGTAAAGGATTTTGGTTTTATGGACTTAGAAAGATATTTGAAAAAGAAAAAGCTGTCTGATGAAGAGAAATTATTGAGATACTTTGAAGCAATAAATTAATAGTCGATAAGCATTTTACTGTCAGTTTCAGCTGTCCGTTTTGTATCTATTTAGTTTTTAAATAAAAAAGTTAAGCACAGCAACTAAACAACACTCCACCAATACACCTTTGTGCAGTTTAGTTTAAGACAAAAAAGAGTAACCATTTCTTAGTACTTCTTAGTAACGGAAACTCTTTACCTATCCATGTAAAATATACCATAATTAAAACATAAAACTAAAATTGACCTTTTAACAACATATTTTGAACTAATACAAACACAACATTTACTTAAAAAGAAGTATTTTTCATTTTTCAAAAAAGCGGTATTGAAATTTTTAAAACCCTATAGATTTAAACAAAAAAAACACAGGTCATAAAAGGAAGAAAAGCCCCTGTTATCAGGAAATTAAACACCGTAAACGAGAACTTTGTGCTTCATATAACCAGTTGTACGCAAGCTAAAAAAACATTATGCTGGAAAGCTTACTATTCATATTATTAATTTTTATTGGTGGAATATTTCTGTTAATTTCTCTGATTGTATTATTATTTGGAATATTTAAGAAATCTCAAAAACTGAAAAAAATTGCATTCGGAATTGGAACAGTTCCAATAATGTGTTTTGGTTTAATTGCATTTTGGTATTTAATAGCAGTTCCATCTTTTAATAAAAGTGAAATGGAGGAATTTTCTGGAACTTATGAAATTCAAACTGTTGCAAAAGGAAAAGAAAAAACTAACTCTGAATTGAATTTATTTGCGGACGGAACTTATAAATTTAATGGAAAAGAAAATGTTGGAATTGCAAAAAGCGGAACTTGGAAAACTGGAGGAATTGATGGACAATTTGAATTTTATGACGAGAATGGAAATTTAATTGAATATGCTTCACAATTTGGAGGAAATGGAAACGAAAAAATCATATTTAATCTTTACGACTCGAATGAAATTAGATTTATAAAAATAAAGAATGAATAAAAGCCTGCGTACAACACCGTATATAATTTATTGCTAGTTCTAGCCCACTTACAAAAGTCCTCGCGGACTTTCTATCCATGTTTTATTTACTAAATCAGTTGCTTAAAACACCCAATAAAGCATACAGAACAATGTTGGGCAATTAGGCAGCTACCTAAAAAAAACGCTAATGAGTGAAAGAAAAGGAAATACAGAAGAACAAAACGAATTTGCTGAAAATGTAAAAGGAGAAATTATATACATTCTTGACGCTGAAAGTGGAAGAAAAGGTTATTTCTGTATTGGTTGCAAAACACAAATGCAAGCCGTTAGAACTAAAATTAAGGATCGTAAATCGTACTTTAGACACGATGCTACTGATGTCCAAAAGAATCAGAGACAATGTACTTTTAGTAATGAAAATTATCGCCACAGTCAAGCTATTTCAATACTAAACAGAATTAGAAGAATTAAAGTCCCAACTCTTTATAAATATGCTCCGAAAAATTCGAACGGAAAAACTATTAAAATTAGAGATTCCGAATTTATCGAAGCAAAATATACTAAATCGGAATTAACTTTTTACGAAAATGATTATGGAGAAGTAAAGTATGGAAGAAATCCAGAAATTGATAATAGAAACTTATTAATTAGACCAGATGTAACTTTCTTTAATTTACAAAATGAACCAATTTTATTAATTGAAATTGTTGTTACACACAAAATTGACAGTGAAAAATTAGCTAAAATAAAAAGATTAGGAATTGATACAGTTCAAGTTACTATTCCTAAAGATTCTTTAGAAAATATAGAAAAGAGTTTTAGTATTGGACAAAAAATTAAATGGATTCATAACAATGAGCAAGAACGCACTGACTATATATACTCCCCCAATTACGACACAGAGGGAATTTCACAAACTGATGAACTCCAAAGAAAGTTTTTCGAAGAATCTTTCGAGTGCAGAAAATCTCAAATTAAAAATCTTGTACGAGCAATTACAAAAGGTTTGGAATCTGAACAATACAAAGGAATTGAAGGAGAATTTAGACAAGAATTACAACGAATTGAGATTAATACAAAACGAACTGAAAAAGAACTCGAAAAATATAGAGATGGAATTCGAAGACGAGTTAAAAGAGAATTTGAACCAAGAAGAGAGGGAAATAAAACTGAGAGAAAAAATCTTGACAGAAAAGAAGAAGAACTTAACATATTCTTTAGAGACAATGAAAGAACAATCAAAGAGCGAAGTGCTACTTTGGAAGAACGATATATTAAACGAAGAACAGAAATTAAAGAAAGGCAAAGAGAATTTAGTAAATCAATCCGCGAAGTTGAATTCTTTGAATCTACAGAAAAAAAATATAGAGAAGAAGGAGAAAGAATTTCAGAAGCAATTACAGGAATTAGAAAGAGAAAAGAAGATAACATCCAAATTAGAGAACAATTACCTGAAAAATATCAAAGATTACAAAACGAGCAATACCAGTGGAATAAACAACAGATTGCTAAAATTCAATCAGAAGAAAGAGGACTTCCAACATTATTTGAACAAAAAGAAAGAGAACTTGAATCTAAATTTGAAAGAATTCGAAAAAGCAGAATTGAACAAATTAAAAAATCAGATAATAAAGGAGAATCCGAATTCTCCCAGAGACTTAAAAGAATACTTATTGCAAGAAGCGTTTTCAATGATTGGAATGAAAGAGAAAACACTCTTAAAAGAAATCGAACAGCGTTGGAGTGCTTTAGAAAGGGGACTTACAAAAACTGGAATTAAGACAAGTGACTATATAATAAAAATGGAAAAGAACATAAAATAACTGCACCTAACACCGTATAAACTTTATTGCTAGTTTTGGCTCACTTAGGAAAGTCCTCGCGGACTTTCTTTGTTAATAATTATTTACCAAATTAGTTGCTTGAAACACGCAACAAACCATATACAAAAACGTTGTGCTTAATATTTACAAAAAATTATGAAAAATAAAATACTACTACTTCTGCTTCTAACATCAACCTTTGCTTTTGCTCAAAAAACGAAAAAAATAAAAGAAAATGCAGGTTACGGAAAGGCAAAATTTTATGTTTTAAAGTCTGATGGAGTGACAAAACACGGCGAATACAAAACAACTTCATATACACCACCTTTTAGAAACGTAATAAAAGGTAACTATATTAATGGAAAACGAGAAGGCCTTTGGACTGAAAAATATGACCAATCTAGAAGTCCAATTAGAATGCAAGGAAATTATCAAAATGATAAGAAAATTGGAAACTGGAAATATTACGACTCAAAAAGAAACTTAATACAAGAATTTGACTTTGATAAAAATGAATTTGTATTTAATTCTGAGTGTGAGACTGACAAAAAATTCGAGGTTGAACTAAACGGAAGTATAGAAACAAAAAAGTTGAATTGCCCACCAACTCGAATAGGTGGACTTAAAATATTTACAAAAGACTTGTATCGTGAAATAACGAAAAAATCACCTTTTGAAATAAATTCAAGTGGTAGAACAACAATAAATATAGATGAAGATTTAAGTTTCTTTATTTCAAAAAAAGGAAACATTGAAAACATTGAATATTCAGGAAAATATGAGAATGAAGAACTTGCAAAAGTTATTAATAATTTTTTGAATGAAAATAGCGAAAATTGGGTTTGTGGAAAATTAAACAACGAAAAAATTAAAGCAAAAATTTCGATCCCAATTAGAATTCGAATGATGTATTAAAATTACTAAGCACAACACCGTGTAAAAAAAAAATGTTTGTTTTAGCGCACTTACAAAAGTCCTCGCGGACTTTCTATCCATGTTTTATTTACTAAATTAGTTACTTAAAACACCCAATAAAGCATATACAACAGCGCTAAATAGTAAACGTTTCTCCAAAAAAACAGCAATAATAAAAAATAGGACTTTTAGCAATACTTTTTGGACTTCATTAAATATAAAAGTTTGTGCTACATAGTTATCTTTACTTCTTTAAAAAAAAAGCAGTATTATTTTTTTCTGAAACCGAGCTGAGTTTATCATTTAAACAAAAAAAATACGTATAAATGGAAGTGCTTTTTTCTTTAAATTTGACGCTACAAATATTGTGTATAGCAACAGTGCATATGTACAATATATCAACAATGTGCATATACAATTGTTCGCAATAATTAAAAAAAATAAGACATAGATGAAAAAATTAATTTTAACTTTATTTATTTACATAATTACAATAACTCCAAGTAATTCACAATCCTTTGATTTAATTGCAGGAACTGGAACTTCTGGATACTCCGGGGACGGAGGCGATGCAATCAATTCTGAATTAAATCGACCACGACACTTGGTTTTTGATGCAGTGGGTAATCTATATTTCGCAGACCAAAAAAATCACGTAATAAGGAAGATAGATGTAAATGGAATTATATCAACAATTGCTGGAAACGGATCCTTAGGGTATTCAGGAGATAATCTTCAAGCTAATTCTGCTCAATTGAATAATCCTAGAGGAGTTTGTATAGATGTTGACGGTAATATATTAATAGCCGACTCTGGTAATCACGTTATAAGAAAAATTGATTTAAATGGAATTATAACTACTATTGCAGGAAATGGCTCTTCTGGTTTTTCTGGCGATAATGGCTTAGCTACATCTGCACAATTAAATAGCCCAAGAGGGGTACATACAGATAATTTGGGAAACATCTACATACCTGATACATCTAATCACAGAGTTAGAAAAATTGACACAAATGGAATTATTTCTACTATAGCAGGGAATGGATCAAATGGGTATTCAGGCGATGGAGGCCTTGCTACAAATGCAGGTTTTGAAACACCTTATGATGTGATAACAAAAGATAATACTATATACATAGCAGATATAGGAGATGGTAGTATTAGAAAAATTAATTCTTCAGGAATTGTTTCAACTATTATAAATGATGATGGAATTCATATAATTGGTAATCCAACAGCTATTCATTTTGACAATAATGACAACCTTTTTATTTCTGATTTAAGTGGTAAAATATATAAAATTGATACTTTAGAAAATACAACTTTAGTGTTTGATAATGAAATAGGCTCTGCTGGTGGAATTGGTTTTGATATTAATTTCAACTTATATTATTCTGACACATTTGCTAATCAGATTAAAAAAATTGACAATGCCTTATTAAAAACGAATGATTGGTTATTAGTTAATAAATTAAAAATTTTTCCAAATCCAACTCAAGAATATATAAATATAGACATTAGTGATATCCCTGAATTTGAAAATGTTTATTTATATGATTCTAATGGGAAATTAATACAAATCAAAAATGACGAAAATTTTAAAATTAAAAACAATAATAACAGTGTAAAAATAAAACTTAATTCACCTGGTATTTACTTCGTTAAAGTTAAAAGTAAAAAAAGCATCATCACTAAAAAAATTATTAAATATTAAAATTATCAATCTGATTTAAAAACTAGATACAACAATCTGTATAATTAATGGCTACTAAATGCTAAAACAAAAGTGTAACGAATTTTTATAAAGCTTATTACTTGCTTGAAAATTATAGTGTTTTAACACGTCACTATCCAAACAGGGAAACGTTGCAAGCAACGCAAAAGACAAAAACGAATTAATTAAAATACGTTTCTGCCTGTTTAATAAGTGTGCATTTTATTGAATCTGATAAGAATCTAAACGTCTGATAATAATTGGTGTATTCACTGAAATAAACGACGAAGTATCATAAAGAAGTCCAAAACCATTTGAATAATAAAAACGGTCTAAACCTGATAGTTCCTCATCTTCTAGATTTCTAGCATATCGTTGTGAGTTTACACAATCAAATTCACCTGCTTCAAGAGTTAAAGTGGTATTATCTTCAACTAAAATTTCATAGATATTACCCCATTGATTTTCCTGTAACAAGCGTTCTTCATAATTATTATTTGTGAATTTAATAAAACCTTCTTCATTTACTAGGTTTCCTTCAAATTCTCTATAAAATTCAAAATGTTCTCCATTTGAATTACAAAAAGCGCACAGCGCTTAAAAGTATTTTTTGTTCTTCCTTAAAAATTGAAACCTGTTTCACTTTTAGAAGCACAAAAAAACCTCTTGATTTCTCAAGAGGTTTTCTTAGTAGCGGGAACTGGACTCGAACCAGTGACCTTCGGGTTATGAGCCCGACGAGCTACCTACTGCT
>Ga0209712_10003378_pt1 | contig 12941 bp, 11 predicted proteins | sample ArcOceMetagenome_FD_187443 | JGI IMG/M metagenome (GOLD analysis project Ga0209712, IMG submission 187443) | Marine eukaryotic phytoplankton communities from Arctic Ocean - Arctic Ocean - Greenland ARC118M Metagenome (SPAdes) (version 2) | ecosystem: Environmental > Aquatic > Marine > Oceanic...
AAAAAACTCTAGCTTCGCGCGTTGAAAAGGGCAATCTCCAGAATGACCCCAATGTGGGGTCCGTGAGGGGTTGGGGCCGTCTTTTAGTCCATAGTAACGAGGCACTAGAGAGGCTTTTTAGGAACAAAACGAACACCAACACCTTGCCAACACCAACAACATCTTCAATCTCTTGAAACTGCTGTCTGCTGTCCTGCTGTCACATCACACATAACCATCAACTACTGCACATCAACTTTGAGTGTATGAAGTACTACACCGCACGTGCAGTACATAGCAAGGATGCCTGTCAGAGTAGTAATACGCGAACCAACCAATATCCCGTTTCCAATACCCATTCCTTCGAGGTCTCTCCATCATTCTACCTCAGCACTGTCACCAAGTTCACGAGTCAGAGGAAAAACAATAAATGATGTGTTGAACAAGAGGAATGAAACGCTAGAAGAAGAAGACATATACGCTTCCACTCGATTATCTGGGTACTTATTCATAGTCACAGCATATTGCGTGCTTTTTGTTTCGGCATTCAAGGATGCAGGAGAAGACAAGAATGCGCAAGATACAGATTTCGAGAATGCGCAAGGTACAGATTTCGATTCTTCCAATTTGAAATCATTGCAGTGCAATCCAGATTATGCAGATTCTGATTTAAAATTAACGCCGTGGAAGGTATCTTGTACCGTATACGGATCGTTGGCGTTCATGATTACCACTATCACAATTGTCACGGCTCATTATGATGGCTTCTTGATTCCTGGCCTCTGGCGGTGCTTATTCAAAGTTGGCGGCAAAGGCGAAATATTGATTCTATCACTGATGATGGGTTTTGGTCTTTTTATAGTTTACTGCTCTACAAGTTCTACTGGGTTAGGCGGGTTCGCAGGCTTGAACTACAATGTATACTTTTCCAGTTGGGCCGGGCTCGCTGCAACTATTTATACCTTTGACTTATGGTTAAAAGATAGTGTGAGTGCAAAATGGCTTTCAATTTCAAATTACTTGAAGATTCCATGTTCCATAGTCTTTTTTCACCTAATTAGAAACTCTCTCTTTTGTACAACAGGCAAAAGTCTTATCCATTGGTGAAAGAAAGAAAAAATCAGATGGAACAACCTACAGTTGGGCGTGCACGCTGATCTTTTCAATTATCACTTTGCTCTCTCTTCTTGACATGTTTCTTGTTGCCAAAATGCTTACTTGCAAGGCATCTTTGATAATGCTCCTCTCCTGTACCGCATCAGCCGGATGTTGCATCTTTGTCTTGTTGATGAATGCATGTTGTAATTCCGATAAAAATCCATGGCACCTACTTGAGGGATTACTCTCCTTCCTTTTATCATCATTTTGGACTTGGGTTGTTTTCCGATTCACCGGAATCAACGGAACTATCAATGAGCCGTCCAATAACTATTTTGGTGTTTGGGGCTCTTTCTTTTATTCCATCTCAACATTTGGTATTTGGCTCAAGGGTCACAAATTGTTTTGCGGCAGCGAATAATTGACTGCTATGTGTACGATGAACGTGTAGGGCATAGTGAATATAATATTGAATGTATTTTATGGAATTTTATTGTGATTTCTGATTGGCATGATATGTGCACGTCTGCATATCCAATAACGACCAACTCGTTCATTTACTATATTCTACAAGCTTTTTGATTGCCTCGAGGTTTTTCCATTCATCTGGTAGGTATTCTTTTTCTTTGGCCAGAGGGAACGGAATGTCTAACCCGCAGACTCTGGCAATCGGAGCCTCAAGACTCAAGAAACATATTTCCTGTATTGCACAAGCAATTTCTCCACCCACCCCGCCCGTAACTGGGCTTTCATGGGAAACCAACAACTTCCCAGTCTTCCGAACAGATGCTTCGACGGTATCCACATCCCATGGAGAGAGGGTTCGTAAGTCAATGAGTTCACAGGAAATCCCATGATTTTTCCATGCGAGTTCACATGCCTTTTCTAACACTTGCAATTGACGTCCCCACCCTACAACTGTCACATCCTTTCCCTCTTTCATTATTTCAGCCTTGCCGATTGGTATGAAATAGTCTTCATCAGGCACGTCATCCAATTTGCTCCTATACAATGCCTTCGGTTCGAAGAAAATTACGGGATCATTCGACGTGGAAGCCGAGAGCAGCATGCCCTTAGCCTGAACAGGACCTCGAGGGATCATGACAATGATGCCAGGGATATGAGTGAAGAAAGCTTCAGGCGATTGACTGTGATAATGTCCTCCATGGCCCACTGCCCCGTATGGCATTCTTACAATCATTTTCCCACAGTTCCACTGATTCCCAGAGCGGTATCGGAACATGCTTGCTTCGTTCTTGATTTGATCAAATGCTGGGAACACATAGTCTGCAAATTGGATTTCGGCAATTGCCAATGATCCAGTGCTTGCATATCCCACTGCCATACCCACAATACCGTTTTCGTTGAGGGGAGTATTGAAAACACGATCCTTCCCATATTTATTCTGGAGATTTATGGTGCAACGAAAGACGCCACCAAAAGAAATATCCTGACCGAAAAGAATTGTTGAAGAATCTTTTTCCAGAATCCGGGCTAGGGTTTGGTTGATGGAAGTGACAAGATTCATGTTCGTCTTTGGAAGAAGGGCGTCAATGTTGGGTTCAGCTGGAGCCGATTCAAAGGCGCCTTTTGCGTTTTGAGGAGTTTCATAGTACTCATTGTGCTTCTTTAGTGCTAATGATGAAAGATATCTCTTGTGCAGATGCAGTCTTCGTGTACATATACTAATAGATGTTGACATCATATTTGTTCTTTTGTTCTTTTGTGCTTTTGTTCTTTTTGTGATTATTTGATGTCGGGTGAATTCAGAATGCATATTCGGGAGAAAAAGCCTTCTATCTTGATTTGTGATTTCAATGACTTTTATTTGGGGCGCGGGCTCTTGTGCGCGCGATTTTCCAAAAGTTTTGGAAAAATGGTTGGTTGGAGGGGCATCTATGCCCAGAACCATTGGAAGCAACAACACCGATTCATGAGAAATGCGACTAGCTAGTGAAGCTTCTTTTTTGGTTGTCCATAGTATCAACTGAAGTGCATCTACCGTACTACTGTAACCCAAGGCACAGACAATATAGTAACATGTCTCTGTCACAGGATGCAACGATCTTGGCAAATCTTCTTTTCACATTGACTCAGCCAAACACAGAGGCAATCCGAGCTACTGAAGTTACCCTGAAGCCCATTCTGAAGAATCCAAATTCCATCCCAGCGCTATTTGAAGTCCTCGCTGCAAGAGACTCTCAGGTACGTAGCTAAGTGGTTAGCAAGTGTACCCACTCGAATCTTTGTCAATATTTGCAGCATGAGTTCTGATATCAAACTCTTTCAATAACACCGACTGCAGCCAGAGCCAGTTAGACATGTAGCAGCTATTTTGCTTCGCAAACGTATTTCTGGACACTACCCAAAGCTTCCAGCAGAATACAAAACAAAAGTACAGTCAGATCTTCTTCAGCTTTTGGCTTCTGAAACTGCAAGAACCGTTCGTAACGGAGCCATCGGTGTTACAACCACTGTATGCAAGCTTCAGGCTCCTGATGATAACGCTCCGGCAGACTACGTGCCATGGCCCGAACTTTTCCAATTTATTGCAGCAGCTTCGCAAGATGCCAGCGCTGAAGCACGTGAGTTGGCATTCCTTTTGTTATTTGAGATGGTAGATACCATTGGCACATACCTTTCGTCACAATTTAATCAGATGGCGCATTTGTTCAATGCATCGATCACTAATCCGCAAGAAGATACCAAAGTGAAAAATGCGGCTGTAAAGGCGTTGGGAGGTTTGATGAGTTTTCTTTCGGATGACCCGGAAGTGGAATTGTTTTGCAACCTTATTCCAGCAATGTTGCAGTACTCCTTGGAATGTCAGCAAAGAAATGACGAAGACACCGTTGGAATTATTTTGGATGTATTGTATGATCTAGCGTACAGCCAATGTCCCGTAGTGTCTCAACATTTGCCTTCTATAATTGGATTTTGCTTGGGTTGCATGAAAGACCAAAACTTAGAAATGACAGTAAGAGATTCCGCTGCTTTGGTTGTTGCTACCATGTCTGAAAGCAAGCCGAAGACGTTTGGAAAGAATCAACAACTTCTGCTTGGAACTCTCGAAACTATTTTCAATTTGATTGAGAATAGCGAGGACACAGGAGCTGGCGCCTTATTCCAGTCCAATCCTGCATGGAAAGAGGAAGACGAAGGTGATGCCTACGACCCTGAGGATGATGACGCAGCGACCGACACCTCCATGGCACAAGGGACCCTTGATATGCTTGCATGTGAGATCCCCAAAAAGTACATTTTTGAGCCCGTGGTCAAGATGTGTGTTGCAAGGTTTTCTTCGCAAAATGACAATCATAGAAAGGCCGGAATTGCCTGCCTCGGAGTTATTGCAGAAGGATGCGCTGAACCTCTTCGCGAGCACTTGGCTGATATTATGCCAATTGTAATGCAGGCTGCACAAGATCCCAGTGCGCCTGTCAGGGAATGCGCGTGCTTTGCGCTTGGACAGCTAAGTGAGCACTGTCAGCCAGAAATTCTATCTTATTCTGATCAAGTTCTACCTATTGCCTTCGCACTTCTCGACGATACAACTGTTGCTGTTCAGGCGACATCTTGTTACGTTTTGGAAATGTTTTGTGAGAGACTTGCGCCTGATGATGTTAGGCCTCTCCTCGACCCATTGGTAAGGAAGCTTGCACAGATGTTGGAAACCACAACCAAGAGAAGTGTACAAGAAATGTCAGTGGCTGCACTTGCTGCCACTGCAGTCGCAGCGGAAGAAGATTTTGCTCCATATGTTGAGGGTGTTGCAACTTTGATGTCCAAAATGATGTCAATTACCGACGAAAAAATCTTTTCTCTTCGTGGACGTGCACTAGAGTGTATGGGGCACATGGCCATTGCAGTGGGGAAAGAGAATTTCAGACCTTATTTTTCTCAGACCATGCAGTGCGCTTGTGAAGGACTTTCTTTTGACAACACTGAATTGCACGAGTTTGCATATGCAGTATTTGCAAACTTGGCCAAGGTGATGGAAGCCGAGTTCAGCCCTTGTTTGGAAGAGCTTGTTCCTCACCTCTTGACAGTTCTGGAACAAGATGACAATTGTCTTGAGAAACAAATGGAGAATCAGGTACGTAAATTCAAACCGAATCGCATTCAATGTTTGAAACTGAGAACTAACATTTACTAGGAATTGCAATCATTGGCATACCTACCTGGACAGGGCGAATATGGAGGACTTGATGACTCCGACGACGAAGGTGAAGACGGCAACTATGTTATTCAAGTGAGAACAGCTCTTCTCGAGGCGAAGAAAGGTGCCATCACAGCTATTGGAGAGATTGGTGCTCACTGCGGACCGGCATTCTTCCCATTCCTTGACAAGACTATCCCACTCCTTCAAAAGGCTGCCAGCAATTGGCATCCCCTGATCAAGGCTGAAGTCGCTGAGGCACTTCCCTCCATGGTGCTTCCTGTTATTGCCACCGATCACGGCGGATCAGTCGAGTGGAAGAAGGGAGATATTGCAGGAACAAGCCCTCTTTCAGCTCAGACCACCGCAATTGTCAATGTTGTTCTCAAGGAACTCATGAATTTGCTGAATGACGATGATTCAGAGACCGTAGGAAAAGCATGCGACGCTATTCAGAATGTAATTGAAACATGCGGGCCTCACGCTCTTGGCCCAGTTGCCAATGAGTGCCTTGCAGCTGTACATGCATTGCTTACCAAGACTGCTCCATGCCAAGTTGGAGAGGATGCCGAACAAGATTACGACGATGACGACGATGATCATGAGTCCTTCATGACTTCTGTATGTGATCTTGTAGGGGCTCTAGGTCGCGTTATGGGACCCCACTTCGAGCAATACCTTCCTCAATTCTTGCCTGCAATCTGCGCCTTTGCAAAATCTTCTCGTCCAACCAGTGACCGTGCGATGGCAATGGGATGTCTAGGAGAGATTGCTCAAGAACTTGGTAACGGAGTAAGAGACTACTGGCAAAGTGTTTTCTTGCCCGCAATTCTTGCTGGATTGGCAGACCCCGATGATAACGTCAAACGCAATGCAGCATTCTGTGCTGGTGTCAGTTGTGAAGGCCTCGGAGACTATGTTGCTGGTGACTATGGGCAGCTCTTACAAGCTGTAGGTCAATTATTCGGAATTGATCACACTAAGAGTGATACATCTGCAGCGGCTGTTGACAATGCATGCGCTTGTATTTCACGCATGATCATGTCTTCACCCACAAATGTTCCGTTACCACAGGTATTGCCAGTCATGCTTTCAAAGATGCCTCTTAAGAACGACCAGACAGAAAATGAAACTGTATACAAGTGCCTTCTCGGATTATTACAGATGAATCATGCTGATGTCATGATAGTCAAGCCTGAAATGAAGAGAGTCTTTACCGAAGCAACCGCAGAAGGAAGCACAGTTGACGAGGAAACACAGCAAAAACTAAAGATGGCTCTTGCTGCCCTGGGCTAGATAGAGAAATCATATTTTTAATTATAAACTAGAAGCGTTGTTCAACCAATTTCAAATTTGCTGGCTTTCTAGACTTCTATGAGCTGCTCTGCGAATGTGAGATGAATGTAATAACAAATAATCTGTCACAGTACTACAATCGACCTGTCCAAGTTAAAACCAATGCTAGAAAACAGTTAGCAGACGATTGTTTGTTATACTTATTTCTAGCTACAATATAGCGGGTTGACATCAAAAATCGGTGGTACAACTGACACTGTCCAGGTTCGAACCGATGCCAGAAAACAGTTAGCAGACGATTGTTTTTTATACTTATTTCTAGCTACAGTATAGCGAGTTGACGTCAAAAATCGGTGGTACATCACGATTCAAATGTATCGGTAGGAAGGATCCAAAGCTCGTTCGAAGTTACATCAACTCCTCTTCCAAAGGCGAGGTAGGAGACTTTGGTAGCGCTTCATTCTCTTTTTGAAAAAATCGAGCATTGAAGAATCCAGCTTTATGGGCCATCTTAAATGGGTGCATTTTGCCTGCTCCTCCATTGTTGGAAGGAAGGGAGCCGAGTACAAGAGACGGAACAAAGTTTTTATGTATGAGGTTCTTGATTTTCAGAACCTCCAGTCTATTTGGCTCAAAGCGCATGTATGATTCCGCGAGTGGAGCAAAGGCTTGCTCTTCAGAAGTCATAATTGATTGTCCTTCAGCCAATCTACGGAGGAAAATGTCTCGAGCTTCAGTAGTTACTGCTGTTGTAGTCATCATATCCATGGCCAACAGTACTCCAGCATAGGCCACAATGCTCGGAGAAAGACTGTTCATGCTTGGTCCAGAGAATTCTGTTTGGAAATAGGGAGTGATGCCTTTGATACACACTGCCAATTCAACCAGATACCGAGAAAGTTCACGAAGAACATGATATCCTAGTCGCAGGCGTCCTAGATCTTGTTTCTTCATCTCCGGGCGGCGATAAAGCTCCTCCGGCAATGGCATCAGTGCCATATAACCATCCATACAGCACATGGCAGTAACAGGATTCATTTTCCACCCAAGGGTTTTGAAAATTGTAGTTTCCATAGTCACAATGTCCTCGGGAACAAACTGACCTCGACTAAGCTTAACAAAGCCCTTGACACAAAAAGTCTTCCGCTTTATTTTCCACGGAGATATTTCATCACCTTCTTCATTACCACCATGGAGTTTCATGGCAATATAGAGTGAAGTCATGGCAACAAGTTGATACATTCTGATAGACATGGCATCTATGTCGTCAGGAGGATGCTGAAAGAGGAATCTATCGACATAATCCATAGCAATAGCAACAACCCCGCGTTCGAGGAGGAAGTGGTCAATGATTTTGTAGAACCATTCAAAAATTGTAGGCCGCCAATGTGCATGAACTGTGGGAAGTATTTTGAGTGTTTCAACGGGTATCATTGTGCTTGAAGCAAGTGCATTGGTACCAGCAATGTATTGGAATTCCAGCCGAAGGAGACCGGCAAGGTTGTCAATTGCTAGTTTCATCTCCTTTTCGGTTCGAAGTTTGCGGGAAACCATTATAATGCTATTCGAAAGGCCGGGATCTGATCTATTGTAATTCCTACATCGACATAGCATAAGGGCATTGAGTGTGGTTGTCACATAAAAAACGGCATTTTTGTTATTAAGAGTAGGAACTATTTGTTCCAAAAAGCACAGTGTGTTAGCAACTCACCTAGAAGTGGAATAAAGAACGGCAACTTAGATTAGTAACCTCAAGTTTTCGACGCTAAGAGAGAGGCCAACTGAAAGAAAATATTTGATTATGTAAGGAGGAAGAAGGAGTAGCTTGGTCCAGTGAATGTTGTGGTAAATTATTCCTGTGAAAGATAAAGACTGAAATGAGTAAACCAGTCATTGTACATCCTATCAGCGGCTTCATCAATGTTAGTCAGTAATTGGCAAATAGATCATGTTACATCACTCACATGCAAGGTCAGTCAATGTAACTCTCAGTTTTAGCACTACTAACACATAAATACTGTTTTTGTCGGTCCTCGGTCCTCTCTCCTCATTCTTCCGGGGGGCAAAGAGGTGATATCTATCGTGCTTGAAGCATTTTTACCGTACTAACTCTGTTAGGGGTATATTTTGTAAGGAGCACCCACCCCTTTTCACAAAAAATCATTTTCATCACAATAATTCAATGATCAAAAGGCCTTGATTCATTTAGGTGGCGGCAGGCATCATTCGTTTTCGTTCTTTCCGCCAACTAATAATAACTCATCTATTTGTTGGCCATGAAGAAGCCAGAAGCCAATGTCCAATGAGTGTCCTTTTCGTTACAACATCATCATTGATATAAGTATCAAATTCAAAATAAGCGGCAGCACAAGTAGTAGTCCATCATAGCCAGCAAAATTGAATTCCTGCACTAAATTGATACCACCATATTGAATATTCCATTTCTTTTCAATGCAGTAAGCCATTATGATCCAAATCCAAAGGTACATAATACAAAACTCCAAACGAGGACGAAAGAGGAGTATACAACAGCTCTTGAGCACCAGCAGATGCATGTCTACGAACCAACATTATGACGTAACAATTGTTGGAGGTGGAGCAGTTGGATCAGGACTAGCAAACCTCTTGTCAACTCACGTGCCTTCCCTCAAGGTATCGCTCATGGACGTTCGTGCCCCCAGATCATTCGCAGATTCTCTCAACAATTCAGGAGATCATATGAAACCTTGTTATCCAAGTCCGAGGGCTTATGCGCTGTCGCCCAAGAGCTTGAGCCTTTTGGGAAATGACACTGTTTCCAAGTTAGAAGATGCAGGACGCATAGCTTATTATAAATCTATGCAAGTATGGGAAAGCGACGGCCCAGCAGTTTTACAGTTCAACCAAAGCGACTTGGAAGGTGGGGATACGATTCAAACATCAACAAGTTTTGGAGGAAACATTCTAGGAGCTGTGGTGGAGGACGAACCTATGGTTTCTTATTTATGGGAAAAGATGCGTGCGAATGGAGACATTGACTTGATTTCTCCAGCAACCATCCAAAAGATAACTCCCCCGGTGGATCAGGATGATACATCTAAAGTTGAAATTGTTTACAAGTGTGCAGAGTCTGATGAATCTCAAACTCTATCGACAAATTTGCTCATCGCGGCAGATGGAGGAAATTCAATGGTTCGAAAGTCACTCGGTACTTTCCCCACTGTTTCATATTCATATGGCCGACAGGCAGTCACTTGTACGGTGGAAATTGACAGCAGCATGAATCAAACTGCATTTCAGAGGTTTCAACCCAATGGCCCAATCGCACTCTTACCTGTATGGCACGAAGATCCTCATACACGCACAGGGGTATGCGGCGAAAAAACATATGCTAATATAGTTTGGAGCACTACGCCTGAAGAAGCCAGACAACTATTGAATTCCTCAGAAGAAGATTTTGTCAAAATGATGAATGATTTGCTACAAAGCGGTCCGACAAATGCTCCTCCTCTCGTTTCGGAAGAGGTGAAGAAAAGCATGCCACGTCCATTACAAGATGCAGTGAAAGGATTGGAGATGTTATCGCAAAGTGTAAACAATGGTTTGACGATGTCAGGCATGACAGAGCGCAGGCAAGGATTTAGTATCCCACCAATTATAACAAGTGTTGTGGGAAGACGGTTTGCTTTTGATTTGAATTTGATGCATGCCAAGAATTATGTCTCTTCCCGGGTGGCTTTGGTTGGCGATGCAGCTCACACAATACATCCAATGGCTGGGCAAGGGTTAAATCTAGGAATGGGAGACGCTGCATGTATGGCTCAAAACTTAAAGCAAGCTGTAGAGAGCGGAATGGGTGTAGATGGCAGTGCTGGATTAGACTATGCACTCCAACAGTATGAATCTAGTAGGCAAAGAGAAGTTGTTGCCACTATGGGAGGTATCCAATTCTTACACGGCGTCTTTGGCACTACCTTTTCACCTGCAATCCATGCGCGAAGTGTGGGTATGAACATAATCAATTCAGCAGGACCACTACGTCGACGGCTAGTTCAAGTCGCCACTGGTATGGAAGGAATAGCATAATTTTTAAAAATGAAATCTAATACTAGACACGAACCGCAGTTTGAAGGTGTACGTATATGTTCTTTTATAAAATAATGCTGTACCAACTTGGTACCAAGACTTAGTATTTATCTCTGGATGGTTCTTTGTCCCCGTCAATTCCGATCCATCCAAGGGGCCACTCATACGAGAAAGTTGTTCCACTGTAATGGTCCTTGAATTCGTGCAAAATATTCTTCTTTGGTAAGTAACCATAATACGAATCGTTCATAGACATTCCTTGATAACCTCTCATCCTATTGATGTATCCAGTAAATGTCGAAAAGAAAGTTCCTCCAAATGTACGGCCTCTGCTTGCAACAATGGTATCAATCATTCCCATGTAATTTCCGTCCAGATTACCTAGTCCAGCGTAATCCCAGTAGTCGTCAAGAAACTTCACAGTGTGATGCTGTGCAATAGGATCGAAGAAAGTCTTGTTGCGTTCATCTGTGGCAATGTAAACAATTTCGTCTGGTTGCCATGTATCCTGCAAATTATCGTTCCACTCTTCAGCAGGAATCTTGACTTTTTTATATTGCAAATCTCCACGTCTCACGTGTAAAGACGCATATCCTCCACCGCCCTCTTTATCTAAAGCGAACCCACGTTTCTGTCCTTCTTCCTGCAAAGCTAAAACGATCTTCCCAGCCGCGCAATAGATTTCATCGTGATAGTGCAAGAAATCCCTCACGAAACGTTTGTAGTAATTGAATATTTCCGAGTTTGTGAAATACATGTATCCATAAAAGTGCGCCATGATTCGCCATCCTTTTTTGTTCTTGAAATGAACTAACTGTTCATCTTCAAAACCTCCCGTTACGTAAAATATTCCTTCCTATACATGTGCGTGCGTTCAGAAAATCGTGGAGCTCAATATATCAGTTTCCGCAACAAAAGATGTTGACAAGCAATTTTGAAAATCATTTCTACTCACATCTCTTGGGCTGCAAAATTCCTTTACTTTTGCTTCATTATCATACGAGATCTGTCCAGATTCAAACATATCCTCATCAAACACAAGGCAAGTAGAAGAATTGAATTGTGGAACATAGCCGCTTGACTCCAAATAGTCAAAAACATGATCACATGCAATATCACTCTTTGCTCTCTTGTCACATTCCTGTCCACTCTTCATCACATCTTCATATAAGTCCTCTGGGATAGGAAATTGACCATCTGGAGCTCCTTCGGTCTGGAGAAACTCATGCATTGTCACAATGGGAACGCGCTTCTGGAATTCATCGGTGTTGAGAGGAAAGAAATCGCCAAAACCTTTGTGCTTTTCCTTTTTATCATGCTGTTTTTATGATTTCGTATCTCAATATTAGTATTGACGACTGAGGCAAAGAATGCCCAAAAGGCAACATGAATTGACCACTTACATTCATGAGATAAAGAGGCGCTGCAGGAGGTAAGACCAAAGTTCTACCAGTAGCGGCAGCGAAGACAAAGATATTTTCCAGATTCATACGAATGTTATTCCACCCACCCCTGTCTGGCTCAAACGTTATGTACTTTGTCTTTCCAGAGCTACTTGGCTTTGCAAATGGAGATTTAAAGTTTCTATCACGTTCACCCTGTGGATCATTCCAATAAACCAGCTCGTCCACATTTACGTCACATTCAATATGACCACGAGATGCACCAAGAAGAGCTGGAGTTTGATCCATAGGAAGACCGCTCAAACCCCGTGAAAGAAATCTATCTCCTGACGAGTCTGGAACTACTGGGGCAGCATTAGATCCTTGAGCAATAACTGCACCTTGATTATTCACTGTATGTGGCTGTTGAAGAGTCTGATCTTCTTGCTCCGCAAAAGGGTAGACACAACCATAGATGATACTTGCTCCACCGACTAGAAGAACAGTCTTGATAATGTTCCATTTTGAACGAGATGTTCCACTCTTTGAGCGACGATTGATAGGCGGAACAGCCCTCGATGAACCTTTATAAGGATGTTTTGATGCATTAGAGCGAGAAGCTTTTGCCCTCGGTCTTATCATTATGAATTAGTGCACTTACTACACTGGCATTGGGTTGTGTAAGATTCTTAGCTGTTCAACACATCTTTCTTTCTTTCTTCGCCAACGGTATTTTCACTTTTCACATTTGCCGTTTCTAGGCCGTTTTGATGTTGTTTCGTCGTCTCCTCACTTTTCTTCTTCTCTTCTTTCTTGCCTGACAAAAAAACAACACCTTCAAACTTTGAACTTGACACGCTCAGATCATGAACCTGAAATAAAACATCTTTCTAATCTTCGAATCTCGTCGAACCTTTCTTTTGGTGTACCAACACAATTATTTTCTTCCAGAATGAAACGTA
>Ga0209712_10003379_pt1 | contig 12939 bp, 12 predicted proteins | sample ArcOceMetagenome_FD_187443 | JGI IMG/M metagenome (GOLD analysis project Ga0209712, IMG submission 187443) | Marine eukaryotic phytoplankton communities from Arctic Ocean - Arctic Ocean - Greenland ARC118M Metagenome (SPAdes) (version 2) | ecosystem: Environmental > Aquatic > Marine > Oceanic...
AAATGAAAAATATTGCTCGCCCTGCAAACTTTAAATTGTTTTACAGCATTTATCATCCCATCTTATTAATGACCAGCAGACAATGTTTCTTCCAGCAAAGTGTGGGTTGTGAAAAACCCAGAATAGATAATGGTTGTATGCTCTCATGTGATAAATCAACCACAATTACTAATCTTAAAGGTGTGTCATTTGCGATTGATAAACAAAAAGCGGGCTACCCAAGTATTTATAATCAGGACCAGTTTTTAAATATGCAGGTGATAAATGATTTGGCTGACTTATTTGACGGTTTTTTAATTGATTTAACCAATATTGGAGCTGGTAATAACCTTTCACCAGACAAGGCGGCATTGATTACCCAGTTCGAACAGTTGTTGGCTGGTGATCCAAGAGTAAAAGCGACCTTAAACACTATGGTGACCGAGTCAACAGTGAGTCAGTATCATACTGGTTTGTAGAATAATTCAGGTAATATTAGTATCGACGCAAAATTATTTTCGCTATCTACTATTTATGAATGACCAATGAGGGCGGCATAACTATGCAGCCCTCATTGGTTGGAATTGATTAGAACAACAGTGATAATCTAATCAATAATTAACCTGCTTTCTTCATCCAACCTGCACACCAACCTTTGGCATTAACAACTTTTCCAGGGAAAAAGGCACATGGGCGCCACTCTTTACCCTCTTCACCTTGAATATATTGGCAATTATCGCAGTATTGACCTTCAACCTCTGAGGCATGCACATATTTAAGGGCAGCGGCTGTTGGATCATCAAGCGCCACTTGCTCTTGTGCGTTAGCGCTTAATACCACCCCACCCAAAGTCAGTCCGATAAGAGATGAACCTGATATTTTTAAAAAGTCACGGCGATTCACATTGTTCATAGTTAATATCCTAATTGGTAGACGAAAATAATAATGATTCTCTTTTACATTACCCCTAAAATGCAAAAAACCCGCTATTATGGCGAGTTCTTAGGGCTAACGTTACTGTTAGTTCATATCTTATACTTGTGTAATAAGAAATTAGATCCATTAAAGCATATAAAATATTTAATTGTTTTGTTGTTAAAACACACAGAACAATCTATCTGTCGTTCCTTGCCGATTATTCAGCCGTTTCACTTACAAATATATTTAACTCTAGACGCTTTATTTTCAGCGATATATATGCAAATTGCAATATTAAAATAAATAACGTCTAGGAAGTATGAATTCAAAATTACGCTAACTATTAATGAATGTGCTTGCTATTTAGCATATAGATCGCGCTATAATACTGTATACATATACAGCATTGAAATATAATGAATATTATACCGATCAAGGCTCAGGCTGGCATAACCGGTTTTGAGTCGCCCGCATCAGAATACCAAACGCTGCCCATGTCTCTTGATGAAATACTCATTGACCACCCTACTGCGACATTTGTAGGGCTTGCTGTAGGGGATAGTATGACAAGCCACGGCATATTCGACGGTGATGTGTTAATCGTTGACCGAGCAGCCAGACAAACCAACATGGACATTATAGTGGCTACATTAAATGGTGTTTTCATGTGTAAACTCTATGAACGTAAAAAGCAGTGTTTATTGTCAGGATGTGATATTTACAAAACTTATCATCTAAAAGAAGGGGATGAATTTTTAGAAGAAGGTATTGTCATTCGCTCAGTTAGAAATCACCGTCAATCAACAAAGTTAGCAAAATGTTTGCGTTAGTTGATGTCAATAGTATGTATGCGAGTTGCGAGAAAATTTTCGATCCGCTTGCCAGGCGAACAGGCGTTATTGTGTTAAGTAACAATGATGGATGTGTCGTGGCTATGTGCAAGTTAGCTAAAGCCAAACTAGGTAACGTGAAGTTTCAACCGTACTTCAAAATTATCAAACAAGTCGAAGCATCTGGCGTGATAGTGCGCAGTTCTAACTATGAATTATATTCAGACTTATCTGCATCAATAATGGATATTCTCAGTCGATACTCACCCGAGCAACATATTTACTCAATTGATGAATCATTTCTTCGCTTTCAGACCCAGCCTAAAGAAAACTGGTGGCATCTAGGAAAAGAGATAAGGCGGGTAATATGGCAAGAAGTCAGGCTACCAGTGTGTGTGGGTATGGGACCAACGGCTACCTTAGCTAAGGCGGCCAACAATTTCGCAAAGAAAAACAGGAACACTGGTGGCGTCAGTGTCATCGATAAACAAAACATAATGGCTGTGCTACAAGGAATGGCTATTGAGGATGTGTGGGGTATCGGTAGTCGCTTAGGTAAAAAACTAAGGATTATGGCCATTGATAATGCGTGGAAGCTTTCCCAACAACCAGCCAAATTAATGCGCCAGCAATTTTCCGTCAATATTGAGCGCACAGTAAGAGAGTTACAAGGCGAGTCATGCTTAACATGGGATGAAATAAAAAGCCCCAAACAGCAAATATTCTCTACCCGAGCATTTGGTGAAAAAGTCACTGATTATGCATCACTAGAACAAAGCCTGGTGATGCACGGTGAAAAAGTAGCTAAAAAATCACGTAAACAAGGCAGCTTGATAAAAATGATGGTGGCATTTGCTCATTCCAGTCCATTCTCAGATGGGCAAATTTATCGGCGCAATATACATCATGGTTTTTTTGATGCTACCGCAGATAGCCGAGATTTGGCCATTGCAGCTAGCGCAGCGGCAAAACAAATATATCGTCCCGGTGTGTTATTCCATAAATCAGGTGTGGGGGCTATAGAGTTGGTAGATGGCGCTATGTACCAACGAGATATGTTTTCATCACAAGGGCGTGACCCTCGTGTTATGACTGCACTAGACACCATCAACCAGCGTTTTGGTCCCGACTCTTTATCACTGGCTGCAAAAGGTATTCAAGGTAAATGGCAAATGCGCAGAGAAATGAAGTCACCTAATTACACATCATCATGGTTAGATATGGTGAGGATAAACTGCAGCAATATCATTACAAAATGAAATGGGTACCCATAGACTAATAAACTATCAGAACAGGTATCACTTATTGAGCTACATAGCGATGCGGAACGACTTAATATCTGAATCATTCTACTGAGAAATTTGATTGTATCGAAATAATGTGAAAGGCAAGTACAACTTAGAATATAACTTAGAATACAACGTAAAGTGATATGCAACAGTCCACTGCGAGTGAAAATTGACCGTTGAATAAATAACAAAATGAACACAGATTTAATACACTCAATGGATCATCTAAAAGTGACTTCACGCAATAAAGAATTACCGCTTAAATGACGTATGACGACAAGTTCACCGCTGTTTTCTTCCATTTTAACTATCGTACTCTTAGACCTTTCCATATAAACTTTGTATCGTTCATCTTCTTGTGTTTTGGTGGCCATTGCTTCAAACATGGTGATTAAATACATGTCTGGTTCGCCGTCTCTGGGATACTGGTTGATTATAATTTTGTAGCCATTAATCTAGCCCTTAGAATTAGTAAAATCCTGTAAATCACGCCATTTGGTTGATAGATGTTTTACATAATTTAACCATTGACCACCAACAATTCTAATTGATGATACCTCCCAGTAATCTCCATTTTTAAACACACGCTCGTCTTCAGCTAATACGTCAAAAGACGGCAAACTTAAAAAACAAATTAATATACTAGAGTTTGTTGTAAATGCTTTCATATAACCATCTCCTTTTGCATTGCTTAGTGCTCCAATAGCGCCAATCAAAGTGCAAAGCAACAACACATTAACACCGCAGGGAATTGTGTTAGTTGAGTCAGATTATGATGAATTTAGACTACAAGGTGTGGAGCATCAAGAGAAAAACCCAAAAAACCGAATCAACTTCCACCTCAGCAAAAATTTAAAATAGAGCTCTCTGGCATAAACGAACAACGCAATATCGATGGAAGTTAAGTGAGGCGAAAATGGTATTTGAACGGCATAGATGGAATTAAAAAAATCAACTTTCTGAAACCTATTGAATAACCTTTCGCAAACAAAGCATAAGCAACATAATACAAACCATAAGTACGCAAGTTTGTTTGCTAGATCAATCTTGCTCATTGATACGCAACCAAGAGGATATGTTATAAAAGACAATGTATTTAAAAGGTAGAGTGACTCAGTTAAAGAAAAATATGCGACTGGCTATGCTAATCGCGCCCCATGCTCAAGACCTTTTCAAAAAGGTGAGAATACCCACGCATACTCGTTGACAGTTGTCTAAAGTTAACACCGACGCAATTCAGATCTGTTGTATAGCTCAAGGATAGTGTTTATCCTTAGAATACTCAGAAGACAAGGCTGTAAATATTGCTTATTTTATTACAGGTATGCGCCAATATTCCGTATTTCTGTTACTCGACTAACAAGACAACGACTGATGATATTTGTCGTTTATTTTTATTGATAACTAAGAAGTAAAATGACTAAAATATTAGATCCATTATGGCAACAGCGATTAACGAAGAGTTTGCACGTAAATAGCAGTCAGGTGCAATCAAAGTATTATCAAGTGGCGAGTGTGTGCTCAAATGGATATCCAAAAAACAGAACGATGGTATTTAGAGGTTTCTTGTCGGGTACGCAAAGTCTTTTGTCTGTAACTGACTCAAGGAGCGAGAAGATTGAAGAATGGCAAGGTGAGAATAAGTCGCGGTTTGAAATTTGCTGGTATTTTTCTGAATCTAGAGAACAATTCCGTTTGGCTGGAGAGGTAGCATTGATATCTAACTCATTAGATTCAAGCTATGAGGGTTGGGTCTTGGGGAAACACACGAAGCAAAGTATTTTGAAACAACAATGGTCAAACTTATCAACAAACGCTAGGGAGCCTTTTTACTCAAACAGTCCTAAAGCACCATTTTCTGAAGATTCAATGTCGTCGATGCCACACGATAGGCTTGTTAATAAAGGCACTGATATTAAAAACGAGCTTGACACCAGTATCAACAAAAACGCACCAAAAAAAATTGTTATTCATCACACCGATATGAGTGACAATTTTTGTGTCCTTATTTTTATTCCACATACAGTCGATTATTTGAATCTAAGGACTAAACCGCAGCAAAGATGTCTTTACGCTATTCAGGGTGACTGGAAAGAACACCCCGTAAATCCATAAGTGCGACTAACCTAACTTTATTATGATTAATCTGAAGTTAAGTTTTTGCTAAAAAGAGGTCGTTAAAATAGCTGCAAAATAGATTGTTGATCTTGCGTAATCATATTACTTACCACTAAATTAAAAGAATTATCCATCATTTTCCGTATTTCCCCTTCAGGAACTGTTCCATCTAGCTTGACGGTATTCCAGTGTACTTTGCTCATATGGTAACCGGGAATAACGGATGAGAAGATGTCTCGAAGCATAATGGCTTCTTGAGGATCGCATTTAAGGTTTACCCAGCAAATATCATTACCTGTATCAACAGGCTCATTAACACCCTTGCTCATTTTGCCTAAGGTTAAAGTTGCAAACATTTTATGTTTGACTTTAAACACTGATACGTCATCTCCATAAGGAAAGGATTCAACCGTAAAAGGTTTGTTTAATAGATATTCTCTGACTTGTTGTTGATCCATCCACTTTTCCTTAGATAATGAAGGGGTAGTCACCTACCCTAACCTATAAACTTATTTTCATTAAGAATTAATCTTGCTCTAACAAATGCATTACGTTTTTTAAATCTGTTTTACCTTTGATGATTTCATCGGGAGTTAATCCAGATATCTCATGGGGAAACACCAACCACTCATCACTTTCGTGCACATAATAATCAGGTACGATATCAGTTTTGTTATTTTGTGGTTTGTAATAGGGACAAGCTATACGTATATCTTTTGGCATATTTGCCCGAGATAATTTTTTAATTTGTTTCATCAAGGCTTCAACACTGCGACCTGTATCAAATACATCATCAACAATTAGTAGACTGTCTTCAGTGTTAGCGTTTTCAATCAGGTAATGTAAACCGTGTACTTTGATAGTTTTTGCTTGTTGACCAATCCCGTAATAAGACGAAGTACGCACCGCAATATGGTCAGTTTCCACTTTTTTAAAATCAAAATACTCTTGCACTGCGATACCGATAGGTGCGCCGCCACGCCAAATTCCGATTATAAAATGTGGGCGAAAGCCACTTTCATAAACTTGAGCGGCCACTCGAAATGAATCTTCAAGTAACTGTTGTGCAGTGATAAACGTTTTTTCCATTAAATAAACCTTAAAATTTAGGGTGCGGGTTTAAGTGAAGATACCAACACAGATGCCGCAAGATAAAACTTTGAACTTTTTGATTATATACCGAAGCACAACTTATTCATATTTTAAAGCATCTGCCGGATTCACCCTTACCGCGCGATAAGCAGGATAAAGACTAGCCAGAAAACACAAAATAAGTGATGTAATAATAAGAAATACGACTTGTTGCCATTGTAAATCAGTGGGTACACCTTGCCCCTGTGGGCTTAAAAATATTGGAAAATTAAATAACCTGATTAAATTATTAATTTGACTCACCAACAATAAACCACTAACAATTCCAATTGCCGTGCCTTTTATACCATTGTAGATGCCATTAAACAGGAAAACACCCATAATATTATTGCGGGTCATGCCTTGTGTTAAGAGTATGGCAATATCTCCTTGTTTCTCAGTCACCACCATGACCAGAGCCGATACTATATTAAAGGCCGCCACAGAGATAATCAGTAACAACATCAGAGACATCATATTCTTTTCCATCTTCACAGCGTCAAATAGCACACCTTGTTGGTCTCGCCAGTTTGTTGAGCTATAACCTTGTGTTTCTAGTGCTTGAACCACAGTTTTATAATTAAAGGCATCAGCTAAAAACAAACGTGTTTGGGCTAATTTAGATCTTTTACTTCTTAATAACCTAGCAGCATCATCAATATGCATTAACACTGCTTTATCATCCAAAGCAGAGCCCATATCAAATATACCAACCACGCGGAATACTCTCTGGCTGTAGATGCGCCCAAAAGGTCCAAAATAACTATTTTCAGAAGCGATCAAACGGGCTTTTTCACCCATCCGTAAATTTAACTTGATAGACAGTGCACGGCCAATAATAATTCCATATTCACCTTTAACTAAATCTGTAAGCCGTCCAACCAACATATTCTCAGCAATAATTGACGAACGCTGCATCACATCAGGTTGAATTCCTTGGAACATGACACCTTTAAGCCCTTGAGAAGATTGAATTATACCTTCTGAGTCTATTTGTTGAGCACTGGTAATAACACCTTCAATGTGGGTAAACATATCAGGGGTGATGTCATCACCAGACTTTTTTTGAACTAACACGTGAGGGGTGATCCCTAAATTGCGCAACTTTAGTTCACCCTCGAAACCGTTCATCACTGACAAAACAGTGACTAAGGCCATTAAGCCTAGGGCAATGCCTGCAACAGAAAAAAAATTGATGAATGCAATAAAGTGATTACCTTTAGATGCTTTGGCATAACGTAAACCGATAAAGGCTGAGAGGGGATAAAACATAAAAAGAAACTCTTATAACAACAAAACAGTCAAAAAAATAAAAGCTTAACTGTTGGTATAGTGATGAATGATGTTGAATAATACGTGTATGAAGTAAATCTCACAAGCAAAGCAAATACTGGGAAAGAATATGCAGCACTTAACGCTTGAACAAAAGCATCAACAATTTGATGAATTTTTTATGATAAAACACAATATCCCAGTCAATATGCGTTTATTGGAAGATGATTTTGTTTTACCCGAAAATAATAATTTACATCAGCATATGCCTTACGAGTTTCAAATAGCCAGTGAACTTTCAGCCCTCGATACAAAAGCATTAAGACCACTACGCCGCTTAGGTGAGCACGCTGTTGAATTAGCAGAATTTCTGAATCATCAATCACGAAAAATTGATTTAATGATGTCTCTAATTTTGCAGCAACACACAAATCACGAACAAACTTATCAATCATTACAATTTGGCGGCGGCGGCATAGTTCTTGGTAGTGAAAGCGAATTTTTTATAGGCAGCACAATCGAACTCAAATTATTCTTAAGAGAAGAGGCATCTGCCATTTTTTGTTTTGCTGAAGTTATTGCTTGTAAGCCTGAAGATGATAAGTACCATGTATCCTTAATTTTTACCTGTATCCGTGAAGAAGACCAAGACTTATTAGTCAGAGCCAGTTTACATTTGCAAGCAGCTAATCTACGCAAACGCAAAAACCAAGACAAAATATAAAAGAACGAAAGCGATCTATGACTCACAGTATTTTTTCACCGCCTTTACCAAACAAAACCCTTAAAACTAAAAATGATATTCGACATTGGGGAAATCTCCAAGGCAGCAGTACGGCTCTTGTTTTAGCCAATGCAACAAAACTGGCTACTGGCCCAATATTATTGGTTACTGCAGATACACCAAGTGCTATTAAACTTGAAAAAGAACTTGATTATTTTTTGCAGGATCAATCTGTTGATGTGCAACTCTTTCCTGATTGGGAAACCCTCCCCTATGATAACTTTTCTCCTCATCAGGATATCGTTTCACAACGCTTAGAAACACTATACCAGCTCACACAAAATGAACGCAGGGTGTTTATTGTACCCATCAACACTCTAATGATGCGCATGGCCCCGGTGGATTATATTAGTAAATATTTACTAATATTAAAGATTAATCAAAAGTTAGATATTAATAGCTTTCGTTCAGGTTTAGAGCGTGCAGGTTATTTACATGTAAACCAAGTGATGGGCCACAGTGAGTTCTCTATTCGTGGCAGTATCATCGACTTATTTCCTATGGGCAGCCAACATCCTTATCGCATAGATTTATTTGATGATGAAGTAGATACCATTAGGCATTTTGATCCGGAAACTCAGCGTTCTGGTGACAAAGTAGATGAAATAAAGCTGTTACCTGCCAGAGAATTCCCCACAGATAAAGAGTCAAGCTTACTATTTAGGCAGCAATACCTGAGCAAATTCGATGCAAATAACAGCAAAGAATCGATTTATTACCAAGTAGGTAAAGGCCTTATGCCTGGTGGCATCGAATATTATTTGCCATTATTCTTCGCAAAAACTGCCACCTTATTTGATTACCTAAATCAAGACACCACAGTATTAATGCATGGCGATTTACAAGGGGCCCATGAAAATCACTGGAAAGACGTCAACCATAGATACGAACAACTGCGATATAACCTTGCAAGGCCCTTATTGCATCCATCTGACATTTTTATGCGTTATGAAGAACTGTTTGGCGCTTTAAAAGAATGGCCAAGGGTTCAGATACAAAATAAAGCAGTGGATGAGAAAAATGGTTTTGTTAACTTTTCCACAACAACTGTGGGTGACGTAGCACTAAAACCACAAAATAAAATCCCATGGGCATCACTAAAGCAACAAGTAGATAAGTGGCAAAAACTAAAAGTAAAAGTGTTGTTTAGTGCTGAATCTGCAGGTCGCCGTGAAGGCCTTTTAGAAATACTCTCAAAAGCTGAGATCAAACCTAAGGTTTTTAAAGACTTTAATGACTTCATAGAAAGTGCTGAACCTATCGGTATCTCAGTAGGTGCCGCCGAATTTAGTTTTTTACTTGATGAGACCAAACACACCATTGCTTTTATTACCGAAACTGAATTACTCGGACATAAAATTAGCCATCGTCGTAAACGTGACAAACGCCAAGGCACAGACGAAAATGCGATCATTCGCAATTTGGCAGAATTACAGATAGGTCAACCAGTTGTGCATTTTGAACACGGCGTAGGCCGTTATTTAGGTCTACAAACTTTAGATGCTGGCGGTATAACCACCGAATATTTGACCATAGAATATGCCAAACAAGCTAAGTTATATGTACCTGTTGCTTCTTTGCATTTAATCAGCCGTTACAGCGGTGGTGATATTGACCATGCACCTCTGCATCACCTTGGCACAGACACTTGGACAAAAGCCAAGAAAAAAGCCGCTGAAAAAGTCCGTGATGTAGCAGCACAATTATTAGATGTTTACGCCAGGCGTGCAGCCAAACCCGGTTATGCGTTTAAAATTGCATGGGATGAATACCAATCTTTCAGTGACAGTTTCCCCTTTGAAGAAACCATAGATCAGCAAAAAGCTATTAACGCAGTGCTCCAAGATATGGGTTCAGCCAATGCCATGGACAGGTTAGTCTGTGGTGATGTAGGTTTTGGTAAGACTGAGGTTGCGATGCGTGCAGCCTTTATCGCTGCTAATCAAGGTAAACAAGTTGCTATATTAGTTCCTACTACTTTACTTGCCAGTCAACACTTTGAAAATTTTAAAGAACGTTTTGTAAACTGTCCCTTTAGAATTGAAGTGTTGTCTAGGTTTGTTAGTGTCAAAGATGCAAAAGAAACGGTAAAAGCTATCGGTGAAGGTAAAGTGGATATAGTGGTTGGCACTCATACTTTATTACAAGATAGTCTTAAGTTTAACGATTTAGGTTTAGTCATTATCGACGAAGAACACCGATTTGGGGTGCGCCAGAAAGAGAAGTTTAAAGCACTTCGCTCAGACGTAGACATACTAACGTTAACCGCTACGCCTATTCCAAGAACGCTGAATATGGCATTAAGTGGTATGCGCGACTTGTCTATCATCGCGACACCACCAGCTAAACGTCTGCCTATCAAAACCTTTGTACAGCAACGAAACAAAGGATTAATACGTGAAGCTATCATGCGTGAAATTTTGCGTGGTGGTCAGGTTTACTTCTTACATAACGAAGTTGACACCATTGAGCATACGGCACTAGAAATTGCAGAAATAGTACCAGAAGCGCGTATAGCTATAGGCCATGGTCAGATGCGTGAGCGTGAACTTGAAAAAGTCATGGCCGATTTTTATCATCAGCGTTTTAATGTGTTGTTGTGTACCACTATTATTGAAACAGGTATCGATGTGCCATCAGCCAATACCATAGTGATGGACCGTGCTGATCACCTCGGTCTGGCGCAACTTCATCAATTGCGTGGTCGCGTTGGGCGCTCTCATCATCAGGCCTATGCCTATTTGTTAACGCCGCATCCAAGACGATTAAGTAAAGATGCAGCCAAACGCCTAGATGCCATTTCATCGTTAGAAGAATTAGGTGCAGGTTTTGCCCTTGCAACCCATGACTTAGAGATCCGTGGTGCGGGTGAATTATTGGGCGATGGACAATCAGGGCAGATTTCCAGTATTGGTTTCACCTTATATATGGATATGCTGGATCAAGCCGTTGAAGCATTAAAAGAGGGCAAAGAGCCCTCTTTGGAAGCTGCACTTTCTGAACAAACTGATATAGATTTACGTTTGCCTGCTCTATTCCCAGATGATTATATTCCCGATGTGAACATGCGTTTATCCTTGTATAAAAATTTGGCGGGTTGCAAAGATGAAAGAGCAGTCAATGAGTTGCAAATAGAACTGATAGACAGATTTGGAATGTTGCCTCAAAGTGCTAAAAACCTGTTAGATATGGCTATGCTCAAATTAAAAGCCAAATTAATTGGTATCTCTAAAATAGAAGGTACAAATAAGGGAGGGTTTGTAGAGTTTTCACAGAAAACTCAGATTGACCCAAGCTTTATTATCAAGTTAATTCAGTCGCAGCCAAGAATTTACAAATTGGATGGGCCACAAAAGCTGAAATTTAACGTGCCAACTGAATCCGCCAAAGATAGACTTGAACTGTTTAATAATATGCTAACCGAGTTTAGCCAACAATTACGAGCGGCTTAATGACAGATAAAGTTACGGTTCATCCACTAAAAAAGATGATCAAGAGTGTTTTTTCTACAAAAAATGCCTTTGCAGCATTATTTACTGCCAGTGTTTTAGCTCAGCCTCCAAATGCGGTGGAGCAACAGTGGTGGTTTGATGTTGAAGTGATTTTATTTGAACGTAATTTAGAGGTGACTAATTTATCTGAAAAATTCAAACAGTCTCAACTAAAACAACCAGCGAGCAACGTTCTTGATTTACTAACGCCCTATTTGAAACCTGATTTAAGCTATTTAAGAGCTGGACTGCCATATTGCCGAGCATCTAGCCGACTCAGAGTAAAAACACAATATGAACAAAATTTTGCCTTTCCCTTGCCAGTGCCCAAAACAAATGAGTCATCTTCACCGCAGACAGATAAAGAACTAGAACTAGAACAACAAACTAATCAAAATCTAACTGTTGGGTCTGATAAAGACACTAAAGAAATGTTTCAATATCAAGTTGCTACAACTGATATATTTGTAAAACCTGATGACACAGAGTCATTAGTTCAAACAACTGACGCAGAAGATGTTAATCCAGCCAACATAAAATTAGCTTCAAAGTCTACTTTAGCTATACCTTCTACTTCTATTCGGGTCGAATTTATTGAATGGCAAATCCCTAGTGAATTCCTCTGTGCCTACGCCGAACAAATTGACCCATCTTTTGCATCAATTGTATGGCTACAAAATGAGGTAGCTAGCGCGTCACCGAGTCATTCAATCAAACGCGTTCCAGAAATCATTAACGGTAATGAGTGGCAACAAAACCGCGGGCCTTTTCTGTTACCCACATCCACCATGTATATGGCTGAACTGTACGAAAAAATTAAAAGGCAAAGAGATATCACCCCAATATTACATATAAATTGGAGGCAAGAAGTTAAGTTTGGCCGAGAAAATGGACAAACATTCAGGTTGTTTGCTGGTGAAAACTTCGCAGAAAAATTTGACGCAAATGGTTTACCTTTAGTGAACGATACAGATAGTTTATTTGATACGTTGAATCAACCGACTGGCGAGTTTTACATACCCGAACAAGAATTAGCAGGTTTAACCCCAGAGCAGCAACAAGCGCTTTTAGTGAGTATTGATGGCAAAGCGCCAGAAGTGGTTTCTGAAGACTTATTTGCAAAAATC
>Ga0209712_10003381_pt1 | contig 12935 bp, 14 predicted proteins | sample ArcOceMetagenome_FD_187443 | JGI IMG/M metagenome (GOLD analysis project Ga0209712, IMG submission 187443) | Marine eukaryotic phytoplankton communities from Arctic Ocean - Arctic Ocean - Greenland ARC118M Metagenome (SPAdes) (version 2) | ecosystem: Environmental > Aquatic > Marine > Oceanic...
AAAAAAACCTTTACCAAACCCAATTTTGTTAAGTATAGAGTTCTTCTGGTTGAGTCCGATGGCATCATTGGTTGTGGTTCGATTGGTAGACAAGCCTGACGTACGTGATGCTTGAGTGGTCTCATTCAGTATTACAGTGACCAGGTCACCTACCTGAACTTCCGCCGCCTGATAGCTACGAAGATCGCCAAACAAGTCTCTGCCATTGGTGAAAATCGCGCCTGTCACCTGGCGCGGTTTTTGTTCCGGTATAGCGTGAACTGGTGAGAAGTCGGCAGTGGGTTCCATACGCGGCTGCGCAGCGCATGCGTTGAGCAAACAGGCTATGCAAAAAATGAGTGTGGCTCGGTAACCAGTCATGGCAATGCCTTATAAGTTGTTATTCAAGAATTTCAACATACCATCGGCCGCCGAGATCGCTTTGGAGTTGATCTCATAAGCGCGCTGGGTTTCGATCATGTTGACCATTTCTTCAACAACGTTGACATTTGAGGCCTCTAGCGAGCCCTGCATTAACATGCCAGATCCACCTTCACCCGGGATACTCACAATCGCCGCACCACTTGCCTCTGTAGGCTTGAGCAGGTTTCGTCCGACCGGTTGAAGGCCTGAATTGTTAACAAATATGGACAATTGAATTTGTCCTATCTGTGCTGCACCGCCACCGTTGGCAAGCTCTGCTGTAACCGTTCCATCTCGTCCAATAGTAACGCTGGTTGCATTTTCTGGAATCTGGATCGCAGGGACGAGCGCTTGACCACCTGCGGTCACTAACTGTCCTTGAGAATCCATCTTCATAGACCCATCTCTAGTGTAGGCAATAGTGCCATCAGACTGCTGAACTGCTAGAAATCCGTCACCGGTAACGGCAACGTCTAACGCGTTTTCAGTATTGATAATATTTCCTTGTCCGTGCAGCTTTTCGGTGGCAACGACACGCGTTCCCGTGCCAAGCATCAACCCCGTCGGCGTTTGTGACTCTGCGTCTGTTTGACCGCCTGCCGTTACAATATTTTGATACAACAGGTCTTCAAAGACGGCTCTGTCTTTTTTAAATCCCGTAGTATTAACGTTTGCTAAATTGTTAGAAATTACCTGCATACGTGTTTGCTGTGCAGTTAAACCTGTCTTAGCAATCCAAAGTGATGCGTCCATACCTCTTATCCTTTATATAAATTAGGTCGTTAATAGCTATGCTGGAAGACGCATCATTGATGCGCCGTTCTCGTCAATTCCTTTGATTTCTTTAATCATTTTTATCTGTGACTCGTAAGATCGACTAAAATCCATTAATTCGATCATCGCCTCAATTGGATTAACATTACTACCCTCAAGCGAGCCGCTAAAAAGTGACGCAGGCAGCGGCCCTGTTGGGAAGTCGACTCCTTTGAATTGCTGTTGAACCGGCTCAAAAAGGCCATCTGTTCTTCTGGTTAGTGGCATTTCACTGGCATCGCGCAGCATAAGAGTGCCCAGTAGAACAGGCGGCAAATCTGGTGAACCAGGGAGCGTTCCAAATACACTACCATCGGCACTAATGGTAACCATCTGCCCCGGAGGCACATTAATTGGGCCATTTTCACCGAGAATCAGGTGGCCTGCAGAGTTTTCTATAAGCCCCAGGGGTGACACTCGTAAATCGCCACGCCGGGTAAAGGCGACATCGTCGTCCTTACCTTGAACGCCAAGAACCGTTGAGTCTTGCAGTGCGACATCCATGGCACGACCTGTTCGATTGCTAACCCCAGGTTTGAGATTAATCACATCTTGCCCAATCGTTTCTAAAGATGTTCGAGTAGCAAACCCTTGCCCTTGGACATTGACTGATTCAGAGGCCACAGCAAAGCTTTGCTTAAAACCTACTGTCGATACATTCGCCAGATTATTGGTAATCTGCGCTCGTATATGCGTTTGATTCGTAATTGATCCCAACGATGTATAAACTAATCTGTCCATTACTAAGTCCTAATTATCCTTTACCGGTTTAACCGCGCATATTGATTAGGGTCGTTGCTAGAGCTCCGGATGTTTCTAGGGCTTTGGCATTCGATTGAAAATTGCGTTGTGCTGCTATCAAGCTCACCAGCTCTGCTGTTACATCAACGTTAGAACGCTCTTTTGCACCACTTGCTAATGTCCCTACCGAGGTTCCGGGTTCACCGAATTTCAAAGTGCCTGATGCATTAGTGGCGCTATAGACTGTACTTCCCTGCTGACTTAATCCTGAGGGAGAGCTAAAGTTCGCTAGATTGATTCTGCCTGAAGATACCTGAACGCCGTTAGAGTAGGTGGCAACCACACTGCCCCGTTCTTCAATATTGATATTGGTTAACTCGCCTAAAGCTCTTCCATCGGAAGTTTGGTTGACAATCTCAAAAGCCTTTGTGTGAGTTATCGCTGCAAGTGCCAAGGTGATGGGCTGGGTTCGTCCATCAACAGGGGATGGGGCAATGACTTGATCGTCAATCGCGCCTATCACTGCGCCATTTTCATCGAAGTTAAGCGCTATCGCGCTGCTTAACACGGCCGGGTCACCAACATAAATAGATGCTCTCCACTGATCCTGTGGTACACCTCCAACGACTACATTATCTCCAATCTTTTGGTAATAAACTTGGGCGGTGTATGGCTCTCCAGCATCGTCGAACAGACTAATTACCTGGGACTGGTTATAAGTTGCTATGTTAGCGGGATCAATCACTGTATCGCCATCGGTACCAATTATCGCTGAGTCTTCTGGAAGCTTTATATCTAAGGTAACACTAGTTGTGGCTTGAGCTGCTATGGTTCTGTTGATGGTAAGATTCTGCAAATTTTGATTAAAGTCACTCTTCCCATCGGCCAAAAGAGGATGTACCTGAACGATAAATCCCGAACTATTGACGACCTGGTTGTCCTTGTTTAGCATAAAAGAACCATCTCGTGTATATACGGGGCTGCCATCAGCTGCGGCCATTGGGAAAAATCCTTCACCTGAAATAGCGACATCTAACGCGTTTTCGGTGAGCTCAAACGAGCCCTGAGAAAATTGCTGGTCAATACTAATCACCTGTACACCACTACCCTTTGCCGTTGCCGGGTTCGATGAGGTTGAGGACGCAAAAATATCACCAAAGGTCGCATCAGATCGCTTAAAGCTAGTTGTAGATGAGTTGGCAATATTGTTTGAAACAACAGCAAGCTGTGCTGCTGCTGCATTAAGACCAGTTAGAGAAGTATAAAAAGACATCGTTATTTCCTATTCATTAAAAAATTGTTAACCGCTGATCCGTTCTACCGCAGACAACGGGACATAAGTACCATTGCCTATCTCTAGAGATAATTGTTGTGTCTGGGGATCCCATTTAACGCTCTTCACCTCAGCAAGGGTCGTAACCACAGCAGTTTGGGCTTGACCATCCTTAGTGACACTTGCTGTCATGACATAGCTGCCAGATGGCACGGCGGCACCCTCGGAGTTAAGGCCACTCCAGTTTAATTCTGTTGCGCCAGAGGATTTTTCTCCCTGGTCTTCCCGAAAGACAAGATCCCCCGTCTGAGAATCGTAAACACTCAGTATCACCGAGTCGGCGCCCTCAGGTAAGTTGACCGACCCTTGGGATGCCTGTCCGTTGCCACCAAAAAAAGATCCTCCTTCGATCGAAACTTTTTTCCCGACGAGATTGGCGCCAGACATCATCTGGTCTTGCCTCATACCAGAGACCATATCCTCCAGCGAAGTCTGCATACCTTTAATCCCCTCTACTTGAGAGAACTGAGCTAACTGAGCAACAAATGCCTCGTTATCCATTGGATCTAACGGGCTCTGATTTGTTAACTGCGTCGTTAATAGCGTTAAAAAAGCATCGCGTCCTAATTCCTCTTCTACAGCCATACTTGTATCTTGCTGCTTGGAGTATTGCTCGGTTGTCAAAAAAGACGATGCTGTTAATGTATCAATCATAATTTGGTCCTTTAAGCCTTAGTTATCTCAAGAGTCTTCATCATCAATTGCTTTGCCGTATTGACCACTTCAACATTATTTTGATAGCTTCTAGCGGCTGCTAACATGTCTACCATTTCAACAACTTCGTTGACGTTGGACATAAACACCATGCCGTTTTCATTCGCACTAGGGTGGCCAGGGTCATACATAGAGTTGTTGGGCGCATCGTCAAAAGCTATTTCAGCGACCTTCACCCCACCCACGACAGGAAATTTGGAATTAGTTTGATACTCAGCTAGCAAAGCCTCGAACACAGGGCGCTTAGCTTTGTAAGCCTCCTCTGCACTACCCGCGACTGTGCTTGAGTTCGCCATATTTGACGCACTTGCATTCATACGCGTTATCTGAGCATTCATCGCTGAGCCAGCAATACCAAAAATATTGTTCATCGACATGTTTATTAATCTCCTCTTAAGGCTTTTCGAATGCCACTAATGTCGCCTTCTATAAAACGCAGTGTTGCTTGATACTGAGCAGCTGCTCGTCCGTATTTAGCCTGCTCTACGCTCAGTTCCACCGTATTACCATCAACTGATGAGTTAAACGGTATGGTGTAAATCAAATTAGCAGTTGACGCCGACTGTGGGTTGTTAATGTGGCCCCCTTGTGTGGCTCTTATCGAGGTCATTTCCTGTGCGTCGTTTAGAACGCTTTTAAAATCGATATCCTGTGCTTTAAAACCTGGTGTATCGGCGTTAGCAATATTTCGCGACAGCACCTCCATGCGCTGATTTCTCAGTGCTAAGGCGGTCTCGCTAAACGCAAATGCAGAATCCAATAATTTCATAAGCAACCCATTAAAGTTTTTAGCTGTCTTGTCGATTACACATTACGGTGCGGCGGCAAGACTTATCTTCATCAAGGAATATGCAAAAGAAGTGCCAAGTTGAAAAAAGGCATGATGTTTTATATTTTTTCTATTATTAACAATAGCTTATAAGATTCTGCCACTTCACTTCAGCTCACTCTGTTAGATATTCGGCAAAGGTTTGCCGCTATTTCTTGCCGGTCTGCCAATAACTTTGTGAATCTGTCAGTATTGCGTCACCCTCTGTTGTGGCGCATAATTTGCTGCTATGCAGAAACTTATAATCATTTTATTGTCCCTACTCGCCTCAGCGACGGTCGCAGAAGTTCGTCATATAATGACAACATCCAAAGTCGCTATGATTGAAGATATTCATGCTTGGGTGGAAAATGAAACTGGAATAGAATCTGCTCACATAGAAGTACTGGCTCTAGATCGTCGATTAAAAGTACCTATCTGCCCATCGAGCTTTGATGTCAGCTTTCCTTATAGCAAGAGCCAGCAAACGGTTCGCGTAACATGTCCTGATTCTGCATGGTTCGCCTATGTCGGAATTCGTCTTAAAAATAATATTAAGGGGCTCGCCTATCGTCACTCGCACAAGGCTGGGCAAACCTTGACAGAAGAGGCATTTAAACCAGTATCCGTTTCAAAAACTAACAAAAATCTAGTGACGTCCGCGAACGCTGTTTCCAGCATGTTGCTAATTAAAGACGTAGAAAAGGGAGAAATTGTAAGAAATAACCACTTTACAGACAGTGTCATGGTCGCTAGCTTAAAAAAAGATGTGCTCAAAGGCGATGCTGTAACACTCGATGACGTCGACTATAAGGCAAAAAACGCTACAACTACTGCCACAGGAACATTATTCCCGAAGGCGCTACTAAAAAACGCTACGGCTGCCAGAGACCTCAGTAGCGGCACCATTTTGTCTCGTAGTGACCTGAACATTCGGAATTTTATTTTGACCAGCACAAAACCGATTTCTCGCGGCCAGCGTCTTAACGCTAGCAATGCGAAAATAACTGCTTTTTATGGTAATTTGCCCTCGGATGTTCTGTATTCATTGGATGATGGTCAGCAAATGGAAGCTATTCGCACCATACGACTGGGACAACCATTGCGAGCGTCTGATTTAAGACCTTCCCTTATGATTAAAAAGGGAGACACTGTTATTCTTAGTGTCCAGAGCGGCATCTTAACGATCACCTCTACCATGGTAGCACTGGAAAATGGTAAGTTGGACCAACAAGTTACTTTGTTAAATCCAGAATCTAATCAAGAAGTACGCGCACTTGTTACGGGTATTGGTAGAGCTAGCAGCTTTTAAATTAAATTTGGTTTTTTTAATTTAAAAGGTTAAGAAAATTGGACTAGTGTCGATATAGTGGAAGACGAAGGAAAGTTTGGGCTAAAATGCCCCTTGAGGTGATAATTATGACAGATCCAATTTCGAATCTTGGGAGAACTGCAACTCAGTTGTCAGCAAGTAGTGAAAAAAATCAAAAGGTAACTGTACCAAAATTGGCGGATGATGGGATTAAGAACAGCCCAGATAATGATGTGCTTATTTTGAGCAAGACCACTGAAAGTTCGCTAGCTAATGCTGAATTTGATGCCGATAAAGTTGCTCGAATAAAGACAGCTATTAGAGAAGGTAACTATCCTGTCGATGCAGCAAAAGTGGCCGAAAGCTTTATTGCTCTTGAGCGTATGATTGACGGAAGTTAGTTCGTCCTCGACTCAACGACCTGAGAGGCCTCAGGTTAGCAATCTACTTGCAGCTTTTTCAATATACATATAGGTGCTTGCTTATGACAACAAAAGAACTGGAGTATTTTTCGGTGGCGTTAGACCAAGCGAACCGCCTTAAAGCCCTTCTTGAGGATGAGTTCACAGCGCTTAAAAGTCAGGATCTTACTGCGTTTGAAGGCTTACAACCCGAAAAGATTGATATTTTGACCCTTCTTAATAGTGAAGAACTCGCAGACCGTGTCAAAGGTTATGCGACTAATACTTTAGAGGCCTCCCTTCATTTGAGTATCTGGGATGATGTTATCGGGGTCGTTTCAGACTGTAAGGATCTGCACAGAAGAAATGAAATATTCATGTTGCGCAAACTCGAATCCATTCAAGGTGCACTGCGTACAATCCAATCGCCTGATCCATTGAATAGCGTAGATGTCTATGATCGCTTAGGCAAAGTACGCCCCCATCAGAGACGAGGGAGCATGGGTCAAGTCTAATTAAGACTTACGATCGCCCCCTGGGCTCATCCCCTTCAGCCAATATACCCATGACAGAATGACAGCCACCGCGGTATACAGGTCTTCAGGTATCTCTTGATCTAACTCTAACTCGCTGAGCAACGCTACTAACTGCGCGTCTTCAGCCACATGAACACCCAAACGGATGGCTTCCTCAACAATAGCCTGCGCCATGGCATCGTCGCCTTTCGCGGTTAGGCGTGGCGCTCTATGGTCGCCATACTCAAGAGCAACGGCTTTCTTGTTTTTGTATTTCATGTACTTACATCCACTACTTGACCTGGACCTGTTAGGGCTGGATCTATTAGGGGTCTTGAGGCATTAAGCACTGAGAACTTTGTCAGTTTTAGACCGAACTCAGTCAAAGTGGTTTCTAATCGAGCTTTACCCTGTCGCGCCATTTCAGTAGAGCTTTCGCTGATAGCCCAAAAGATCATCTCAACCTCAGAAGAGCCCTTGATAGTAGTTTTTGACCACACCTCACCGAGATCTGCCGAATTGGTATGCAGGTTAATCACCCAATCATTTTCACCTTTAGACAAGCTCCTCTGCCCACGTTCAAAATGCATTTCAATGGGTTCAGCATCTAAGAAAGGCATCACAAAATGATAAGAGACCTCTCGGTTTTGCTGAGCATGTAACCCGTCAAGCTGCCGACTCTCAATTTCGTCGATAGCGCTATCAAGGGAAATCCCATCTGGTTTATGAAATGAGTCACTGCGCAATAAATTTCGTAACAACTGTTTGGTATCCATTCGCAATGCAAGTTGATGACCTAATAAGTATTCACCAAATAGGCCTGAATTGGCCAGTGCGCTGCGAACCATCTCTGGAGAAATTCGTGCAAGAGTAAAGAATAGCTGCTCAGGCCGCAGTCCTAAAGTGCCGCCCACTGCCTTAGATAAAACTCCACCCGAGGTGGTCGGTGACAATAGTTGCGCCAAAGAAGAGGGTTGATCAGGTCGATAGAGTAAACTCATCACACGTGGTGAGGCGAAAGGCGTTGATGTCTCTAGAAGAGGCCCTGCTAAAACCGGTGCCGGAATATTGTGGGCCAACGGACTCAGCAGTTTACCGGCCGCTGAGCGACCGACTTTAAACTCTACGGCATCTCCTGGCTTGAGTTTTTTACTTCCCTGCCAATCAAATTCTCGATTTTTTAAGACTAGCTTGAGCAGCCCACCGCGATCTTCGATGATACCTCTGACAATCTGATTGTCTCTAAGGCCCATCCCTTTGGCCACCTGTTCAGTAACCCTAAGTGACGCCGCACCGTCTAGGAAAGCGGGCGTCGGACGAGAGGCGAAATTGATTTGTTCAGGTCCTAACACGATGCTTTCCTGGCAAACCGATGCTCAAAAAAAATGCCGCGATCCCTAAGGGTATCGAATCCAATCATCATGATTCCTACCTTGTGCCATTTTCTTTTTAGCTTCATCTGTAAAGATCAAGTTGCGGATATCATCAGCATCCGGAAGTTTTAGTTTACGCCCGGAGAACATCCAATTGGGATTGTTGCTTTTAAAGGCATTCGGATTAGCATGCATAACAACACGCTTTAAAATGTCTGTTCTGATTGGCATTTTTCCGACATGATCAATCAAAATCTGGTCCAGGGTATCACCATACTGGGTTTTATAATGTGTTATCTGGGGATTTTTTGCCGAAATAGATAACTGAGATTCCATTTTACCTACATCTCCCAGTAACCGTTTTAGGGCTTTTTCTGCCTCTAAAGTATTAGCCTGTAGAGTTCCAATAGGCATGCTTAATAGAACTAGCGAGCTTATCGCAATTCGATTTAAATTTTTCATCCTATCGGTTTCCTCTAAAATTCCGTGATGAGCCTGTTATAACTCTTTACTCTGAAATCAAAAATGTAATGCCACACTATTACTGATACTGCCGATTCCCTGAGGTTTTGGCCCCGCGATGTACCTTAATGTTGCTCCACTTTTGGTCACCGACTCTACCTGCGCTAACCCAAGCCCTGCAAGACCCGACATGCTAAGTGATTGAGACAAAATATTAGCATTTGCGCTAATAAGAAATTGATCGCCAACACTAATCCCCGCAGAGGAACCTGATGCAATTTTAAACTTTTCTAACGTTCCAGGAATAATCGCTAGACGGAAGTAATCTGTGTGACAATCAATGGCTTGGGTTGCTTGCTCAATAAACCGTCCGTTGATTTTCCCGATCTGATCCTTCACTGAAGCAGGTATCGAAATTTTGTGATAGCCTCGGTCAACCCGAGGATATGCCAATGGCAAATCTCGTCGCCATAGCGGTGTATTGGTCTGATGGTCAACCAATACCAACTCATAGACAAGTTGTTTTTTTGGCCAGGGTTTATTGTAATTAACCTCTGGAATCTTACCGGCTACCCAGGCCCCCATATCATAGGATAATGCTTTACTCTTAGAGAGAAACTGGTTTGCCCCATTATCAGGCGCCGCTTTTTCACCAATCACAATATCAAATCGGTAGGCCGCTCTATCTTGTATCCGTCCAGATACATACTGATCATAAACTGTGGGGTATGCAACTTCTGGCACTACCAACCAATCTTTTGACTCTGTTAGTTCCGCGAGTAATATCGATTCTGCGGCATGGAGAAGCTCGCCAATATAGTGGTCACCAACACGCACCCTACTTTGCTCCTGCAATTTTTCTCCCCTCACGCGGATCAGAGCCTGACGTTTTACGTCGGGTCGGGTCCCCGGACATTGTGGAAGGGAAAAAACATTCGCAGAAACGTCTGCTGTCCTGATGCCAGCCTCTTCACTATACGAAAGGACGCGAATACCGCGGATATCAGCATCACTTGAGAGTATAGAGGACTCATGCAGAACCCCTTTGTTATCGAGATAAGCGGTGCTTCCTAACTGTACGTTGGATTTCATTGCGAGATCAATCAGTGACTGCTTAATGGCCTCAAGCTTGGCTGCCGCCAAAGAGCTCTCGGCGTTGGTAGGACTTGCACAAACCCCCCATAAAAGAACGAAAATTAGCGACGCTTTTAAAACACTAATGACTGTTATATGTTTCCCTGGTGGGGTGACTAACGAACCCATTAGTTTCTCTCCTGTTGGCTAAGCTCACACATCTGAAGCTGCTATTTATCACTAACCCTATTTCTCGCTAGCCGCCCATTAAGGAGCGATTCGGCCCAGACATTACTGCCAAATAAAGCTTGCGCAAGTCAGCAACAATATCGTCACTTAGAGATAACGATGTTTCATAGGTATCGTCTCCGACCGGGGTAATACTGACCAACTTTGCGCCATAAATAACACCCTGTACCCTAGCCTTAAAAGTGTCGTTTTGAACAACCATTTGAGCAACAGTTGTATTCGCATCTAGATATTGACCATAGACCTGCTCCATCAAAGAACGGTATGCATCGAGCTTAGAAGCGCGAATCGATAATATCCGCTGTTGAGCTGGGGTATCTGCTTTTTGAACACTGATAACCGCGTAGCCAGTAGCCATGATATTTTGATTCCTATCAATCACTGACTTAACAACCGCTGTATTGTAGGCATCCATACTGGTGACACAGCCACTCAACAACAACCCGATAGCCATTATCATTGCAACCCGGATTAATGTAGCAGCACCGCAGCACTGTAGCCTTTGACTTTGACTTGGCGCTTTTGCTCTAAGATCTTTCATATTATTTCCTGTATTGGGCTATGGTCGCCTCGATCAAAACAACCTGTGCCTTTGGATCGATTTGTCTATAACTCTATCGGCATCAATTGCTTTGACTTGAATAAAAACTCTAAAGCTGGCCAATCTATGTCGAAATATCTGGCACACATATTGCTTATATCTTTAATCAGAGAAAGTGTCCAAAAGCTTCTTAGGCACAATTTTTTATAACCACCTGATTTTGCAAGGAATAACAGAAATGGAAAATACGATACTGTCGAACCTACGTCAGGACGTGTCGAAGATTGAGCTTTCCGGGCTTGGTATTCCAGTAATAGTGCTGCTCATTATTTCAATGTTGATTCTCCCGCTACCTCCGTTTTTATTGGATTTTTTGTTTACCTTCAATATTTTGCTTGGCGTGATGATCATCATGATCGCCATAAATAGTTCTAAGCCGTTAGATTTTTCATCTTTCCCAGCTATTTTACTGCTGGCTACAATGTTGAGGCTGGGTCTAAATGTAGCGTCTACGCGCCTAGTTTTAGTCAAGGGCCACGAAGGCCCTGATGCAGCAGGCAACGTGATTGAGGCATTTGGTGAGTTTGTCATAGCTGGAAACTATCTAGTAGGCTTCATTATCTTTTCCATTTTGATGATTATTAATTTTATTGTTGTCACGAAAGGTGCTGGCCGAGTATCTGAAGTGATTGCACGATTTACGCTTGATGCGATGCCTGGAAAGCAAATGGCTATCGACGCGGATCTAAATGCAGGCGTTATAGATCAGGAGACCGCTAAATTTCGAAGAGAAGAGATTTCTCAGGAATCAGATTTTTTTGGCTCTATGGATGGTGCGTCAAAATTTGTTCGCGGCGATGCCGTCGCAGGTATGCTAATTTTATTAATAAATATTGTTGGTGGCTTAATTATTGGTATATCTCAGCATGATCTGAGCTTTACAGAAGCCGGTCGTATCTATGTCCTTTTAACAATTGGAGATGGGTTAGTCGCGCAAATTCCTTCTTTACTATTATCATTGGCAACCGCCATTATCGTTACCCGCGTTACAACCTCGGAGTCGATGACAGTCCAAGCAAAGACTCAATTGAGCAATCCGTTGGCTTTAATAGTTGCCGGGGGTATTTTGGTCTTACTAGGTCTTGTTCCGGGTATGCCAACGATAATATTTTTGGCTCTGGGCATAGGCGCTATTGTTATTGGCTATAAATTGTCTAAAACTGCCGACCAACAGGGTGCGATTGATGACTCAGATTTGGCCGAAGTCGAGGCTAGTCGAGATCCCCTGCAAGAAGAACTAAACTGGGATGACATAAATCAAGTTGACCTTATTGGCTTAGATATTGGTTATGGCCTTATCCCTCTGGTCAATCCCGAAACAGGAGGACAGCTTCTTCCACGTGTGAAAGGTGTCCGCAAAAAACTCTCCGCCGAACTTGGTTTCCTTATTCAGCCTATCCGAATACGAGACAATCTAGATTTAGATCCTGATATTTACAATATTGTCATTAATGGTGTGGTTAGAGGAAAAGGAGAAATAAAAGTGGGCCAGGAAATGGCTATTAACCCTGGTCAGGTTCATGGGTCTCTCGAGGGAACACCAACTAAAGAGCCAGCCTTCGGTCTGGACGCTATTTGGATAGATCCCGCACAACGTGATTATGCGCGTACTCTTGGCTATACCGTTGTAGACCCAGCCACAGCAGTAGCGACTCACTTAAATACGCTGTTACGAAACAATGCCTCTGAGCTACTCAGTCATGACGAAACACAACAATTATTGGACAAAGTTGCTGAACGGTCTCCCAAACTAGTTGAAGACTTAGTGCCAGGCAAACTGCCCTTGGCTACCATAACAAAGGTGCTACAGAATATTCTTGATGAGTCTATCTCGGTAAGAGATATGCGAACAATCATTGAGGTTTTATCAACAGAGAGTAGCCGCACACAGGCAGTTGATGAACTTACCGCCGCTGTTAGGCCTCGTCTTGGAAGAATGATAGTACAAAACCTCATTGATGTTAATGATAGCCTCCCTGTTATGACATTGAATCCATCGCTAGAACAAATTCTACATAATATCTTACAACAAAATAGCTCGAGCCAAGGCGTAATCATTGAACCTAAACTTGCAGAAGGGCTATTCAGCGCATTAGCTAAAAATGCTGAAGAGGTTGAAAATAAGGGTCTTGCCGCT
>Ga0209712_10003383_pt1 | contig 12928 bp, 11 predicted proteins | sample ArcOceMetagenome_FD_187443 | JGI IMG/M metagenome (GOLD analysis project Ga0209712, IMG submission 187443) | Marine eukaryotic phytoplankton communities from Arctic Ocean - Arctic Ocean - Greenland ARC118M Metagenome (SPAdes) (version 2) | ecosystem: Environmental > Aquatic > Marine > Oceanic...
ACAAGGCTCAGAGCAAGTCACATTTCTACTTTGTCCAAAATGCCAAACGGTAATAGGTGTTGGTTATATTAATAAAAATATTTGTGTCGCTAGCCTGAATGCAAAGCTTTTAGAGCAAGTCGAGAGTTTGCAAGGCTGCGTTTCTGTTTCACCCAAAAGGCTGGGTAACACTGAAAAATTACAACGTTGGATTGATTTGTGGTCACAAGTTAGAATTATTGTAGGTTAGTTGTTGTAACAGTCAGGCCCAGACTCTTACAACAATATCGAACCATCCCAATCAATTGCGAGATCAGTATTCTGCAGCTTGGCACATTGTTCTAAGTGATGAATGGCGAGGCTGTCATCAGGGTTAATTTCAAGGGCTTGTTGGAAATGGGATGTTGCTTGCTCCCATTTTTGTTGTTTTCGAAAACCCAGACCCAGTTCAATCAATTCAGCGTTGGCCAATTTCAATTGTTTTAGGTGGCTGTCTTGGTGATCGATAATTTCATAGACTTCTATCGGGGCTTTTCTACCTTTGACTCTTACCCAGTCTAACAACCTATATTCAAACAAGCCTTCGGCGTCTGCTTGGTGCAGAGTTTGGGCGCTAATGACGATGTCGGTATTGTATTTTGGGGCAAGGGCTTCGAGTCTAAAGGCGATATTGACACTGTCGCCGATGACTGTGGTATCCATCCGGTCATCTGAGCCGACTGTGCCGATTATCACTGGACCAAAGTGGATACCAATACCAATGTTGACGGGCGGGTAATTACAGTTGGCACGATGTTGGTTATAGAGGTTGATCGCATAGCGTAAATCAAGTGCAGCACGAATCGCATCTTGGGCTTTGTCGGTGTTGGTGCCTGTTGGCCTGTCGAATAAAGCCATTACAGCGTCACCGATAAATTTATCGATAAATCCATTGTTGTTATGAATAGGTTCATTCATTCGTAAGAAGTAGGAATTCAAAAAATTCATTAGTTCTTGCGGACTCATTTGTTCTGATAAGCTTGTAAAACCACGAATATCTGTGAATAAAATCGCTAATTCGTCTTCGTCTGCTCGACCTAGTTCTAGCGTATCTGAGCCATGTTTAGTTAAATGATCAACAAACTGCTTGGGTACAAATTTACGAAACGTTTGATTTAAACGCATCGCTTCGTCGGCTTTGTCTTTATATTGTTGTAGTGCTTCTTTGTTATGTGATTGTTGCGCGTTTTGTTGGGCCTTTTCGACACTAGTCGATGTTCCGTCAGTTACCCGCGCAATTTTTTTAAGAAGCACCACTAACACAATCGTGTAGAGCGCAATAATAGCTAATAAAAACAGCGGTAATGGTTGTAATACTTGCTCAAGCATTAGGTGTATTTTATCTCTTTGAAACCTGATGATGATTTATAGAATGTTTATAAATCATCATCAATCTTATCATCGTTTAACTGCAACGGGCCGCAACATTAGCCAATACTTTATCGGCAATTACTAATGTTTGTTGCACAATTTCATCACTGTGTGCTGCGGATACAAAACCGGCTTCGTATGACGCTGGGGCCAAGTACACACCATTTTCTAACATACCATGATAGAAGTGGTTAAATTGTTCGGTGTTACAGCTAATGGCCTGCTGGTAATTTGTGACGCGCTCTACGTCGGTAAAAAACAGGCCAAACATGCTGCCTGCATAGTTAACAGACATCGGAATGCCATGCTTGTTTGCAAGTTTTTTAATACCTTCTGCTAAAGTTTGGGTGGTTTGTGTTAGTTGTTCGTATAAACCTTCTTTCTCGATCTCGCCTAATGATGCTAGGCCTGCCGCCATAGCAACCGGGTTACCTGATAGTGTACCTGCTTGATACACCGGTCCATCGGGAGAAATATGTCGCATGATTTCGGCTTTACCACCGAACGCACCCACTGGCATACCACCGCCTATCACTTTGCCTAAACAAGTGAGATCAGGTTTGATATCATATTTTTCTTGAGCGCCGCCTCTTGCCACTCGAAAACCTGTCATTACCTCATCAAAAACAAGCAGGGCACCGTATTGGTCACATATATCTCTAAGACCTTGTAAAAAACCATCAACAGGGGGGATACAGTTCATATTTCCAGCTACGGGTTCAACAATAATACAAGCAATATCTTCTGGATGCTGTTTAAACGCATTAGCCACAGAATCTAGATTGTTATACTCCACCGTAAGGGTATGTTTAGCATAATCAGCCGGAATACCTGGTGAACTAGGCACTCCAAAGGTCAATGCACCTGAACCTGCTTTAACAAGTAATGCATCTGCATGGCCATGGTAACACCCTTCAAATTTTAAAATTTTATCGCGATTAGTGAAGCCACGGGCTAAACGTATGGCGCTCATGGTGGCTTCGGTACCTGAATTCACCATACGTAACACTTGCATTGTCGGTACTAACTGACTGACTTTTTCAGCCATGATCACTTCTGCTTCAGTCGGTGCACCAAAACTTAAGCCATTAGCCGCTGCGTCAATTACAGCCTGACGGATTACAGGGTTATTATGGCCTAGTACCATGGGTCCCCAAGATTGCACGTAATCGATATAGCGTTTGCCGTCTACATCAAAAATATAGGGGCCATCAGCTTTGCTGATAAATGGCGGTGTGCCACCCACTGCCTTAAAGGCTCTAACGGGTGAATTGACGCCGCCGGGGATATGTTGTTTGGCGCGGGCGAAAAGGCTTTTTGATTTTTGCATAGTGACTTCTTTAATTAGTTAAATGTTTTATCTGAAAGCTTGCTGATAATCTGGTGATCATTTTATTACTAGCTATTTACGTGCCAAAGCACTTCTCGATCAAACTGAGTTACAATATTTTCTACTCCAAGAGTCATGGCAAATAATGCCATACGCACTAATACGCCATTATCAGTTTGGCGGAAGATAGCCAGATTAGGATTAAGGTTTAAATCGTTGTCTAGTTCATTAGCTTCTGCTCGTGAATCGCGCGGCAACGGATGCATAATAACTGTCTTCGACTGAAAATGTTTGGTATAGATTTGTTGATTTAAACGAAATTTACCGCGATATTGATTGGCTTCTTCCTGAGAAGGAAAACGTTCTTCTTGAATACGAGTTTGGTAACAAATATCTGCGTCTACACTACCTTCAAACTGATCGGTAATATTGCATTGATGCCCGGCGGTTTCAATTGCATCAATAATAGAGGCGGGCATGGCTAATTCTTTAGGCGATATCAAAGTAAAACGAACATTGTTAAATAAACACAATAACTTAGACAATGAATGTACCGTTCTTCCGTATTTTAAATCACCAATCATGGCGATATGCATACCATCGATCGTAGTGCCATGGTCGAGCAATTCTTTTTGGATAGTGTATAAATCTAATAATGCTTGAGTGGGATGTTCATTAGCACCATCGCCACCGTTAATAACAGGTATGCGACTACCTTCTGCAAACTCCGCCACAGATCCCGAATCGGGGTGACGCATAGCTATGATGTCTGAGTAGCCACTTAGAACCCGTGCAGTGTCATATAAGGATTCACCCTTGGCTAAGGCTGAGTTACTTAATCCAGTTGTTTCGCGCACTTCACCACCTAACAAATTAAATGCGGTGCCAAAACTGACGCGGGTACGAGTACTAGGCTCGAAGAACAAATTGCCTAAAATAGCGCCATCTAACACGGTTGTACGTTTTTGCCGCTTGGCATAGGGCAACATTTGATGGGCTACATTAAATACCCGCTCAATCGCTTCGCGGTCAAACTGATTGACCGACAGAATATGATTACCTTTAAAATTCATCTGCTGCGTAACTTATACAACCCAAAGATATTTGGCATTTTATCAAAGTTGTGCGGTACTCCCTAATGCCAATGTCATAAATTTGCTATTGGGATCATTAATATAGTCTGCAAAGGGCTCACAAAACTCAAAACCATAGCTTTTGTATAGCGCAATAGCGGGTTGAAAAAAGGGCTGAGAGCCAGTTTCTAAGCTTAAACGCTGCAGATTACGGGTTTGTGCTTGTTGAATAATATGTTCAAGCACCCGAGCGGCCACTCCCTTACGTAAATGTTGGTGACAGGTGCGCATTGATTTAATTTCAGCGTGTTGGGCCGATAAGGTTTTTAATGCACCACAACCCAAAAGGTCTTGTTGCTGCCAAACTGTCCAGAAGGTGATATCCGTTTTACGCAATTTTTGTAGATCCAATGCATGCACACTTTCAGCAGGTGACGTTGCGTACATATCATCTAAATGTTGTTGCAACAGCTCTGCTACTTTGGGGTGGGTTAGATCATCTGTTTTTATTCGCAAAAAAAGCCCAAATTATTATCTTTATATTTTATGAATAATAACTTGGGCAGAATGGTGTTTTCAATAGTCGATTATCTTTGTTTGGCTTTACTCTTGTTTTGACGAGCAACTTTTACCGGCCTAGACTTGTTTTGTTTATTTGAGCTGGCACGATTGCTTTTATTGCTGCTTTTATTGCTGCTTTTATTATTCGATTTATAATTATTTGTTTTATTTTGAGTTTTAATTGTTGTGCGTTTTACTTTGTCAGTTTGCGTTCCTTGCGATGCAAATTTCTGTGTTTTTCCGCTATTCATTTGTTTTGTATTAATTTTTGCTGGTTTGTTAGGTCGATAATTATTGTTCAGTTTTTGCCTTTGTTGGTTGTTACTTTGATTGATAACCCGTTGTTTGTTACTCACCAACTTATTCGCCTTAAGCGATTTTGTTTGGCGGGCAGTTCGTTGTTGGTTACCTAAAGCTTGTTTGAAGCGTTTAGCATTACTTTTGTTATGTTTCTTTGAATAATCATTAACATTTAAAACTCTTTGTTTATCAATCTGTTGATAGCCTCTACTTTTATCGCCACCATTAATACTACGTACAATACGCTGCCCATTAACTCGATGTTGTGCACCACGTCTATGTTGTTGGTTATGGTTCCAACGAGGGTATTCTGTCACTCGTACTACTTGACGTTGGTTGTGACCATTTGACCAGTATCTGTTTGCATGAGTGCGGTAGTGATAGTTAGCTACAACATGACGATTACGCCAATGAAAGCCACCAAAATAAAAGCTGGGGCGAATGTTAAACCCTGTGCTCCAATATAAACCTGCGCTAAAAATGCTGTGTCTTGGTTGATGCCAATAATAGGGCTGATGGTTTTGCCACCACCAATTTCCATAGACAACTCGTGTATCGTAGTAGGGCACATAGACCACTTCTCTGCGCACGGTTTCTATAATGATTTCACCTTCATCCTGCTCGACATTTACATAGTCGTTATCAGTCAGATTGCCTTGTTCGTAGGCTTTTTGACGCAAATTTTGAACACTTGTTAATATCTGCTGTTCATTCACTAAAAACGCGCTACCTAGTGATTGTAACCAGTCTAAATCTTCACTTAATTTCTGTAATAAGTCATTGAAGGGTACCAAAGCTTGGACGCTGGGATCCCAATCTTTGTCTTCTACTGCATTTAGAGCTTGTTGTTCATCTAAATCTTCATTTGCCGCGCGCCAGCGAGCGGCTTGGATCACCTCTAAAGGATAGGTTGATGCCACCAAAATATGTGAAAGCAATGTGTCAGGGTAAAGAGCGATTGGCGCTAACATTTGGTCGAGTTGAGCTTGATCGAGCTCAATATATTCAGAGGTTTCTGAGCTTGTCTTATCCTGCGCTTGAGCAAGTTGCACAACGCTGCCTAACAATAGGCATAAAACACATAGATAAATGAATAGGTATCTAGTTTGATTTCGCATAACCCTTTCCTTCTAAAATCGAAAACCCCAGTATTACCTAAAAATGGAGGCAACACTTAAGACTGAAGTATAGGTTATACGTTTGCCAGCCTTAACCATGGCTGAATATTAACTGACGTGATTGTTATTTAACCTGAAATTGGGTTATTTAAGCAGATGTTTATCGAACTGATGACCTAACTTCTCTGTTTTAGTGCGAATGTAGTTTCTATTGTCATCGGTTATTCCATGATCGATGGGGGTGCGATGTGCGACGTTAATTCCCATATTGGAAAGGGCTGCACTTTTCTTAGGGTTGTTGGTCATTAAATTAACATTTTTGATATTCAATTTATCTAACATCAACTTACAGATCCCATAATCCCTGATATCAGCATCAAAACCCAAGTGCTCATTTGCTTCGACAGTATCCATGCCTTCGTCTTGTAATTGGTAAGCGCGAATTTTGTTGAGCAAGCCAATGCCTCTTCCTTCCTGGCGCAGGTACAACAAGACTCCTTTGCCTTGCTGAACAATATTTTGCAAAGCCTTTTCTAGTTGAGCACCACAATCACATCGAGTACTAAACAATGCGTCACCTGTTAGACATTCAGAATGAATTCGAATAGGCACGATATCTTCTGATCCCCATTTACCGTATGAAAGGGCGATATGTTCTTGCGCTAGTTCATTATCAATAAAACCATGAATGTGAAATTTACCCCAACGAGTAGGTAATTTGGCTGAACTAACATATTGATATTGGTCTAATTTAGGCTTCATATTTTGTAAAACGTACTTAATTAAAGGGAAAGTTACGGGCAATTTGCCCATTTACTGCGTACTCGTTCGTTAAAGTTTGAGTACATATTGTTTCTCAAAGAAATCTTTATATGGGCATGATTCGATCTTTTACAATAGTCTAAGGTTATCTATGTTGAGTAAAGTCAGCCAACGCATTGGGTTTAGCAACGCCATATCCTTGGGCAAAATCAACACCCATTTTACCTAGTTCGACCATTATTTCAGTTGATTCAACAAACTCGGCAATTGTCTCCATTCCCATGGCTTTAGCCACGTCTTTAATTGAATTCACCATCGCCATGTCTACAGGGTCAATCAATATGTCTTTTACAAAACTACCATCAATCTTAACCTGATCAACGGGTAGGTTCTTCAAATAGTTATATGAAGAAAATCCACTGCCAAAATCATCTAATGCAAACAAACAGCCCAATTTTCGGAAGGTATTTATAAACTCTAAGGTTTCATCCATCTTTAAGATGGCCATGCTTTCAGTGATTTCGAAACATACTTTATTATAAGGGATTTTGTGCTTTTCAAAGGCATTCAAAACAAATAGTTTGAGCTCTTTATCTGCTAATGAATGACCACTTAGATTAATACTTACTCGTGACAGTTCAGCGTTATGTTGAGGATTATCTGCTAACCAATTGAAGTAATTTTCTACAACCCAGCGGTCTATTTTTGCAGTGAGGTTATAGCGTTCGGCAGCGGGTAAAAAAGTACTAGGAGTGACGATGTTGCCTTCATGATCCCGCATTCGGAGCAATATTTCATAGTAGTGTCCTTCAACATGTCGGCTCAGCGCTTGATAATGTTGATAATACAATTCAAAGCTGTTGTTTTGCAGAGCATGATTAATATGTGATAACCAAGACATTTCAGACTCATAACGCTGCATATGTTTATCTTCAGAGGAATAAGTATGTACTTGGTTACGGCCACGTTCTTTAGCTATATAACAGGCTGAATCGGCCATACTTAATAATTGCTCTGGCGAAATTATGCTAGGCTGCCAAGGTACTTGGCCAATACTAATACCTAAGGTAAAGATCCGGTTTTCCCAAATAAAACGAAATTCTTGAACTGCATTGAGTAGTTTGTTGGCCAGCAGATAGGCCATTTGCGCATTATCGCCTTCAAGTAATACACCAAACTCATCACCGCCAAGTCTCGCTAAAGTACCCTTTTCCATCACTACTGCATCAAGTTTTTGTGATAGTTGTTTGATCAACAAGTCGCCTGCTTTGTGCCCGCACGTATCGTTAACCACTTTAAACTGGTCTAAGTCCATGTAAAGTAGTGTTAATTCACTATTTGTATTTTGGGCATTAAGTAGGCCATTTTGAAGTCGACGCTCAAATTCACGTCTATTGTAAACTCCTGTAAGTGAATCATGTGTGGCTAGATACTCCAGACTAATATTTGACTGCTTTCGCTCTGTTACATCTGATATTGAACCAAATAAGTACTGTTTCTGGTGTTCTTGCTTAATTTGTCCTGAGATTGAAAACCAAAATTCGCTACCATCTTTGCGAACACCTTTTGTTTCTTTGCCAATGACTTTATCGCCTTTATGTATTTCTCCGAGCATAATCGCGCGGTCTTGAGGGTTGGCATAAAACTGCTCGGCATTATCTACCTCCCTCAACATTTCAGCCTCGTCGGTATAACCAAATAGGGTGCACATTGCAGGATTCACACTAATTAGTTGACCATCCAGACTAGAGGTATATAACCCCTCTGCTGAATTTCTGAATAAGTCGTAAAAGTGTTGCAGATCTTTAATTGCTAGTTGTTGCTGCATATTGTGGCGATATTTCAGTACTCGCTCATGAGCTTCAATCGCTAGTGCGATTAACATAATGCCTAGCATGATTAACACGGCAAACAGTAGCGATACCTTTTGCGTTAATTGAATGCCAGATAAAAACGAAGTCACCTGACCAAAGCCACTTAAGGCAATACAGGCCAGTCCAAACAAACAAACTAGGTTAGCCGTTTTTTTATCGGGTTTATGAAAGAAAAATGCTAGCAACCCGATAAGTGTGCCATATACGGCAGCCATCAACGCTGAAAATGTGATTTGCTGTCCGCTGTCTGAGGAAAATGCCATGCCCAAAGTTATAAATCCGATGCTATACAAAGTATATCGCCAAACAGTCGGGACTCTTTCTAATATTGCAAAAGTGACTTTTGCTGAGGTTAAAAATAATAATCCAAGTAATGCACAGCTTAGATTAGATATGTAAGCAGTGATCCCTGTTATTTGGCTTAATACGCCCTTAATATTTAAAAATAATAATAAAAATGCGCCACTGGAAAGAGCAAACCAAAAACGCACTGGACTACGCATAAAGATATATGTAATTAAAAAATAACAGGCTAATAAAGCAAGCCCACCACTAATAAAACCAATGGTGGCTAAAAGTAATTGTTCTTTTTCGACTAATGATGATTGTTTATCTAGGTCTACTGGAAAGACGAGCGGGCCATCATCGTTAACTCTTAAAAAAACCGTTACCGTTTGTTGTTCTGCACTGATCGGTGTAATAAATAATCTATGTTTGAAGGGGCGTTTTGCATAATCTCGATTACCACCCATAAGGTAGGAACCTAAGATACGTTCTTTCTCATCCAGTAAAAAAACATCTACATAATCCAAGTGAGGATTACCGACAGTTAAAAAGTACTGTTCCTCGTCAGGATCATCAAACACAATGTTGAACTTGCCCCACAGGCTTTTATCTTGACCTACTTGATTGGGCATATAGTGGGGTTGCCAATCTTGTAAATTTTGAATGTCTGACAATTGCATACTTTTTTCTGTAATCAGCCAGTCTATCTTACCTAGCAAGTTTACATGAGAATTGTGCTTCGATATCACCACCTGCTCTGATGCCATGTTATTTGAGTGCCAAAAAGCACTTAAAAAACATAACATTAAACCAATTGAGTAGAGTGATTTCATAGTTACCCTGTAGATTTGAAGCATTATGTACGTTGGCGCATATCGCACTTTATTGCTACTACTTTTGCAAAAATATCTGTGTAAATCCAAGAACAATAAACTTAGCTACTACAGGATATTTCTAATTGTTTTCCCCAATCGGGAGGAGGTGCAGAGAATTTTTGGAATTCCTCAATTTCTTCGTATGGTTTTTTCAGTGCGCTAATAAATTGATGAAACATCTCGAAGTTGCCCTCTTCTGCTCGGTCTATGACTTGCTGAGCTAAATAATTACGCAACACAATGTGTGGATTGTGCTGGCACATCTGTGTCTGTCGTTGAGTTTGACTGACGCCTTGTTCTATTAACGACGAAGTATAATATTTGGCCCATTCATCAAACCTCTCACGATTAATAAATTGGTTACGCAATGTTTGGTTATCACTAAATATATCAAACTGACATAGTTGTCTGAATGTTGCAGAGTAGTCCTTTTTTTCAACGGCTAAAAGGTCCAACCAAGTATTGATAATATGTGAGTTAGCCTCGCCATTTGATGTTCCGGGCAAAAGACCCAGCTTGTTATGCATGATTGTTGAATACTCTTTTAACAATGTTGGCTCATAGCTGTTAAGTACATGTTTGATTTGTTCAATGTCTAAGTGAGGAGTAAAGGTTTGCGCTAATGCATTTAGGTTCCACAACCCAATTCCTGGTTGACTATCGAAGGAGTATCGACCTCTAGGGTCGGAATGATTACAGATAAAAGAAGGTTCAAAATCATCTAGAAATGCATAAGGTCCATAGTCGAATGTAATCCCATGAATTGACATGTTATCGGTATTCATTACGCCATGGTTAAAGCCGAAAGCTTGCCATTTTGCAATCAACGTTGCTGTGTCATGCACAATTTTCTCAAGCATTGCCAGATAGGGGGATTCTGCTTGGGTACATTCTGCGAAGTGATACTTAAAACAATAATCAAACAAGCTTTGCAGTTTTTGAGGTTGTTTACTGTGATAAAAATATTCGAAGTGGCCAAAACGTATGTGACTCTGACATACCCGAATCATCTTAGCTGCTCGTTCCTGTTTCTCTCGATAAACCGGTTCGTCACTGGCAATTAAACATAATGCTCGTGAAGTAGGAATGCCTAAGTAATACAAAGCTTCACTGGCTAAGTATTCTCTTATTGTAGAACGTAATACTGCCCGTCCGTCAGCAAACCTTGAATAAGGAGTGGGTCCTGCTCCTTTGAGATGTAAATCCCAGCGTTGCTTTTGTTCATCAATTGCTTCTGCCAGCAATAGTCCGCGACCATCGCCTAGTTCAGGGTTCCATTGCCCAAATTGATGTCCGCCATATTTTTGTGCCATTGAACAGCAATTTAATGCACCGTGTTCAGCGTACATTGCGTTGAATAAGTGGTTCTCTTGCTGCCATTCACTCGGGAGGTTTAATTCTGTTGCAAGGCTATAATTAAAAGCTGCTAAGCGTGAGTTAATCAATTTAATTGGCTTGACTTCACTACCCAGTGCAGTAAGTTCTTTAGCAAAAGAGTAATCTAACTTCATATAAAACGCTTATTTATTAACACTAATTATTTACTCATAATTTTGGGTGTAATGCTGAGGAACAAACATGAAAAAAATTCAGACAAGTATATTAACAATAGTTTTCGCTGTAGGCGGGCTTCTTTCACAACCAGTACTTGCAGCAGATATTGCAGCAGGTAAAGCTAAATCTGCTACTTGTGGAGCATGCCATGGCAATAACGGAATTTCCATGATCCCAATGTATCCTAACCTAGCTGGGCAAAAAGAGCAGTATTTGGTTTTACAGATGAAAGCATTTCGTGATGGAGAGCGAAAAAATATGGTGATGTCTCCTATGGCTGCAGGTTTAAGTGATGCCGATATCGCCAATCTATCTGCATATTATGCGAGTTTAGATGCAGCTGGAAAATAGACGGTCTGTCATACAAAGTTTACTTAATACGGTCAACGCTTAAGGTTCAAAGTAACAAATGATTGAAAATTTTCAAGCTATCACTGAGTTTATTGTTGAAATTGAAAAGTTAAAAAATGTTGAGCGCAAGATTAAACCTGTTGGTTTGTCACGTTATGAGAATAGCGCTGAACATAGCTGGCAAATTGCGTTGTTGGCTTTAACACTTTTACCTTACGCAGAGCAAAACTCTGACCCATTAACCGTGGTCACTATGTTGTTATTACACGATATTGTAGAAATCGATACGGGTGATAAGTTTGCTTACGATGCTAATCATGATGACTATGAAAATGAGTTAGTATCGGCACAAAGAATTTTTGCCATTTTACCTAATAAACAAGCACAAACTTATCTCAAACTTTGGATTGAATTTGAACAAGCTGAAACACCAGAAGCACAATTTGCTAAGGCGATAGACAGGTTAATGCCTGTAATACAAAACTTACATAATGGCTGTCAAAGTTGGATTGACCACGACATTTCTGTGAGCCAAATTTTGCTTAAAAATTCAGCAATTGAAAAAGCTAATCCGCAATTGTGGCAGTGGATAAAGCAACAGGTCATAGATACAGGTGAACAGGTGGGTTTGAGGCGCTAATAAAAGCTATGAACACATGCAGATTTTTAAACTAAAGTGGTCTTAGCCAATGTCTATGCGTATAGATCCCATTATTTATTATTAAGGAAAGTTCGTTGATTGTACTTCACCATTTAAATAACTCGCGTTCGCAACGCATTTTGTGGCTGTTGGAAGAGCTTAATCTAGAATACGAAGTTAAGCTTTATCAAAGAGATAGTGTAACCAATCTAGCGCCTAACACGCTGACATTAATTCACCCTTTAGGTAAATCCCCAATAATTACTGATGGGGAGATCACAGTGGCTGAATCAGGTGCCATCATCGAATATTTGATTGGAACCTACTTTAAAGAGTTTACTGATGGCCAAGTCGCTGATCCGCAGCGTGGTACTGAGGTACATAGACAGTATACATATTGGTTACACTTTGCTGAGGGAACCATGATGCCTCCTTTGGTGGCTAAATTAGTACTGGATAGAGTAAGAACAAATGCGAAACCATTTTTTGTTAAAGTGATTGCTAACAAAATTGTTGATAAATTGATGGCGTCTTATTATGGTCCGATTATAGCTAAAAATATGGATTATATTGAAAGCCATTTAGCACATAACGCTTGGTTTGCAGGAGAAGAGTTGTCAGGTGCGGATATACAAATGAGCTTTCCACTGGAAGCTGCAGCGGCTCGAGGCAATACCAAACACTTCCCCAACATTACCAAGTTCGTTGAAAAAGTCCATGCAAGACCTGCTTATCAAGCGGCCTTAGAAAAAGGTGGTAAATACGATTATGTTTAAGAGATCCACAAGCTCGTAAAATTTTATAGTATTGAATGAA
>Ga0209712_10003384_pt1 | contig 12928 bp, 7 predicted proteins | sample ArcOceMetagenome_FD_187443 | JGI IMG/M metagenome (GOLD analysis project Ga0209712, IMG submission 187443) | Marine eukaryotic phytoplankton communities from Arctic Ocean - Arctic Ocean - Greenland ARC118M Metagenome (SPAdes) (version 2) | ecosystem: Environmental > Aquatic > Marine > Oceanic...
CTGTAGCTAGTTTTACTTCTGAAGTATCGTTTCTCGACGTAGTATTTACAAATACGTCTGCGAATGCAACAAGTTATTCTTGGGATTTTGGAGATGGTGCAGGTACATCTGCTGATGAAAGCCCAACGTATACTTATCCTTCTGTAGGGACTTATACCGTTACCTTAACGGCTACAAAAGATGGAGATTCAAACGAATTTTCGGCTGATGTTACAACAATTGCCAATCCAAACTTAATAACAAATGGTGGTTTTAATGATGCAAGTGGTTGGACTATTATAAATATAGACGCTACTGATAATGGAAAAGGTTCTGTGGCTATTGCTGATGGTGTCATAAAATTTTCAGAAACAGAAAGTCCTACTGATCCTTGGAAACATTGGGCTGTATATACTGCAGTAACTTTAGAGGCAGGAACTTATCAATTTGATATGGATATGACGTATACGGATATCAATGATGTTTGGGGTGAAGTATATATCGGAGCTACGCAACCTACAGATAATAGTGGTCAAGACTACAATGGCGACCAACAAGTGCTAAGAGCTTATAACGCATGGGATTGTGGTAATTTAAAAACGTATTCTGGTTCTGCCGTTGCCGGTGGTTGTGATCCTGAAGCGAACCCTGGCCAATTTGAAATTGCATCAGCAGGTACATACTATCTGTTGTTCAGAACAGGTGGTGCGCAATGGGGTGCGGAAGGAATTGTTTTAGATAACTGGTCCTTATTAAAATTATAATTTTAGTTAATTACAAAAGGAAAATTTATAGTCATTGCGTTTATTTAAATTGATTTTATGGTGTTTTTACTAGTCTAAAAAAGGCTAGTAAAACTCATAAAATTATTTTTGAGTGTGCAAATAAATCTCAATGCCTAAGATGTATTCTTTTAATAAATATAGCACATACTTACTATGAAAAAACAGATATTTTTTATTGGCTTGTTATTATTTACAATGCTAAGTTGGGGCCAAGGTCTTAAGGCCGATGGCAAAAAGATAGTCAACTCAAATGGGGAAGAAGTGTTACTTCGAGGAATAGGTCCCGGAGGTTGGCAAATTATGGAAGGGTATATGATGAACACTTCCGGAGTTGCAGGTTCTCAGCATGAGATTAAAGAGAAATTAATCGATTTGATGGGAGAGACAAATACGGAGACCTTTTTTCAAAAATGGAGAGAAAATCACTTTACCAAGCGCGATGTAGATTCAATGGCTGCTTGGGGGTACAATAGTATTCGTATTCCTATGCATTATAATTTGTTTACACTTCCTATTGAGGACGAACCTATTGCAGGTGAAAACACCTGGATAGAAACAGGTTTTGAATTAATAGACGATGTGCTTGAATGGTCTGCACCACATAATATTTATGTAATTTTAGATATGCATGCCACGCCTGGAGCACAAGGAACAGGTTCTGAAATTAACGATTATGACCCCGATAAGCCTTCCTTATGGGAAAGTCAAGAAAACCGAGACAAGTTAGTAGCGATATGGACAAGGATAGCCGAGAGATATAAAGATAATGAGTGGATAGGTGGTTATGATTTAATTAACGAAACGCATTGGGACTTAGGAAATGATAACGCACTTTTAAGAGAGGTTTTTGAAGATATTACTGAGGGTATTAGAGGTGTAGGTGATAATCACATACTTTACATTGAAGGAAACTCTTACGCCAATGACTACAGAGGGTTAACACCTCCTTGGGATGATAATTTGGTGTATAGTTTTCATAAATATTGGAGCTTTAATAATGAAAACGATGTAGATTGGATATTGCCATTAAGAGAAGAGCACAATGTACCACTATGGATGGGCGAATCTGGAGAAAACTCCAATACATGGTTTACAGATGCGATATCGCTTTTTGAAAATAACAATATAGGTTGGGCATGGTGGACTATGCGTAAAATTGGCGACATAGACAGTCCTTACGCCGTAGACATCAACCCTGGGTATCAGAAAATATTAGATTACTGGAAAGATGAGGGGCCGAGACCAACATCGCAAGAAACCTTTGATGGGATGATGCAACTTTGCGAAAACTTATTGGTTGAAAATAGCCGATATAGAAAAGATGTCCCAGATGCCTGTATCAGACAAGTACAAACCGATGAAACCATACCTTTTAATGGGACACCAGCCACTATACCAGGAGTAGTACATATGGCAGATTTTGATTTAGGTAAAAATGAATTTGCGTATTCTGATGCCGATGTTGCCGATTACGTCCTTTCAACCGGAGAATATATTCCTTGGAATAAAGGTTGGTCATACCGTAATGATGGTGTTGATATTGAGAAAAATAATGATGATGTAAATAGTAATGGATTTCATGTTGGCTTTATCAATAAAGGCGAATGGATTAAATATACAGTCCAAGTTGATGAGACGGCTGTATACAAAGCGAATGTGAGAGTGGCTACACAAGAAAATGGGGGTGAATTTTTTCTTTCATTAGATGATCAGGAAGTTACCACGATTCAAACCGTAAGTTCAACAGGAGGTTGGTCTACATTTACCACCATTGAAGTTTCAGATATAATACTAGAAGAAGGTGAACGCAGTCTAAAATTGCACTTCAGTAATAGTATCCCTTTTAATATAAGTAGTATTGAATTTGAAAAAATAGGCACTGTTGATGCACTCGAGTTAAATGCTTTAAATGGCAAAACTGGTGAAAACGAAAATTCTATTGAAATTGCCATTAGTGAAACGTTATTGGCAGCATCTTTAGACGGGACTTTAGGTCAGTTTACAGTGAATGTAAATGGTGAAGAACGAGTTATAATATCGGTTGATGAAAACCCGTTGAAAGATAGAACTTTCGTCCTCACTTTAGATAAATATTTGATTAAAAGCGATGATATTACAGTAAGTTACTCGGGTACGACAATTCAATCTCAGTCAGCTAAAATACTGAATGCATTTACAGATTTACCCATTAATAATGAGTCGCCAGACCGCGTAATATTACCTGGTTTAATTGAGGTGGAAGACTATGATTACATGATTGGTATGGCTTTAGAGGATACGACTGATGAAGGTGGAGGTAAAAACTTCTCATTTACTGATCCTGGAGACTATGCTGATTATTCCATTTTTGTTCCTCAATCTGGTAATTACGGAATTAAATTTAGGGTAGCTTCATTATTTGCTGAAGGACAGATAGGTTTGTATTCAGTAGATGAAAATGACTTTGAAACGGAGTTAGTGGTTGTTAATACGGTTATTACAGGCGGCTGGCAAACCTGGGAAACCGTTGCTGATAATTTATTTATTGAAGAAGGTATTCATAAATTAAGGATGCGAATTTTAGTTGGCCAATTTAACTTTAACTGGATGGAGTTTGGTAGTCCCGATAGCGATAATGATGGTGTTTTAGATGCAAATGATTTGTGTCCGAATACTCCAGAAAATACATTTGTTGATGTTACTGGATGTGAAATATTTTCTTTATCAGCAGATAATTTTTCTTTAACTACAACAAGTGAAACCTGTAGATCTCAAAATAATGGAAGTATTGTTTTATCTGCTATAGAAAATCATGATTATTCCGTAACACTGTTTAATGATAATTTTTCAGGAACAAAAACATTTACTTCAGAAGTTGCTTTTGAAGATTTATCAGCAGGAACTTATACACTTTGTGTCACTATTAATGGCAACTCTACTTATGAACAATGTTTCACTGTTATTGTTATAGAACCAGATTTACTGTCGGTTTCTACATCGGGAAAAAGTAGTAAAACTAAAAAAGTGACAGTTTCTTTAGCAGGAGGTCAATCCTATTATGTAACCTTGAATAATGAAACTACAATTACAAGTGCAAGTGAAATTGAATTGGAGTTAAACCAAGGAACTAATAATTTAAGTGTTAAAACTAATAAAGATTGTCAAGGTGTATATAATAAAACAATTATTTTTAATAGCGAACCTTTTGTGTATCCAAACCCAATTAAAAATAATACTATAAGTATTAATTCTTTTGAGTTTTCCGAAAATGAAGTACCTGTTGAAATTTATAATTTAAAAGGTCAATTGCTGTTTTCAAAATCATATAATTCTGCTACAAATCAATTAAAAATTGATGTATCAAATATACCTAATGGTATTTATATCTTAAAAATTATATCAAAAGAAGAAATCTTTAATTATAAAATTATAAAATAATGAATACATTCAGAACAATAATTCCATTCTTTTTACTGGCTATAATTATGGTTACTTCATGCAGTAAAGAAGATAATCAAACCGATGTTATTGGTGAAGTTTTGCCAACTGCAGCAACTCTTGTATATCCAAATAACAATACAGAATGTAATGATGGTATTATCGTTTCAGATACTGAAACAGATGTGCTGTTTAAATGGGAAGAAGCAACAAATGCAAGTTCGTATGTTTTAATAATTACTAATTTGAATGATGCAACTTCTAGGGAGATTAAAACGATTTCAAATGAGGTCTTAATACGTGTTTTAAGAGGTACACCTTATTCTTGGGTTGTGAAATCTAAAGCTAATATTGGTAATGAAACCGCAGATAGTGAAATGTGGAGGTTTTATAACGCAGGTTTACCGGAAGAAAGCCATCCTCCATTTCCTGCACAAGCAGTAAATCCTAAAATGGGAGCAAGTATTGATTCAGGAGATCTTACATTACAATGGGAAGCAACCGATGTTGATAATGACATTGCTTCTTATACTGTTTTGTTAGATACGAACAATTCGCCAGTTGCAGAAGTAGGAAATCCAAGTACAAATAGCTTAAATGTAACCGTTACTTCTGGAATAGTTTATTACTGGAAAGTAATCACAACGGATGGCCTGGGAAATGAATCTTATTCGCAAACGTTTGAATTTAGAGTAAACTAGAAAAAAGTTGTGGATTAATAAGAAATAAAAAACTAAAAGTATTCATGTAAAAGGGTATAATGAAAACACTTAAACAACGAGTGAAGGAATATCTTGAAGCGCAACGACCCTATTATGGAGATGAGGAAGTAAAGGATAGTTTCGTTGTTTTAGAAATACAAAACGAATACTTATCCAACATGTGGATCTTCCACAAAATGTTAATTTTGAGACTTATTGATGACAATAAGTTATATGCCGATATTGAAGCTGCTAATATGGATAATAATTTTAAAAAATAAATAAAATACATTATGAAAAAAATTCAGTACTATTATTTGGTAAGTTTCATGTTAATCGGAATAAGCTTATTTTCATGTAAAACAAAAGATAAAAAGGATTCAAATACAGCAGTAGAATCAAGTCTCTGGAAAGTAGATTTCGTAGATAATTTCGATGCTTTTAATGCTGATAATTGGCAAGATCAGCGCATTTGGGTAAATAACGAAACACATTGCTATGTGCCCGATGGTGAGTTTGGGACAAGAGTTGTTAGTGAGGGGTCTTTAAAATTAAAAGTTATAAATACGGGTAAGAAAAGCCCATGTGATAATTTAGATAAAAATGGAAAACAACATCCAGAAACGCAATATGTTGCTGGACGTATTGTATCAAAAAATAAAAAAGAATTTATAAAAGGAAAATGGACGGCTAGATTAAAATTAGGTAGTAATGGAGAGCCAAGTATGTTTCCTGCTTGGTGGCTTTTAGGTGCACAAAATAACGAATCACCCGTACAAGAAGAAAATGAAAATATTTGTTGGCCTTTAACGGGTTCTGGTGAAATAGATATTTTTGAACATCATGGAGATCATCAAAAAGACCACTTTACAGCAGGCGCTATTAAAAGTTTAGGTGAATGCGATAAAGGAGATTGGTCGAGCTTGCGAAAAGGTTTTGATGTTACTCTAAATGAATATCATGATTATTCTGTTGAGTGGGAAGGAAGTGATTTAGTTTATCGAGTTGATAATAAAGAAATATATAGAAATGTTGGTGAAGGAGACAAATATCCTGAACCTATGTTCGCTATTTTAAATTTTGCTAAAATCACAGATTCACCTATGAAAGATTCAGAGTGGGTAATGGAAGTTGACTGGGTAAAACATGAATATAAATAATCATCAAATTTTATAAAACCAACTTTATAAACCTAATATACCTATAAAGTTTTATTGATAAAAATATATGATTCCATCAAGAATTGAACCTAAATTTTACTTGCTATCAATTGTTTTTTTTATTTCCGTTTTAAACGGATGTAAAAACAATACTTATTTTAATGAAGATAGACGTATTGAAAACAAAGTAGATTCAATATTAGCGTTAATGACATTAGATGAAAAAATAGGACAAATGTCTCAAGTACGACATTTTGCAGATATGGATTCGGATGATGATATTGCCACAAAATTCATTGGATCTGTAATCCATACTCAAGGCCCAAATCCAGGGAATGATGCTTTAGGATGGCAAAACAGATTTAAAACTTTGCAAGAAAAAGCCATGTCTTCGCGTTTAGGTATTCCTTTATTATTTGGTGTAGATGCAGTTCACGGTCAAAATACATTTCAAGGTGCAACTATTTTTCCTCATAATATTGGTTTGGGAGCAACTCAAAATACAATTTTGGTAAAAGAAGTTGCTCAAATTACAGCGATAGAAGTTCAAGCTACAGGTTTTAATTGGACATTTTCTCCTTGCGTTGCTATTCCTTACAATGAAAAATGGGGAAGAGTGTACGAAGCATTTTCAGAAAACACGGTACTAACAACTAAAATGGCAAAAGCTTCAATAAAAGGTCTTCAAGGAAATTTAAAAGACAATCATACAGTAATGGCAACGGCTAAACATTTTATTGGTGATGGTGCAACAGATTTTGGAATTGAAGGAGGAAATACATCATTGTCTATGAAAGAAGTTTCAGAAAAATTATTACCACCATACAAAGCGGCGGTTAAAGCTAAAGTAGGTGCAGTAATGGCTTCATTTAATACGCTACAAGGCATACCAATGCATGCTTATAAAGTTTTAATTAACGATACCTTAAAAAAAAGTATGGGTTTTGACGGAGTTGTAATATCTGATTGGAAAGGGTATTCTAGGTTTGGTAAAAATGAAGTCATTAATGCAGGTGTAGATATGTTAATGGCTGTTGATGGTGATTTAGGGGTTTTTCAAAATGGATTAAAAAATGCAGTTGTGAATGATTCGGTTTCTATTGATAGAATTAATGATGCTGTTAAAAGAATTTTAAGACAAAAATTTAGACTCGGTTTATTTAAAAATCCATATCCAAATTCATCTTTAATCTCAAAAATTGGAAGTCAAAATCATCGAAATAAAGCAAGACAGGCTGTTCGTGAATCGTTAGTATTGTTAAAAAATAAGAATCGTATTTTACCATTAAGTAAAGACTTTAAAAAAATAGTTGTGGTAGGTGAACATGCTAATAATTCAGGATTGCAATCTGGTGGTTGGACAATGGCTTGGCAAGGTATAAGAGACAATTACAAAGGTGCAACGACTATTTTAGATGGCATAAAAGCCATTACCAAAGCAGAAATTGTTTATGATAAAGAAGCCACACAAAATCATTTTGATGCAGATGTAGCCATCATTGTTGTGGGTGAAACACCCTATGCAGAAATGTTTGGAGATATTAATGATTCGAATAAAGAAAACAAATTAACTTTAAGTGAGTCACATCAAAAATACATAACAAAATATGCTGAAAATGGCGTTAAAATAATAGTTGTTTTAATTTCTGGAAGACCTTTAGTAACTACAAAACAAATAAATGTGTCTGATGCGTTTATTGCTGCTTGGTTGCCAGGATCAGAAGGAGATGGAATTGCAGAGGTGCTTTTTGGTGATTACGATTTTATGGGTAAATTGCCACATTCATGGCCAACATCTGAAGATGATTTTAAAGGAAAATATGGTGTTAATTTTTGGGATACATCAAAAAAACCATTGTATAATTTTGGGTACGGTTTAACTTATAAAAACAACGAAAGTGATAAAAAGTAACCATCACTAAATTTCGATTTTCAGTCTAATAATTAAATTGGATACCTTATTAATAAAAAATAAATAGATGAAAAAAAGTTTGCCATCTTAAACTTTGCTAAAATCACAGACGCTCCAATGACCGGTGAATGGGTTATGGAAGTGGATTGGGTTAAGCATCAATTCAGAAAATAATCTGATTAATCTGATTAAAATATTATATTTGAGAAATTAATTAACACGCATTCCTAATTTTATAAACATGTCCTTAAAAAATTGCAGATTACTATTTTTGTTACTATTAATTGCTTCTTGTTCCGATTCAAAAGTTAAAGAAGTAGATAAAACGGAACCTATTTCTATTTCCACAGTAGAAAATTATAATAATAAAACGCTTCAAGTCTATACAACGGCGAAAGATACCGAGTTAAGATTAACAAAAACAAGCGAACAAAAGTTTAAAAAGAAGGTACAACCTTTAGAGACAGAAATTGCTATTTTTGTGAATCCAAAAAAGACTTTTCAAAAGTATTTAGGCATTGGTGGTGCTATTACAGATGCTTCTGCTGAGGTTTTTACTAGTTTAAATGATGTGCAACAAGAAAGACTATTGCAATCATTATATGGTAAAGATGGTATTGGTTATAACATTATTAGAACAAGTATTCATAGTAGTGATTTCGGTTTAGGAAGCCATACATATATCGAAGAAGGGGATGCTGATTTAAAGACATTTTCAATTGAAAAAGATAAAGAAAAAAGAATTCCTTTTATAAAAAGAGCGATTGAATTAATTAAGGAGGATGTCGTTTTTTATGCAAGTCCTTGGAGTCCACCCGCTTTTATGAAAACGAATAATAATATGCTAAAAGGAGGGAAGTTACGTCCGGAATTTAGACAATCTTGGGCAGATTATTATGTAAAATTTATTAAAGCGTATGAAAAAGAAGGAATTCCAGTTTGGGGATTAACAATTCAAAATGAACCAATGGCAGTTCAAAGATGGGAATCTTGTATTTATACTGCGGATGAAGAGCGTGATTTTTTGAAAATTTTTTTAGGACCAACACTTGAAAAAGAAGGTCTAGGAGATAAAAATATTGTTGTTTGGGATCATAATAGAGATTTAATTTCAGAGAGAGCAAATACTATTTTTGAAGATCCAGAAGCATCAAAATATGCTTGGGGAATTGGTTTTCATTGGTATGAAACTTGGACAGGGGGTTTGCCAAAATACGACAACTTAAAAAATATTAACGAATCTTTTCCATCTAAAAATATGTTGTTCACCGAAGGTTGCCAGGAGTCATTTGATACAGACAGATTGCAGTTTTGGCCCAATGCAGAACGTTATGGAAATTCTATGATAAATGATTTTAACAGTGGTGTTGTTGGTTGGACAGATTGGAATATTTTACTAGATGAAAGAGGTGGTCCAAATCATGTTCAAAACTTTTGCTTTGCACCCATTCATGCAGATACAAAAACAGGAGAATTAATATATACGCCAACGTATTATTATATTGGTCACTTTTCAAAATTTATAAAACCAGGAGCTGTGCGTGTAAGCACAACAACAAGCAGAACCGCTATAGAAAGCACTTCTTTTAAAAATAAAGACGGGGAAATTGTAACCGTAGTTATGAATAAAACAGATGCTAAAATAGGGTATAAACTAATTGTTGGAGAAAGTGAAACTTTAATAGAAATAGCGCCTCGTGCAATGCAATCAATTATATACTAGAAACATTAGAAGTACAAACGAGATATTTTGATTATTTTATTACTACAGATTGTAAAAATTTAAATAAAAATGCTCAGGTATCTCAATTAGATTATAAAATAATGAAAATAATGAAAATAATGAAAATAATGAAAATAATGAAAAAGACAAATTTTGTTTCAATTGTACTATTAATGTTGTTATTTATATCGTGTGGCAATGATAGTGAAAGCGAAGGATTAAACGATTTAAAACCATCGAATCTGTCAGTTACTGGCATAGCAATCGGTACGGATAGTAATAATCCTAATGGGGATGGTAGCGGAATAGTGGACTTTACAATTACCGCTACAAACGCAAATTTATATAAAGTGATAATTAATGATGAAGAACCACAAAATACATTCACTTACACATTTACGAATGATGGAATAAATGAGTATCCAATTACAATTACAGCGTTTAATTCTGCGGGTTCTGCAAGTACCACATATACGATAACAGTCTTTGTCTCGAATACTGACGGACTTCAATTAGTTTGGTCTGATGAGTTTGATGGGAATGGCGTAATTGATGCTACAAAGTGGAGTTATGAAACTGGTGGCGGTGGCTGGGGAAATAATGAAGTACAAGTCTATACCTCTAATCAAAATAATGTTAAAATTGAAAATGGTTTTCTTAAAATCACGGCGATTAAAGAAAGTGCAAATGCCAATACGTATTATTTTGATGAGCTAAACCTTTTAGATTCAGGAGGTAATATAGTGGATGCAATAGAAAATTTTGATGGAGCTTTACCTTCGCTTATTGAATTTGATGGTGCTAATACCCAGGTAATTGCGAATCCAGATATGTCTGGAGAAAACACTACGTCTAATGTCGTAGAATTTATTAAAACTTTAGGTTCTAGTGGTAATGCGGGGGTATTTTGGGATAGAAGTAGTGCAATTGATCTTTCCGTTAATAACAAACTTAGCTTAAAAACATGGTCGCCAGAGGTAGGTGTAGTTGTTAGATTAAAATTAGAAAATTCTGCAAATGGATCTGAATTTTATTTAATGGATGCGAGCACATCGGTTTCAAACGATTGGGAAACACTAACATATGATTTTAGTGGAGCTCCAGCATATAATTATGACCGTTTAGTTGTGTTTTTTGATCATGGAAATACGATCGCTAATTATACTTCAGGAAGAATAAAGACCCAAAACCTTTATGACTTTAAATATGGAAGAGTAGAAGTAAGAGCAAAGTTGCCTGCATCTGCTGGAACATGGCCTGCAATTTGGATGTTAGGTTCTAATTTTACTTCTGTTGGTTGGCCACATTGTGGAGAAATGGATATTATGGAACAAAAGGGATGGGATAAAAATAATGTTTTAGGGACTTTTCACTGGCAAGATAGTGCAAGTGATTCTTACGCGGGTTATGGTTTAGAAATAGAAGCGAATACATCAACATCTGAATTTCATTTATATACATTAGAATGGACCCGAGATGTTATTTATGTTCTCTATGATAATGAGCCCTATGTAACGTTTGCTAATAATAGTAGTTTACCTTTTAATGCTGATTTCTTTTTGATTTTGAATATTGCGATGGGAGGTAGTCTTGGCGGTGATATTGATCCTGCTTTTACCCAAGACACTATGGAGATTGATTATGTGAGAGTTTACCAGTAAAACAGGTATTAAAATTGGCTTTAAACGAACTGTCCGCAATAGTGAAACATTTTTAGAAATAGAACGTGTTTTATGCAAACAATAATTTACTAAATTTACTTTTTTTCAAAATCAAAATAAATTATGAATAATAAGACATACACTATTTTTATAAGTTTTATCGTAGCATTGGGAGGGTTTCTTTTCGGTTTTGACGCAGGAATCATTTCTGGAGTCATGTCTTTTGCGGGTCCAGAGTTTGATTTAAGTGACATTCAATCTGGCTGGGTGGTCAGTGCTCCTACATTTGCAGCGATGTTTGCGATGCTGTTTTCAGGTAGATTAAGTGATATTCTTGGAAGAAAGAAAACACTTATTTTTGTGGCTTTCTTATATGCTATTTCTGCTGTTTTATCCGCAATGGCAGGTTCCTATGAAATGCTTTATGTGGCAAGAATTATTGGAGGTATTGCTTTTGGTGCCGCGTTGATTATTGCACCAATTTACATTGCAGAAATTTCAACAGCGGAAAATAGAGGTAAATTGGTTTCGTTGCAACAACTAAACATTGTTTTTGGCTTTTTTGCTGCTTTCTTAAGTAATTATTTTTTTAATAAATACAACACTACAGAAAGTACATTTTTAACAGACGAGAATGTTTGGAGATGGATGTTAGGCGTGGAGTTATTTCCTGCGTTGTTCTATTTTATTTGTATGTTTTTTGTTCCTAAAAGTCCACGATGGTTGTATTTAAAAGAAAATTTTGAAGAGGCCAAAAAAGTGTTAACTCAAATTCATGGTATTGAACGCGGAGGGATAGAAATTGCTGCCATAGAAAAAAATATAAACACGGATAAAAACAAGTCTCCAGTAAAAATTAAAGATTTATTAAAGCCATCATTACGTTTTATTATTATTGTTGGTTTAGTGATTGGGGTACTTCAGCAAATTACGGGGATCAACGCAGTGTATTTTTATGCTACTTCCATATTTAAGCAAACAGGTATTGGTACAGATGCTGCTTTTTCATCAGGTGTTTTATTAAGCACAATTTCAGTGATTTTTACTTTTGTTGCGATTTATTTAATTGATAGAATGGGCAGAAGACCGCTGTTGTTAATCGGTACAGCTGGTATTGCAGTCAGTTTATTATTGTGTGCTTATGGTTTTAATCAGGCAACCTATCAATTGTCAAAAGAAAAAATTAGTCAATTTGACTTTTCTGAGTCTCAAAAATTATTGCCTTTTGCAGACAAATTGTATGATAGTGATGTGACGTTTAAAAACGAGATAAAAGCCGCTTTAGGCAATAAAATTTATAAGAAAAATGATGGCGCAATTTTAGAGGCAGCAACGACGATCAATGCCAGTTTAATATTGATAGGTATTTTAGGATTTATAGCCTGTTTTGCATTTTCATTAGGACCTGTAATGTGGGTGTTGTTATCAGAATTATATCCAATAAAATATCGAGGTTTAGCTATCGGTACTATTGGTTTTGTAAACTCTTTTGTGAGTTGGTTTGTGCAACAAATTTTCCCTTGGGAATTATCTAATTTAGGAAGTGCACTAAGCTTTTTCTTATTTGGATCAGTTGCGTTAGTGGGCTTT
>Ga0209712_10003385_pt1 | contig 12927 bp, 14 predicted proteins | sample ArcOceMetagenome_FD_187443 | JGI IMG/M metagenome (GOLD analysis project Ga0209712, IMG submission 187443) | Marine eukaryotic phytoplankton communities from Arctic Ocean - Arctic Ocean - Greenland ARC118M Metagenome (SPAdes) (version 2) | ecosystem: Environmental > Aquatic > Marine > Oceanic...
GATGGAAATCGCACAAGATGCTTTGGCTGATAAACCGGTTGCAAAAGTAAAAGGCTTTAAACGTTTTATCCGTCCCACACCTTTGGGTACGTGTTTCATTATTGCCCCATGGAATTACCCCTATTTAACCGCCATTAACGGTGTGATTACAGCCTTGTTAGCAGGCAACCCTGTTTTGTTAAAACACTCTGCACAAACCTTATTATGCGCCGAGGCCTTTCGAGATGCGTTTAACGCGGCGGGTTTACCGAAAGGCATTTTTCAAATATTGCATTTAAGCCATTATCAAACGGCTGAGCTTATTCAAGAACCCAGAATTAAATTTGTTAGTTTCACAGGCTCCGTGGCCGGCGGTAAAGCTGTGGAGTTGGCTGCAGCAGGTTTATTCAAACCCATTGCACTTGAGTTAGGTGGTAAAGATGCCGCTTATGTTCGAGAAGATGCGGATGTTTTAAATGCCGCTGAAAACTTAGCCGATGGCGCTTTTTTTAACAGTGGTCAAAGCTGCTGTGGCATTGAGCGTATTTATGTTCACGAGCAGGTATTTGATGCCTTTTTAGCGGCCATAATCAAAGCCACCAAACAATTAACCTTAGGCCCAGCACTTAACCAAGACACCACCTTAGGGCCTATGGTGAATGCCAAAAGCGCGAGCTTTGCCCGTGAGCAAGTAAAAGAGGCCCTTAAAAAAGGCGCCATTAATCACATTGATGAAAAAGAATTTCCCTTAAGCAAAGTGGGCAGCTGTTATTTGGCACCGCATATTTTAAGCAATGTCACTCATGAGATGGCCATTATGAATGAAGAGAGCTTCGCACCCGTGGTGGGAATTATGAAAGTGAAAGACGATGCTGAAGCCTTAAAATTAATTAATGACAGCCAATACGGCCTAACCGCTTCAATCTGGACAAAGAACGAAGCGGCCATGTTGGTACTGGCCGACAACATTGAAACGGGCACTGTTTTTATGAATCGCTGCGATTATCTAGACCCTGCGTTAGCGTGGGTGGGCATTAAAGATTCTGGTCGCGGCATTGCACTTTCACATTTAGGCTTTGCCCAAGTGACACGGCCAAAATCGTTTCATATTCGTGAGGCAAGCTAATGTTTAAAGACCCATCATTAATGCATGTGAGCTGGAATTACCCAACCAACATTCAATACGGCCCAGGTAGCATTAAAAATTTGCCAGCATTGTGCGCGTCGTTAGAGATTAATAAAGCGTTAATCGTCACTGACGAAGGCTTAAAAGATTTTGATTTTATTAAAGGCATTCAAAACAGTTTAAAAAACAGTGGCTTATTTTCAGATGTGAAAGCCAATCCAAATGGTAAAAATGTGGATGCGGGCGTTAAGGCTTATAGAGAGGGCAAGTATCACGGCATTGTCTGTATTGGGGGTGGCAGCGCCCTTGATGCAGGTAAAGCCATTGCTTTAATGGTGGGGCAGGACCGTCCGTTATGGGATTTCGAAGATGTGGGCGATAACCACTTAAGGGTAAACACAGAGTTAATGGCCCCATTAATTGCTATTCCCACCACCGCCGGCACAGGTTCAGAAGTCGGGCGTGCCAGTGTTATTGTTGATGATGAAACCCATGTAAATCAGCACAGCAAAAAAATAATATTTCATGCAAACATGTTACCTGAGCATGTGATTTTAGATCCGCAGCTCACCGCAGGTTTGCCTCCACACATAACCGCTGCCACAGGCATCGATGCATTTGTTCACGCATTCGAAGCGTATTGCGCACCGGGTTATCACCCCATGGCTGAAGGCATTGCATTAAAAGCTATGGCCATGGTGAAAGAAAATTTACCGCAGGCGTTTGATGATGGTCAAAACATGAATGCTCGCGGCAATATGTTGGTGGCATCGTGTATGGGCGCCACGGCTTTTCAAAAAGGTTTGGGTGGCGTGCATGCGCTTGCGCATCCGTTAGGGGCCATATTTGATAAGCACCATGGTTTATTAAACGCCATATTATTACCATTTGTGGTGAAGGCGAATAGAAGCGCCATTGAACAAAAATTACCTGAGCTCAATGCCATATTGGATATTGCCAATAGAGATTCTAAACATCACTTTGATGCGTTTTTTACCTGGTTAATGGCGTTTAGAAGCCGCTTAGGCATTCCTAATACTTTGGCCGACATTGGTATTCAATTAGACAGTGAGGGAGCTGACAAGGTGGGCGAGCTTGCCATATTGGATGCGGCCTCAGGTGGTAACCCTATAACGTTTGATGGAGCTCAATATCAAACTATTTTTGAAAACGCGGTAAGTGGTAAGTTGTAAGCGATGATACAGTTAGCACAATGTGTGATGGTTAAGGGTTAATATGATTTTAGGCATTTTAGATGCGGACACTTTGCGAGATGACTTACAGTCTGAGTATGTGTCGTACGCACAGATGATGATTCAATTATTTGAACAGCTGCCCGATCTTGCAATAGGCATCAATAACAAAATTGAATTTAAAAGCTTTCATGTGCGTAATGGTGTGTACCCCGCTCATATGGATGAATGTGACGCGTATTTAATCACTGGCAGTAAAAGCAGTGCTTATGATGACGAACCATGGATTCATGATCTAAGTGACTATATTAAAACTTTATATCAACAGAATAAAAAAATGTTGGGTATCTGTTTTGGGCACCAGCTTATTGCTCAGTCATTAGGAGGCAAAACGCAACTTGCGCCACAGGGGTGGGGGATTGGCGTGCACAGTTATGCTGTGAATCCTAATGCAGAAGTGAAAAAAATATTACCTGATCTTAAAAATGGCTTTTCATTGTTGGTGAGTCATCGAGATCAAGTGACGATCATTCCACCGCAAGCGCAAAAAGTCGCCAGCAGTGAGTTTTGCCCCAATGCCGCTTATATGATTTCAAACAAGGTCTTGTGTTTTCAAGGGCACCCTGAGTTCACACCGGCTTATGCCAATGCATTAATGCAAGCAAGAAAAGATATTATTGAACCGAACGTATTTGAAAAAGGGCAGGCATGTTTGCATGAACAAACGCAGCACTTGTCTGTGGCTAAGTCCATGTTGGCATTTGTGGGCATGGGCTGAGATCTGATTCCCAAATATCAGCTTGAACTAAGTCCTACAGCTGACTTCTTGTTTTGCCTTTATGTAATTTCATCTTTATGTGTTTTACTTTGATCATAAAGTACATGGGTGATGGATTTAGGCTGTCAGAAATATGATGCACAAAAAAACAATAACACTAGTATTTACCTTTCTATTACTAACCGTGAACTCAACTCATGGGGCTCAGTCCTCGAAATTCTCAGCTCACAATAATAGTGAAAATCCAATACTGAAAGGCATTGATATATCGCACTATCAAGGAGACTTTGTACGCCGGTTGTCAGGTGAAAAAGTCATAGACTTTGTGATTTGCAAAGCCACTCAAGGACTGACATATGTGGATGATCGTTTCGAACAAAACTGGGTCATGTTAAAACAAGAAGGGTATGTTAGAGGAGCGTACCATTTTTTTGATGCCGCTGAAGATGGGCAACAACAAGCGCTGCATTTTATGAAAACAGTCTCAGGTATTACGGATGCCGATATCGCACCTGTAGTAGATATCGAGGGGGCTAGCTTACAAGCACTATCTGAAAATACAGTGGAGCAGAATACGGCATTGATCAAAAAAGGCCTGTTTCAGTTTTTAGCCATACTGGAAAAACACTATGGGCGTAAACCCATTGTGTACACCAATTATACCTTTGCCCAAAAATATTTGAGCAATAAAAAGTTTGCAGATTACCCATTGTGGTTAGCGGAATACAGCAGTGAGACGCAACCTAATATTCCTACGGCATGGCAGGCTAGAGGATTCAAAATATGGCAAAAAAGCGAGAGTTATAAATTGGACTCAACAGAGCTTGATTATGATGTGTTTTATGGAACTCTTGGCCAATTATTGCAATAGGCCAAGATTTTAAGCTGGACTCTCAATCTTGTTTCTAAACTCTGTCTCTATATTTTTAGCCATGCATTAACTCACAAGCGTTTTACATCTTTTCTTCGCGCTCTTGGATGCATTCATAAGAGCCCATTTCAAACTCTCGGCATACCCATGGTCTATTTTCATAAATCGTACATAACATTGTATTGCGATCTAAAGCAGAGCACCAACCATCGGCTAGGCGCAGCATGGATTCACTGCCGTGTTCATCCATATGAATATGCTGCGGCGGCACACCCGTGTCTGAGATGATGATGACCTCAGAGCTGCAGCAGCAGGCCTGACAGTTGGAGCATAGAACCTCAGGTGTTTGAACGTCTTTTACAATAATGGTCATAGCTGATAATAGTGAGGGTTGTGGCCATAGGATACGTCATATGAGCTGTTTTCTCGATCTTAAAGCAAGAACGATTCAATATAAGGTACAATAGGGTCTACTATCGTGTTTGTATTGATTATATGTCATCTCTGAAATACCTCGCTTCTTACCCGCAGCATCTACAAGATCAAATACAGCGCTTAATCGACGAAGAGCGTTTGGCTGACTATCTATTAGGTAAGTACCCTGATCATCACAGTTTCAAAAACGACGGTGCTTTACGTGATTACACTCTGGCTATTAAAAACCGCTATCTTAAAAAATCAGCGCCATTAAGTAAGGTGGTGTTCGACAATAAAATTCACGTGATCAATAACGCACTTGGCCTGCATAAATACATTAATCGTGTGCAAGGCAGCAAGACCAAAAGCAAAAATGAAATTCATATCGCCGGTATATTTAAAAATGGCCCTGAAGCGTTTTTGAATATGATTGTGGTGCATGAGTTAGCGCACTTGAGGGAAAGGGAGCATAACAAAGCGTTTTATCAGCTTTGTCAGCACATGCAGCCGGATTACCATCAGCTAGAATTTGATATGCGGGTGTATTTAACACAATTGGATATCGGTGAAGAGATTTATTAAATGTTATTGATGGTGTTCATCTTAAACAATTATTAAACGCCACCCATTTTTAATACACCCTGAATTTTATCCAAATCCATTTTATTAATGGCTGCATTGCTCACATCGTACACAATCAAGCAAATATTATCGGTACTGCCATCTACATTATTTAATGGAATGATGGTGGCGTTCTGATACATAAACTCTGAACGGCCTGTGATGGGGTGGTTATTGGAGAATTTAAATAAATACGGACGTTGCTCACTGATGGTAAATGCGCGGGTATTTAATAAAAAAACTGAGTCGGCTTTTTTTCTAAACCAGTTTTCATCTATTTCTTTAAACATGCTAAACAGGTTTTGACCTTTCACTTGGTCTGGTCGTAAGCCGCTGTGGTTCTCCATAAAACCGTTCCACAGTTTTACGTTGTACTGCTTATCAAGTACCACCAAACCCACATCGATGGTTTGCAGGATATCCATGAACCAGTGCATTTCGTGCTGATCATTATCGCTCATAAGAATCTCCGAAGTTAATCTTCTAATAAAAAGCTAATAAGGCGGTTCATGTGCCGCACGCTGTCTTCGGTAAACAATAAAAGTAAATCGCAGTTAATATTGTGATCTTCAATGGTGTAATTGATTTCAATAGCCATGGTACGTTGCCAATGACTTTTTTTAGTATTCACCAATTCAGAAATGTCGCAGTGTTGGCCTAAAACAAGTGGATGGCTTTGACTAAAATCAATGTCTAATTGCCCGCCAATGCCTTGTATGCAAGCGCCATTTAATACATTGGCTACATCCATAAGCATTTCTAATTCTTGATGCTCATCGGTGGCGATGGGGTATTTTAAAAGCTGGGCGATGTCTTCAAAGCTGGCGTCGTTAAAAATTAACAAGGCTTCTCCGGCAATGCCGGCCCCAATAAACCCTTGGCAAACGGCGCTCACAGACGGGGCGTCTTCCAGGGATTTTAGTGTCATTTTAAATTCGTTTAATTCAATGATGTTCACATTGGGAATGGGTAACACCACATAAACATTTAATAAACGTGCAAGGCGATCAGCCGCTTGGCCCATGGCCACGTTTGTAATCTCTTGATAGCAATCCCGTTCGTCTTCCGTGAGGCTAATGGGTGGCAAGCTCGAAACATCTGTCATTATTCGCCCCCCCAGATGCCGTAGTCTTGTAGTACTTGTTTGATTTTTTCTTGGTCGACGGGTTTTTTAATAAAGTCGATGGCGCCAAGCTTTTTAACGCGTTCTCGCGCTTCGGGCTGAATGTCACCAGAGACCACAATCACCATAATGGGCAAGTCTTCAGCTTTGATGGCCTCTAATGTGCCATAGCCATCTAAAACAGGCATGGTCAGATCAAGAAACATGATCTCGTGCTGACCCTGTTTGATAATCTCTAGGGCTTCTTGACCGTTTTTGGCAAGGGTTACTTCCGTGTCCCAGCCTTCAGGCAATGCACGTGACATTTGCTTACGTGCCATATTTGAATCGTCACAAATGATTACTTGAGTCGCCATACTAAATATTCGTTATGTGTATACAGAAAGTTAAGGCTGCAATATGAGGTTAGGCAAGTATTGGCAGGGATTTTTTGAGTGTTTGGCTTGCGCAGGAATCAGGTTTGAATGGTGACTAATGATTACTTGAGTCGCCATGCTAAATATTCGTTATGTGTATACAGAAAGTTAAGGCTGCAATGCGGGGTTAGGCAAGTATTCACGAGGGTTATTTGGGGTTTTTAGGGTGGTAACTTTGACGAAAGTAGATTGAATTTGCCACAAGGTGGATTTAAACGGTTGGTTGTTGGATTGCGTAAATTAGAGCGTATTTCGATAAAGACTGAGCTTTGAAAGAAGGGTTAAAGGGCTTTGTTTTAAGATGATGAAGACGTTTCTAAAGCTTGCTCCCAGCTTAATAATGCCTGCTTGTTGCTCATGCCCCAGCGATAACCCCCTAAAGCACCACTTTGCCGAATGACGCGATGACAAGGGATTAAAAACGCCACAGGGTTGGCCCCTATGGCGGTGCCTACTGCGCGGCTGGCGTTATCATTGCCTATGGATTTAGCGATGTCCTGATAACTTAAACGAGCAGCGAGAGGGCAATTAAGCAGGGCTTTCCAAACTTGTAGTTGAAAGTTAGTGGCGCTTACATGCAGTTTAATGGGTTTAGTGGATGTGAGCTGACATTGAAACGGGTCGAAGTCCAACAGGCTGTGGTTGGCCACTTGCTCAAAGCGGGCGTTTTTATAGGTGTTTTTTAACGTTGTAATGGCATTAAGGGGCGCTTCATGTAGCCCCAAATAAAACAAGCCACGCTCGCTGCACACAACCAATAAGGGCCCAAAAATACTGCTTTTGGCGCAGTACCTTAAGTGCAGGTTGCGGCCCATGGCTTTGAACTCGCCGGGTGTTTGCGCTTCCAATTGCACAAACACATCGTGCAAGCGAGAAGGGCTCGACAGAGCAAGATCTAAACTGGTTTGCAGGATACTGTTTTGAGCTGGGCCGGAATGGGAGTGTTCAGAGCTGGCTACATTAAGAGAGAGCTTAGCTCGCTCTAAAATCAGATTTTGCTGAAATTGCTTAGGGCTAATGCCCACATAGTGTTTGAAGCATTTCTGTAGGTGGCTTGGGCTTATTTCAGTGTGCGCAGCCAACTGCTCAAGAGACAGGTTATGGCCGCCCGTTTCACACAGAAGATTAATCACCTGACTGATTAAATCATAATGTTTGTAGGTGTCTGCTGCGTCGACGTTTTTGTTATGAGTAAGGTTCATGAGGCAAGCTTAAAGCACGGCGGAAGCGGGAGCCACCCAGATCCTGTGATTTATAAATCTATTTGTGGGGCAGGCATGTTGTTGATACAAACCTTACGCCCATAAAAAAAGCCCCAATTTAGGGGCTTCTTGTAATGCTCTGCGCTAGATTAAGCGGCGGCTTTATCGTCGCCGGCTTTGCGAGCCACTTCTTTAGCATCTAGTTCGGCAATCACTTTGCTCATGTTTTCATGGCATTGAGCCATTAGGCTGTCCACATCATCCAAGGTTAGATCCTTGGTTGGAATCTCAGGTAATACACGCAAGTGCGCTGTGCCGTTGTCCAGATTATTTAAGCTAAAGCCTTTTAAGTAGCTGCTGCAGCATACTTGCACGATTGGCACACCAGCGTTAATGGCCGTTACAAACGCGCCTTTTTTAAACGGCAGCATGTTTTTACCGTGGTTACGGGTGCCTTCAGCAAAAAACCAAATGTTGGTGTCTTTTTGAGTTAGGGCGTTTTTAGTGGTTTCCATGGCTTCCATGGCTTTTTTACGGTTGCCACGGTCGATCAATACATTACCGGCTAACCAATACAGTTGGCCAAATAACGGTGCCCATTTTAAGCTTTTTTTACCAACGCTTACGGTACGTGGTGGCACGATGCTGCCCACAATAAATAAGTCCCAGTTGCTTTGGTGGTTACAAATCATGATGCGAGCAGGTTGGCCCTTTTTATGACCAAAATTCTCAACGCCCTCTACGCTTGTGCGAATACCAATCATTGGTAAGCCAAAAAAGGCAAAGGTCTGGCTGCACCAGCGGCTGTTAGTTGGGTGGAATGGGCGAATGATGCCATAAAATAAGCCCAGTAGACTGCCGATGACAAAGTGAATAGCCAATAAAATATAGCGAAATGGACGGATCATAAAACGACTCAAATGGTTAAAAGCTTAAGTTAAAGTTTGGCGAGCATACAGATGTTTACCCAGTTTCTCTAGTTTAATTTGGTTAATCTGGGACACCAGAACCATCTGTAAAGTGTAGTACGTGAAAATCAATGATATTGATCGCCTTAGTACTTTTCAGCCCTGGCGCTTTAGTGTGCAATACAGGCAATAAAAATAATTAGTACATTAGAGACCCTTCAGATGCTTAAACAAGACACCGCTGAGATAGCCCTTTTTCGTCAATCCTTGCATCGCTTCTTAGATCAAGAAGTGGCCCCTCATTATGAAACATGGGAAGACCAAGGCATTTTGCCGCGTTCTTTGTGGTCGGCTATGGGTGACGCTGGCTTTTTATGTGTGGACGTACCCGAGGAATATGGCGGTTGCGGCGGTGACTTTGAATTATCGGCCCTTGTGGTGGATGTTCTATCACAGCGTGGTTTTGCCGCATTGGCCACCAATGTATCGGTGCACAGTGACATTGTTACCCCGTACATCACCGACCTTGGTAATGAAAAACAAAAGCAGTATTGGCTGCCTAAATTGGTCAGCGGTGAAGCGGTAGGGGCCATTGCCATGACAGAGCCAGGGGCTGGCAGTGATTTACAAGGCATTCGCTGCAGTGCGCAAAAAGTAGAGGGCGGCTACAGCATAAGCGGGCAAAAAACCTTTATTACAAACGGCCAGCATGCGGATGTGTGCATCACCGTCGCCAGAACCGACCCTAATGCCGGCGCGCGGGGCATAAGCTTGTTTTTATTAGACAAAACAAGCAAAGGCTACGAAGTGGGTACTAACTTAGAAAAAATAGGCCAGCACTCGGGAGATACCTCGGAACTGTTTTTTGACAATGTTTTATGTGAAGAGCCTCTTGGCGAATTAAACCAAGGTTTTATGCACTTAATGGAAGAGCTGCCTCGCGAACGCTTGATCTTATCTGTGTGTGCCATGGGAGCCTGTAAAGGCATGATGGACTTAACGGTTGAATACGCAAAAGACAGAACGTTATTTGGTCAAAGTTTGGCGCAATTGCAAAACACTCGCTTTAAATTAGCCGAGCTTGATACGCAAATAACCGTTAATGATGCGTTTGTGAATCACGCTATTGAGCTATACAAACAAGGTGAGCTAACCGCGGTCCTGGCCAGTAAAGCAAAGCTGTCCTCTACGGAATTGCAATGCAAAGTGGCGGATGAATGCCTACAGCTTTTTGGTGGCTACGGTTATATGAAAGAGTATCCCATTGCACGAGCATTTATGGATGCACGGGTGCAGCGTATATACGGCGGTGCAAGTGAGGTTATGAAAGAAATTATTGCTCGAGGATTAATAGGGCGATAGTGGTTGGTTTTTATCAAAAAAAGTAAACGTTGGTGTCTTTAGCCAAAAAATAAGCTGGAGCAGAATACAAGGCACTTATGATTTGATGAATGAAGCAATGATTGCTCCCTATTGTAAGGGGTAATCATTGCTACACTTAAAACTCACAGTCCATTATGGATGCCCATATTAAAAATTATTCAGACAGAATATATTCTAATTCAGGGTCAACAATTACATGACCATTCATAGCTTGGCGGCCTAATAACATTAAGTAAGTCATACTTGATCGATCGGATAGACTAATGTGAATCGGCCAGCTTTTATCGTTAATTTCTAACATGGTCTCAATCACATAGCGGCTTTGCTCTTCACCGCTTGAGCTTTTAATCGTGCGGATATCCAACACCTTTGCTTCACGGCGGGCAACTTTTTTAACGTCATGGTGGTCAGGGTGAATGTCAAAGCTGACCCAAGACACTTCATTTTTTGTAAACGCCTCAATATTATCAACATGGAGAGATGATGTGGTGGCGCCTGTATCAACTCGCATGTGTAAGGCTGTGATACTTAAATCCGGCAGGTTACATAATTCTAAACTGCCTATTAATACTTTGTTTTGTTCAGCCATTAACCTTTACCTTTAGTGCGGGTTTTGTTGGGCTTTGCGGTTTTTTCAATGAATTGAATTATCATTTTTGCCACATCTTTATTGGTTGCGGTTTCAATGCCTTCAAGGCCAGGGGATGAGTTTACCTCCATAACCACAGGGCCGCTATTAGAGCGTAAAATATCCACACCACACATATTTAATCCCATTACTTTAGCGGCGTTTACAGCGGTTTTTCGCTCTTCCGGTGTAAGCTTTACCACCTCGGCGCTGCCACCGCGATGTAAGTTCGATCTAAACTCGCCGTCTGGTGCTTGACGCTTCATGGCTGCCACTACTTTTCCACCAACAACTAGGCAGCGAATGTCAGCGCCACCGGCTTCTTTTATATATTCTTGCACCAGTATGTTAGCTTTTAAACCCATGAAAGCCTCAATGATACTTTCAGCGGCTTTTTTAGTTTCTGCTAATACTACTCCGATGCCTTGGGTGCCTTCTAATAGTTTAATGACGACAGGCGCGCCACCCACATTTTTAATTAAATCGTCGACTTTGTCGGGTTTGCTTGCAAATCCTGTTCTGGGTAAGCCAATACCTTTGCGTGATAGCAATTGTAGGGAGCGCAATTTGTCACGGCTGCGACTTATGGCTACTGATTCGTTGATACAAAAAGTGCCCATCATTTCAAATTGGCGAACCACTGACGTGCCATAAAAGGTAATCGATGCGCCAATTCGTGGAATGATTGCATCGTAAAGCGGTAGTTCTACACCGTGATAGCGAACAGTAGGACGGTTACTGGTGATGTCCATATAACAGTGCAGTGTGTCAATCACATCTATTTCATGACCTAATGCTTCACCCGCTTCTTTAAGGCGGCTAGTGGAATACAGCTCTGGGCCGCGGGAAAGAATACCAATGCGCATATTATGTACCCATAGATTTGGCAGAAAGCCAGTAGAATAAGGGGCGCAGTTTATGAATTGGCTAATAAAAGAAAAGCAAAATAAATTTATCCTAAAGATAAAAATTTTTTGCTTTTGTCGTTTTTATCGACACGATAAATAAAGTTTTATTTAGACTGTTTTTGCTACTCCGGTAATAAACTAGGAGCGGCTTGAGTACCTAAATTCTTAAAAATAGCGATAACTTCTTCAATCAATAGTTGGTTATCATTATCTTTATGGTAACTGGCGTAAACATCTCGCTGCATTTCAGGTGCGTCTTTAATAGGATGCAAAATGCCTTGTTCGATATACGGCGCAGATAGACTGGAAGGTAAATAGGCGGCTCCACCAGCTTGCAGCATAAAATCTAATGCTACGCGGGCAAGATTGGTATGTAAGGATGGTGCAGGTAACTCTTTGCATAGTTTTGCATGCTGTAAGTTAAAATGGGTGCCCCAATCCAGCATTATGTAGCCTATCTTATGTAGGTCTTCTAGTTTCATATTATGGGTACAAACCAACTCTAATGGCAGTTGGAATAATTTTTGATTCGATAATTCTTCTACTTTGGGTACATCAAATACAACTGCCACATCCAACGTGCGCTCCAGTAACTGACGTGCCACTAATGTATGACTCAATACTTCAGCCCGGATGGCTAGCTCTGGTTTGTTAATTTTTAATTCGTATAAACTATTTTGTAACATTAAATCCCAGATGTTGGGGCTGCCACCCAGTGCTAACATTTGGGTTTGATTGTCGGTTATAGAAACCTCTTGTACTGCTCGCTGTAATGCATTTAATACCGACTCAGCATGAGGCACCAAGCGTTCACCAGCAGGGGTGAGTTTAAGGTTATTACGTAAACGGCTGAACAGCTCTACACCAAGACGATTTTCAAGTTGCCGAATCCGGGAGCTAATAGCTGCTTGTGTGACATAAAGGTGCTCAGCGGCCTTGCCAAAGTGACGGGTTTTACAAACCTCTATAAAGGTTTTAAGTAGGTCTGTATCCATGTTGAGCTCTAAATAATGTAACGGGTATTAAATTGGTTTTATCATGATTCTTTGGTCCAGCATACTAATCTATGAAAAGATTTTTAATGGGGCAGTATTAATCGCTTATGGCGTATGATCACTGCCTATTAGTCTGCCCAACAATGTGTAATGCTATGATCTGAATTTCAATATATTGAATCATCGCCGTGAATCATTCTTATCAAATATTACTCACCATTGGCTCTTTGCTTTTATTGGGCCTATTAGCTTCGACCATTGCTCGTCGGACTTTCTTACCTCGTGTGACCTTGTTATTGCTGTTTGGCTTAGCCATTGGTCAAGAAGGCTTTGACTTTATCCCTGCTACTTTTATTGGCCACTTTTCTATTATTGCGGA
>Ga0209712_10003386_pt1 | contig 12926 bp, 10 predicted proteins | sample ArcOceMetagenome_FD_187443 | JGI IMG/M metagenome (GOLD analysis project Ga0209712, IMG submission 187443) | Marine eukaryotic phytoplankton communities from Arctic Ocean - Arctic Ocean - Greenland ARC118M Metagenome (SPAdes) (version 2) | ecosystem: Environmental > Aquatic > Marine > Oceanic...
TTCTTAGTTTCGCTCCTTTATTTTTACCCTTTCCACTAAGACGAGCCATAGTTTCCTTTAGCTGTCTTTGAATAGCCTCTTGTGAAACTTCTCCTCTCTGATTGGTCTCAGGCTTTTTCTTGGCAAACTTGTTCGCTCCACCCGTAGTTTGATTTGCTCCTCTAGTATTTGGGCCTCTAGTATTCGCTCCTCTTGCGTTCGCTCCCGAATTACTCGCGCCTGTATTTGGACCGCCAGTTTTAATGGTTTTATCAATATTAACCTTAACTCTTTTTCTCTTTCTCTTTCTCTTTTCAGCTTCCCCGGAAGGCTTTTTCTCTACAGGCAATATGATTTTACCCATAACCTTAGTCCCTCTCAACTTTACGACTTCAGCTTTTATAGTCTCTGGCTCAGCAGGAGTAGTCGGTTTCTTTACTACTTCTGGCTTCTTCTCTTCAATTTTTGGTGTCACAAGTGATGGCTTTACCGTCTTCACCTGCTCAATGGGCTTAACCGGCTTTACTTGTTTCTTGGATGGCTTAGGGTCCAAGTCTATTTTATCAAGAACTTTAAGTCCTTTAAAAACGGGCTTTTCAGCAGCGAAAACGTCAGGAGTTTCTTTTTCTTCTGGCTCTATTGTTTTCTCGACTACCACCTCCTTAATAACCTCTACTTCAGGCTCTTCTTTAACTTCCTCGATGTTAGCTGGCGCTTCCACTTCAGGAGTCACTACCTTAGGGTCTTCAGCTACAGGAGCGGCCTCTTTAGGGGCTGCCAATTTCACCTCTTCCACTACTGGTGAAGACTTAAGACCCTCAATATCTATTTTATCGGATTCTGCCTTAGGAGCTTCTGACTGATTTGAATTTATAGAAATCGACTCCTTTTGCTCTCTAGTACGGTTAGAGATTTCAGAGGACTTTTCCTTCATTTCCTTATCAGCAGCAAATTCACCCATCAGCAAACTATACATATCGGGATCTATCTTAGTGGTAGGTTTAGCTTCTACACTCACACCTTTTTCTTCTAAGAACTCCACGATAGTATTAATACTAACGTTAAAATCTCTAGCTACCTTGTTTAATCTAGCTGGTTTACTTATAGACATATATTAATTTTCTTAAACCCAAAACACTTCGAAAGTGGCACTTACTCCAACTCCTCTCTTAATATTCTTATTACTTCTTTTACTGTTTCTTTTTCTAAATCAGTTCTTTTTTCTAACTGACCCTCATCTAACTCTAGTACGCTTCGAGCGGTATCACAACCGATGCTCTTCAGCTCATCAATGATCCAGCTGTCTATTTCATCTGCGAACTCTTCTAAATCAATATCATCGATTTCAGCCTCGTTCTCTCTATACACATCAAGCTCATAGCCAACTAAACGTCCTGCTAACTTGATGTTATGACCACCTTTCCCTATAGCTAATGAAACTTGATCTGCTTTTAGAAAAACATCTGCTCTGCCGTTTTCTTTATCTATGTTTATAGAAGAAACCTTAGCTGGGCTCAACGCTCTCGCTATCATTAGCTGCTCGTTAGACGTGTAATTAATTACATCTATATTCTCATTCTTCAGCTCTCTAACTATAGAATGAATCCTAGCCCCCTTCATCCCTACACATGCTCCTACAGGGTCTATTCTATCATCATAAGATTCCACAGCCACCTTAGCTCTATCTCCTGGAGACCTCACAATCTTTTTAATAGTAATGAGGCCATCAAAGACTTCTGGAACTTCTTGCTCAAACAATCTCTCTAAAAATTCAGGAGCACTTCTAGACAAGATAATCTGCGGATTATTATTTCTAATATCTACTTTAGCCACCACAGCCTTTACCGAATCTCCTTTTCTGAAGTAATCCGAAGGAATCTGCTCTGATTTAGGGAGAATAAGCTCATTATCTTCGTCATCTAAGATTAATATCTCCTTTTTCCAAACTTGATACACCTCACCTGTTACAATCTCGCCCACTCGTTCCTTGTACTTACTATAGATGTGATCTTTTTCTAAGTCCATGATTTTACCCATTAGGGTCTGTCTCATAGAAAGCACGTTTCTTCTTCCAAAATCTTCGATTTGAATCTCCTCTGAAAATTCCTCTCCAACCTCAAAATCTGCCTCAACTTTTCTGGCTTCTACTAAAGCAATTTCTAAATTATCATCCTCTATATCGTCATCTAAAAGAATGCTTCGGTTTCTCCAGATCTCTAAATCTCCTTTTTCCACATTTATAATGAAATCGAAATTTTCGTCTGTGCCGAACTCTTTTATTATCATACCTCTAAAAACATCCTCTAGGATACTCATCATCGTTTCTCTATCGATGTTTTTAAGTTCCTTAAACTCTGAAAATGATTCTATTAGATTTACACCATTCATTCTAATTCTTTTTAAATGATATTACTACTTTGGTTTCCTTTATATCTTCAAAACTAAACAGGTATTCTTTATCTACCCAATGTTTACTTTTTCTTCCTTCTATTCTTTCCTTTACTTTATCTGTTAGCCTCACCCCTTCGTCCGTTACTTCTTCTAACAATCCTTCTATTTTATCTCCCTCCTTAGACTTAATCGTGACTCTTCTTCCTATGTTTTTCACATATTGCTTTTTAACAAGGAAAGGCTCCGTTAAACCAGGCGAACTAACGCTTAGAGAGAAATCCTCAGATTCTCTGTCTAAGTTGTGCTCAATCCCCCTACTCACCTTCATACAATCCACTATAGACGCATCATTCTCGTTATCTATTAAAACTGTAATAACGTTTCCTGGCTTTATTTCACAGGAAATGAGGAATATAGAGGTGTCCTCAATGGCTTGAGATATTAAGTCTTCGATTTCTTTAACTGCTATCATCTGTTAACAAAAAGGAGGGGTTTGAGCCCCTCCTTTCATTTCTCGCTTTGTTTTCTTCTGCAAATATACTGCTTTATTCAGAATATAATTTGGTAATTATAACTTCTTGCCATTTTGAACCTTAACGGTAACGGCTTTTCCCGAACTGTAAATTATTTCCTGCTCTATTTTGCCGTTTTTCTCGTTATACTTCACATATTTCCCATCTTTCTTTCCGTCTTTATAGGAAGCTCTTTCTAAGACCATTCCTCTTCTAGTATACGTCAGTGTTTCTCCGTTAAGCTTGGCTCCCTTATAACCCGCTTGTCTCATCAAACCACCATTAGGAAAGTAGTAATCCCATTTCCCATCAGGTAATCCATCTTTATAATAGCCCTGCTCCACGATTATGCCTGATTCGTTAGCCTTTAAATAACTTCCATTTCTTAATCCTTCAGAAGAAAAAGTTACTTTTTCATGCAACTTTCCATTTTCATGATAATAATTCCACTCGCCTACTCTCAAGTTTCCTTTCCATTTTCCTTCATACTGTTTTACTCCACTTTCATACCAGCCAGTCCAAATACCGCTTAACTCTCCTGCATTAAAAGAACCTACGCTTGCCTTGTTGGTGTTTGGGTGCCAGCTCTCCCAATCTCCCTGCTCTAAATCATTTTTAAAACTACCGCGTTGCAATGGATTTCCATTCTCAAACCAGAACTCCCACACGCCCTCTTTTTTATCTTCGACAAAATTTCCGCGCTTGTAATCAGATCCATCCTCATAATAGTACTGCCACGCACCAGTCATTTCACCAGAATCATACTTCCCTTCATGATGAATTTTACCACTAGCGAACCAAAACATCCAATTACCGTGCTGCAGGTTATGTAGAAAATCACCTTCCATATCCTTAACTTCTGAAGAAAGATACCAGCTCCATTTCCCCTCTTTATTTCCTTCTGTATAGCTTCCTTTAACGACTTCCTCTCCTGCTGAATTATACTTTACATAAAGACCAGTCTGTTCATCGTTCTTCCACTCTATCTTTTCCTTGAGTTTTCCTGAAGGATAATAATAAGACCACTTCCCGATTTTCAAACCTTCCAAAAGCTCTCCTTTAGCCACTAGAGTTCCTTCTGTATTGAATTTTTCGTACCCTCCTGTTTCTAGGCCATTTTCATAAGCTACTTTTTCTAGAAAATTTCCGGTTGGATGGTAAGACACAAATGAGCCAGTTCCATTTGAAACATTGAATTCGTCCTGGCCAAGCACATCATTAAATGTAATTAGGTAAATTCTGGAATCTTTAAACTCCTCCTCTAATCTAAGTTCTCCTGACTGATAAAAGTATTTCCACTTTCCGGATTTTCTATTATCTGAATAGCTTCCTTCTGACATTTTCTCGCCACCTAAAAAATAGGAGTATGAAATACTGTCAAGCTTACTGTTTTTGAAATGTTGTTCTACAGATAGATTCCCGTTTTCATGGTGTCTTTTGAACTCACCTTCGAGCTTACCCATGAAATAGTTTATCTCTTCCTGAATATTCCCATTCTGGTAATACGTCCTCCAAAGCCCGTGTTCGATGCCTCTAACGTACTTGCCTTCTGCTCTTTTTATGGTTTCATCTGTATCGTAGTAATCTACATACACCTGTTCCTGACTTTTTAAAGAAGTAAGAGAAACACAGATTACTGTTAAGGAGAATATAAGCTTATTTATCATACTGCTAATTTAGGGCAAAGCTATTACAGCCTTCTCTAAACCTAAATGAAAGTGCAACTACTTTTAACAAATTAGTATGATACCCCATGCCTGGAGACACTGAAAAATAAATTATTCAGGAGCTTACTTCTATTCCATTTCGAACGTGTCCATGAACTTAGTCGTGAAGTTACCTTTATTGAACTGCTCATTCTTCATGAGTTGCTGATGAAATGGTATGGTAGATTTCACTCCCTCTATAATATACTCATCTAAGGCACGCTGCATTTTTAATATAGCTTCTTCCCTAGTCTGAGCTACCGTTATTAGCTTACCTATCATAGAATCATAGTACGGAGGAATCATGTACCCAGCATATACGTGTGTATCTACCCTTATTCCGTGCCCTCCAGGCTGATTGTAGCTAGTGATAACTCCTGGGCTTGGCGCAAAATTTCTGTATGGGTCTTCTGCGTTGATTCTACATTGAATCGCGTGCATAGTTGGCTCGTAGTTAATCCCTGAAATGTTTTTACCATGAGCCAGTTTTATCTGCTCTTTGACTAGGTCATAATTAACAACTTCCTCTGTAATGGTATGTTCTACTTGGATTCGCGTATTCATTTCCATGAAGTAGAAATTCCTGTTTTTATCTACCAAGAATTCAACAGTACCAACACCCTCGTACTTTACTGCTTCGGCAGCCTTTATAGCTGCATCACCCATTTTCTGTCTCAACTTAGGAGTCATAAATGGTGAAGGCGTTTCTTCTACTAGCTTTTGGTGACGTCTTTGGATTGAACAGTCTCTCTCAGAAAGATGGCATGCTTTCCCTCTTTTGTCTCCAGCTATTTGTATTTCGATATGTCTAGGCTCCTCAATGAACTTTTCCATATACATGGCATCATTCCCAAATGCGGCTGCCGCCTCTCTTCTTGTCGACTCCCAAGCTTCCGGAAGATCCTCCTCTCTCAAAACTAGCATCATACCTTTACCACCGCCACCGGCAGTAGCTTTTAGCATGATCGGATATTTTATCTGGCCAGCTATTTTTATGGCCTCTTTCAAGTCCTCTATAATACCTTCAGAACCAGGAATTGTTGGCACTCCAGCTGCTGCCATTGTGATTTTGGCATTAGCTTTATCTCCCATAGAGTCAATCATCTCTGGGCTCGCCCCTATAAACTTAATGCCATTTTCAGCACAGACTTTAGAGAAAGTTGCATTCTCAGACAGGAATCCATAACCAGGATGTATAGCATCGGAATTCGTTATTTCTGCTGCTGCTATAATATTTGGGATTCTTAAATAAGACTCACTACTAGGAGGAGGACCAATGCAAACAGCCTCATCAGCAAATCTAACATGAAGACTGTCTTTATCTGCTGTAGAGTATACTGCAACAGTCTTAATACCCATTTCTTTGGCAGTTCTAATTACTCTTAGAGCAATTTCACCTCTATTAGCAATAAGGATTTTCTTAAACATATCGTTATGTTTTTAATAGTTTAGGAAGGATCTACCAAGAACAGTGGCTGATCATATTCTACTGGAGAGTTGTCGTCCACTAGAACTTTTACTATTTTCCCTGACACTTCTGATTCTATTTCATTGAAGAGTTTCATCGCTTCAATTATACAGACAGGAGAGCCTTCATTTATTTGGTCTCCTACTTGCACGAACGAGGGTTTATCAGGGGTTGGACTTCTATAAAAAGTTCCAATCATAGGGGATTTAACCTCAATATACTTGCTGGTCTCGTCAACAGAAGCTACTGGCACTACTACCGGGGCAGGAGGTGCTGGCACTTGAACGACATGAGCTTGTTGTGGCATTTGGGCATGTTGCATAACAGCCATTTGAGGGGCCATCTGTGCATCAACCTGTGCTTTTCCTCTACTTTTTGGACCGTCAGATTTAATAGTAATCTTGAAGTCTTTCTGTTCTATCTCTACTTCGGATACTCCTGTTTTAGAGACGAATTTAATTAAGTCTTGTATTTCCGTTAGATTCATATCTAAAGGGGGTTTTGGTTTCGGTGCGAAAGTTAAATAAAAATTAATAAGCCCATTTCAGATAAACTGCTCCCCATGTGAAGCCGCCTCCAAAAGCGCTCAAGATGATATTATCACCTTTTTTTAACTGAGATTCCCAATCTGATAAGCACAGTGGAATGGTCCCAGCAGTCGTATTTCCGTATCTCTGAATGTTAATCATGACTTTTTCTGAAGTCAAACCCATTCTTCGAGCGGTAGCATCAATTATTCTTAGATTGGCCTGATGCGGAACTAACCAATTAACATCATCTCCAGTCAATCCGTTCTTTTCCATGATTTCTGCCGAAACATCTGCCATGTTAGTAACGGCCGCCTTAAAGACAGGCTGACCTTCTTGATATACGTATTGTAATCTATCTTCTATATTCTCTTTTGTGAGCGGTAGAACAGATCCCCCAGCCCTTTGGATAAGGTGTTTTCTTCCTGCTCCATCACTCTTTAGTATACTGTCCTGAATTCCGTTTCCGTCTTCAGAAGGCTCTAAAAGCACAACTCCTGCTCCATCACCGAAAATCACACAGGTGGTTCTATCGGTATAATCAACAATGCTGCTCATTTTATCAGCTCCAACCACTAATACTTTTTTGTACTTACCTGTTTCTATGAACTGAGCCCCTGTGGTAAGGGAATAAATAAATCCTGAACACGCTGCATTTAAATCAAAACTCCAAGCGTTTTTAGCTCCAATTTTATCAGAAATAACATTGGCAGTAGATGGGAAGTTATAATCTGAAGTGACAGTTCCGCATATGATTAAATCTATTTCTGCAGGGTTTGTTCCTGTTTTCTGAAACAGTTTCTCAATAGCCTTAACCGCCATATCAGAAGTCCCTAATCCTTCACCTTTCAGGATGTGCCGTTTTTCGATTCCCGTTCGGCTTAGTATCCACTCATCGTTAGTGTCTACTATCTTCTCTAGATCTGCATTTGTAAGCACATCTTCAGGAACATATCCCGCCACTCCAGTTATCGCTGCTTTGATTTCAGTCATTCTGAATTTTATCGTTTAAAGGGGGGCTAAAATAACAGATATCCTCATTTGGCCAAAAAAAACTAGGAAATGTTATCATTTACCTTAGAAATCAGCACATACAAAGAAAGCCGACTTGGAATACCAAGGCGGCTCTATAGCTATATAATTCGCTATTAATCTATCTCTTGCTCCATAACAACTTTACCCTTATAGTAAAGCTTTCCCTCGTGCCAGTGAGCACGGTGAAGTAAGTGAGCTTGTCCTGTAGTTTGACATACCCCTAATGTAGGCGCTTCTGCCTTATAGTGGGTTCTTCTTTTACGTTTTCTCTGCTTCGAGGTTTTGCTCTTAGGATGTGCCATATCGTTCTATTTTCCTATTTCAAATTCTTTAATGCTGCCCATCTTGGGTCAGTATCTTCATCCTTTTCTTTTATCTTGAACTTCTTCAATGCTGCTAAAGCTTCTTGATTACAATCCAGCTCATTCTCATGAACATTCCTAGCAGGAAGACAAAGGTGAGCAAATTCAAAAAATAATTGATCCAAGTTCACAAAATGCTCACTCGGCCCAAGTACGATTAAATCATCAGTTAAATCTGAGGTCTCATCCCCGAATTTAACCACCACTCTAAAATCTCCTTCTATCTGTGAAGTTAGGTCAGCACCACATCTATCACACTGTGTTCCTACCAATCCTACCAGATCGATTTCAAGATTAATATGAGTACTCAGCTTTTCAAGCTGGACCTCGTAATTAACTTTAGCCTTTAACAATAAAGACTGTTCAAACTTAGAAAAGAACGTTTCGTCAGCGTCAAATTCATACTGATGAATCCCGTTTTTTAAACCTAGATAAGGAATTCGATATGTTTCTGATTCTGACATCCCCATTTTTTTTAAGGGTGCGCAAAAATAAGAAGTTTTAAACAATTGGACAAGAATAATGAAAGGTATTCAACGGATGTCCTTTTTTACTTCAGTTTAAAACCTCTCAGTCCTCTGTTTCTTTAGAGGGTTAGCTGTAATTTCTCTTACAAAAGATCTTTTTTTGAAAATGTCAATTGCTTTAAAAACAGCTGTTCTCATAGAGTTTTCATCTGCCTCTCCTTTGCCTGCTATCCCGTATGCAGTGCCGTGATCAGGAGATGTTCGCACTATTGGAAGACCTGCGGTGTAATTCACTCCTTCATTAAAAGCTAAGGCCTTGAACGGAATTAATCCCTGATCATGGTACATAGCTAATATCCCGTCAAAAGTTTTATATATACTGGAACCAAAAAACCCATCAGCAGCATAAGACCCAAAAACTAGATGCCCTTCCTCTTTTAATTCTCTGATGACTGGATTAATTATTTCTTTTTCCTCCGCTCCTAACAGACCATTATCTCCTGCGTGAGGATTAAGACCAAGTACAGCTATTTTTGGCCTTTCAAAGCCAAAGTCTTTTTGCAAACTTTCTATTAATAAATGAGCTTTCTTTTTTATGCCTTCTTTAGTGAGAGAGCTAGCAACATCTTTTAATGGCACATGTCCTGTCACAACACCCACTCTCAAGTAGTCACTCATGAGAAGCATAAGACAATCTTCTACATTACTCATTTGTGCTAAATATTCTGTGTGACCTGGAAATTTAAACTCATCACTTTGGATGGAATCTTTATCTATCGGAGCTGTAATTAGCACATCTATCTTAGTCGAAGCCAAATCTTCTGTGGCTTTTCTTAAACTTTCAAAAGCAAGTTTTCCCGCATCTTTTGAGGGTTTCCCTGGAGTGATTTCAACGGGCTCTCCTATATTCACTACGTGAAGTTGTTTTCCAGAATACTCCTCTGCGTTCTCTATATTCTTAATGCTAAATTCTTTAAGTCCTAATAAATCTCGATAGTGCTTAAGCACTTTTACACTTCCGTATACAACTGGCTCTATGCCATTAAACATCCTATCATCCTTAAATGTTTTTAAGATAACTTCTGGGCCTATCCCATTGTAATCACCCATTGTAATTCCTACCCTCACTGAATTCTCTCTGTTAGTGTTCATGAATCTTATTTGCATTGCAACGCCCATAAAATGTGTTTTTTATAGCGCAAGGCAAAGTTAACTTTTTTTAGCCCAAAAACTAAGACATTCATTTCATGACACGTAAACTATTTTTTGAAATAAAAACGTTCTTATTAAGCCCCTATTAATGCTTATTTTTACTTATTATTCATATGAAAATAATTACACTAATGCTTCTTTTCCTGCTAGGGTCTTCTTTAGCAGCGTTTGCTACGCACAACAGGGCAGGGGAAATCTCTTACAGAAAAGTGGCCCTAAATGATCCAACTGATTTCAGGTATGAAATTACGATAGTTACCTGCACAAAAGCGTCCTCTGAAGCTGATAGGCCGTATTTAAATATTAAGTATGGTGATGAGGCCTTGAACGCCCCTCAAGACAGTATTCAACGAATGGGTACCGACCCGCCATTAGGCACTATTATTCAAGATGGAAATGATGCGCGGTTGAATTATTATAGCGCTATTCACACCTACCCTGGGTCGGGAAGCTATATAATAAGCATGGAAGACCCTAACCGAAACGGAGGTGTAATCAACATGGATGAATCCATCAGTCAAGTGTTTTACATAGAAGCTCTGCTTAAAATCACGCCTTTTGGAGGACATAACAACTCCGTTCGACTTCTCTATCCAGCGAAAGACCAAGCTTGCGTAAATAGACGATGGGAGCACAACCCCGGAGCGTTTGATATAGACGGGGACTCTTTAGTTTATTCATTAGTTCCCTGCAGGGGATTCCAGGGTGAGGTTATCAATAGTTGGGATTCCCCAAATTTAATCGAAGAGTCTAACGGTGTAGAAGACCAATTCGTGATTAACAGCGAAACGGGAACTGTTACCTGGAACTCACCTGTAGTCGCTGGTGAATACAACATCGCCATTAAAATAGACGAATACAGAGCTGGATTTCTGGTAGGTTATGTTATCAGGGATATGCAAATAGAGGTTCAAACCTGTGCTAACCAAGAGCCTCCTGTTCTTACCCTATTTACGGACACCTGCATAGTTATAGGCGAGACGCTAACCTTAGAAGTTATCGGGACCGATGACGCTTCTAGCGTGGAACTTTCCGCCACGGGAGCTCCTCTAACAGAGGTGACTAATCAAGCATCTTTTTTTGGTTTTTTCGGAAACCCTGCCCTGGGAACCTTTAATTGGACTCCTGACTGCGAAGAAGTAAGGCCAGCTGCCTACCAGGTGTTATTTATAGGGAAGGACACCGGAGGCGAACCTGAGTTGGTAGATATTTCAGAGGTCTCCATTACCGTAATAGCTCCAGAGGTAGAAAACCTTACAGTGGACCCAAATGGTCTCAGTTTTGATTTAGAATGGGAAGCCCATTTTTGTGCGGAGGTAATCGCTTATAAAATATACAGAAGAACTGGATTTTTTGGGTATGAACCATTACACTGTGAAACAGGTGTTCCTGAATACACTGGTTATGATTTAATAGCTACAATAGCTGCGAATCAAACGGTTTATAATGACTCTCAAGAAATTGGTTTTGGGATTGAGTCATGCTATATGATAGTGGCCTATTTCGCTAATGGGAGTGAAAGCATAGCTTCAGATGAAGTATGCAACTCTATAGATTTATTAACTCCTGTTATTACTAAAGCGAGTGTAGGTGCAACTAATCTGAATAGTGGGGTAGACACTTTAAACTGGGCACCTCCAGTTTCTGGAGATACTCTTCTCTTATCCTCTCCTTTTAAGTACAATGTTTATCATGATATCGGTAACACTAGTGCCGAGACGTTAATATTAGAAACTCCAACAAGTGAGTTTATTAGTCTGCTGCCTAGAACTTTTATTCACGAAAACATTAATACACAGGAAGACCAACACGCTTATCGCGTGGAGATAGAGGATGCTTTAGGCAATAGGTTAAGCTCTAGGGTGAGCTCTTCGTTGTTTTTAACAATAACTCCAAACGACAATGAACTGTCTTTAACTTGGCAAAGTAATACTAGCTGGCAGAACACCTCCTTCGAGGTATTCAAACTGAACGAAGAAACTAATGTGTTTGATTTTTTAGATGTAACTGCAGAATCATTCTATACGGATACCGGCTTAGTGAATAATGAAGATTATTGTTACTACGTAAAAGCGCTAGGCACATTTAATAGCGAATTAGACGTGCTGCCTTCTCCTACTATTAATTTTAGCCAGGAAGTTTGTGGCGCTCCTGTGGACCTCACTAGCCCCTGTTCACCTGATTTATCAGGTGAGGCTGACTGTGAGAATGGAACTGTTAATCTTATTTGGAATAATCCAAATGAATCCTGTTCTGATGACGTTACCTCGTATAACATTTATTACAAGCCCTATTTAGATGCTGAATATGACCTTTTAGAGACAATTAGCAGCGCTGACCAAACTACTTTCGTATACGTGAATGAAAATAATATTACAGGTTGCTTTTATGTTTCTGCTTTAGACTCTATTCTGCCAGGATTAGATGGGATTCCGAATCAAAATGAAAGCATAGCGAGTTTAGAAATCTGTTCTGAAAACTGTCCAGAATACTCTCTCCCCAATGTGTTCTCTCCCCAAGGAGACAGCTATAATGACCTATTTCAACCTTTCCCTTATGCCTATGTGGACTCTATAGATATGACTATTTTTAATCGATGGGGAACCAAAGTCTTCAAAACTACTGATCCAGATATCAAATGGGCTGGATTAAATATAAACACAAACGAAATTAGCTCCGATGGCGTCTACTTCTATGAAGTTACTATTTACACTTCTATGCTATCCGGTGTGATAGAGGAGAAACGCTCAGGAACCATCGTTCTCTTCGATGGAGAAAAACAACCAACAGAATAAATGTTTACAGGAATTATAGAATGCCTAGGTACAGTCGAAAAAATAACCCGAGAGAATGAGAACATAGACTTTACCATAAGCTCTCCTATCTCAAGGGAACTAAAAGTAGATCAGAGTATTTCTCATAATGGAGTTTGTCTTACGGTAATAGAAAAAAATGACCACAACCATGTGGTAACGGCTATTAAACAAACTTTAGATCTAAGTAACTTAAGTAAGCTTCAAACAGGGATGACTGTGAACTTGGAGAGGTGCACTCAGATGAATGGCCGTCTTGATGGTCATTTAGTTCAAGGACATGTAGATGGTTTAGCCGAATGCACAGGGGTTCATGAAGAAGGCGGGAGTTGGAGAGTTTCGTTTAGAATTAATGAAGCTCAAAACAATCTAATGGTCCCAAAAGGATCTATAACTGTAAACGGCACGAGTCTTACCCTTGCGGATGTAAGAACGAATGAATTTGACGTAGCCA
>Ga0209712_10003387_pt1 | contig 12924 bp, 13 predicted proteins | sample ArcOceMetagenome_FD_187443 | JGI IMG/M metagenome (GOLD analysis project Ga0209712, IMG submission 187443) | Marine eukaryotic phytoplankton communities from Arctic Ocean - Arctic Ocean - Greenland ARC118M Metagenome (SPAdes) (version 2) | ecosystem: Environmental > Aquatic > Marine > Oceanic...
ATGTTTCATGTTGCTGTATTCAGGGATTCGGCTAAAGTCAAAAAGGCACTAGAAGTGCAAAATGAATTCGATTAAATAATTTATCAGGAAATTTATATGCTTAACTTAGAGATTTTGAAATTTATTAGTGAAGACCACTTAGATGACCTTCAAAATAGTAAATTACCATCAATCTATATCATAGGCGAAGGCTACTCTATATTAACATTGCGTTTATTAAAACTTACACTATGGTGATACTAATGGCAGAAAATAGTGATGTCTCCAAGACGATTCAAACCTTCTAATTGAATTATCCAAAATCCTGTTTAATTTGCCCAAGTTTAACTATAAATCTCCGTTTAATCACATAATTCCCTGAAAATACCGTTAATCCAGTAATTAGCTGACGAATTTTCGTCACTCTATGATCCCATTTAATAAAAAGGAACCTCCATGAAATATAGAAAATATGATCCTATGGTAAAAAAGTAGATCATTGAATCAAGAAATAAGAATCTCTTCTCGGAGTGTCCAGCGACCATTTCTTTTCCCCTTCAACGACAACTATAATGACCCACGAAAAATTACTTAAATAATGCCATATTAATTAAATATTGATGAATATCATATGATTTCGGTATTATGGAGTATTTGGAAACCTTTCATATTGTATTTGTAGTCGGTCTTTGTGTGTTCTTGCTTATTCTAAGTATAGGAAGAACTAACACTCTTATATAAAATAATACAAGTATCAATCCTGCTTGCCGAGGTTTTTTACCTTCTATAAATGAAATTCATCCGAAATATTTGGTGAGTTAAATAGATCGATGGCCTAAAAGGTAGCTTTTCTTGTTTAAGAATTTTTATTAATGTATTAACTTTAGTTAGTGTGAGTTTTCCCTTTAAGCCAAGTTTTCCAACAAATGGAAATATTAGAAGGCATTTATGTATTTCTTTATAATGTTGTTTTAAAAGTTCTAAAACTATCGTGCCACTAATTGAATGTCCTATTATTACAATATATTTTATTCTTTTATAAGGACTAATAACTTATCTTCATAAAAAGCTATCATATTCTCCAAATATTCTTTAGGAGAAAGTCTAAAATCAAATTATGGGAAATAATGAATAGATGTTTCTATTGATGAATTGCTAAATTCAGACTTCAGTTCTTTGCACCAACTGTCATAATAATATTTAATAGGTGGATTTACTGGAATGATAAATATGTGAATAGGTAAGGCGAATTTTTTATAAAAAGAATTCTTTTATTATTTCAAATCTCTTGTTAGAAACTTTAAAATTACCATTTTGATCCCTTAATAATTTTAATTCTTCTTTTACTCTTTCTTTTCGCTTATGATCTATATTTTTCTTAGATCCTCTAACAATAGCACCACCAGTTTCAAGAATTAGTACAGGGACAGTAATAAATGAAAAAAGTGTATATGAAATCAAAGGATTAGATTCATAAAATACTTTCGTTGACATTTTATATGATAATCCAAATGATCCATTCCTTATATTATAAATATCAGCATTAAGCTCTACATCTGTTAGGTTAGAGCGAAGAATATCAATATTCCCTTCTTCATCGATATAAGAAACATCAAAAAGTGTACATTCAACTGTTGCACATTCTAATCGTATCTTTTCACCAGTTCTTCTATTCTCAATATCATTTTCAGCAAAGGCTATAGAGCTTATTAAAGTTAGCATTATGATTATTCTTTTCATTTATATTTCCTTTTATAATTATATGTATTGATAAGTTTACGCTTTCGGAGAATATTTCTCGATTGAAAAGGAACTATTTATAGGGGGTGTTAGGAATCTAACACCTATATATTATTTAAAGGACTTAGCTTTGAATTGTTGCAATTATTGACCTTGAGCCGCCAGAATTTCTAAATTCACAGATGTATATTCTTTGCCAGGTACTGAAGGCGCTCAAGATTGGAGGCGTTATTATTGCTGGAGGAACTCCTGAAAAAGTAGCTAAAAACAAGAAAAATCCAGTTGGAGTATATATCAAGAAGATGTTATTAAATTAAAATGAATGTTTTATTACTTACAGACAAAGACAAAAATTCAGATGGTTATTATACTGTTAAGGGCTTAATTATCTGCATCTCAAAAAGACTTTAAAAGTATAGGAAGAACTAACACTGTACAACCGACTTATTAATAACTATTCGATATCACGATGAAAGTTTGATATTAAGAATTAATATGATAATCAATCCTATGACTGATCTTGAGGAAAAAAATATTATCACATACCGATATTTCATTAAAGTCATGGGCGAATGACACTACCGGAAGGAATTAGACTACTTAAAAAAATAGTAATATATTAAGAACAACAAAACTCTAAAAATTACAAACCTTTCTACAGCTGTCTGAACCAGTTTAGAGAAAAGAGGGCTGTGGCCATTTTGGCTACCCTTTGGAAAAACTTCCCATGATAACGTTATGTTAAAATCGAGAGGCCACCTCCACTCAGGGCTTACGCATCTAAATTGATTATAACTTCATAGACTTACGGCCATCCGCAAAGGCCTATTGCAAAGAAGTTGATACCTTATTCATAAAAATTGGAGCTTTTATGAATGAAAAAATTAATCCAGCTCTCTTACGTGTGATGAACTCGGTGGGAAATAAGCATTTAGAAATCATTAGAGTAAAAGTAAAAAATGAATTTTCAAAATGTTCTAATAATGGTCCAAAGCCATTTAATATTGAAAGCGTAACAAAAGAAAATAGAGGCTATGGAAGAATAGAAAAAAGAACGTGCAAAGTGATAATAGCAAAAGAAGAAAAAATTTTAGGAGTAAACCCTTTAAATAAATGGCCAGACTTAACTTCAATAATAGAAATTAATTCAATGAGAACAAATATTAAATCTGGAGAATATAGCGAGGAAAAAAGATATTATATAAGAAGTAGAAAATCACGATCTGAATATTTTTTAAATGCTATAAGATCTCACTGGGAAGTTGAAAATAAATTATATTGGGTATTAGATGTAATTTTTAGAGAAGATGAGTTTCGATCGAGAGCTGGTTTTAGTGGTAAGAATTTTGCTATGCTGAGGTCATTTGCTCTGAATTTAATCAAACAGGAGCCAAGTAAAAAAGCGATCAGAAGAAAGCAAAATATACTCGGCTGGGATGATTCCTTCTTAATTAAATTTTTAATAGGTGGGCGTCATTTAGATGTGTAAGCCCTGCACATCCACTGTCGCACTTTACTTCTCACTCTCTAGTAATTCCTGATAGATAAGTTTTTTTATTGAATTACTACAAGTTCGTATGGCAACTCGTCGTTGCAAAGAGTTACCGTTTGTGGTACGCTATGTCGTACGGAGGTTCTATGGGAATACCAAAAATAAAGTCAGTAAGTGAATTAAGAAAAGATTTATACTCTTCTTTGAAAGAAGTTTCAGAGGGAGTCACTCAAATCGTTACCCATAAACAAGGTGAACCTGTTGTTTTAATCTCACAAAGTGAATTTAACAAACTATCAGAAGAGAATTCAATTTTAAAAAATTTAGAAGTCGGACTTTCTGATGTTAGAGCCGGAAGAATACATTCAACAAAAGATGTAAAAAATAAATTGAAGCAAAGAAGAAAGGAAAGAGATAATGGTAGCTTGGTCTGATAAATCTCTTTCTGATCTTTTTACCTTATCAAATATAATAGAAGAAAATTTTACAAATGAGATAGCAGATAAAATTGTTGATGGCTTGGTTGAATATGTTGAAATACTATTAAATAATAATCGAGAAATAGGTATTTTATTTGAGCCAAGCCCTCAGTACCGTTATCTAGTTTATAAGGGCAATAAAATATTTTATACTTTTTATGAAAATGCTGATGTTGAATATATTGTTCATATAGTAGCTCGAACTTCAGAGTTTAAGATTAAAAATCTTCAAGGAGAATAAAGTGTCTCTAGGAAAGAAAACTAAAACAGAACATTCTGGTGCTAAGAAGGGTGGCGGGTATTGCGGTACTCTCGAAGAGGCAAAAGAAAAATCAAAAAATAAGACGTCAAAACGATAAGCAAATAGTAATCGCAGAAAATCAAAACTCATCTAACCCCGGTCTTGAGAACCTTAACTCAGATCAAAGATCTAAGAATTATGGCGGCGTAAAATTAGGCGAAGGCTTTTTTAGATTCGAGAAAATTCTAATCATGAATATTACTGACATTCAGCCTATTCTTATTATTATATATCTTGGTACTTTACGCCAATTTGATAGTAGAAACGCTAAAGTAATGGCACTAAGTGTTGAATCAATTGAAGGTTTATAGATTGAAAAGCTCGCGTTTTATTTTAAAGCTGATCTCAAACATTATTAACCCACTAGTACACGCACCAATAAACCAAAAGGCCATAAGATTAAGATAGATTTCTGCACCTTGGATCATAAAGCTTGATAGAGCGATTGAACTTATTGATATATAATATAAAAACTTAGATTCTCTTATCTTTTTAATTTCAGAAAACTTAAGTAAGTAGCTAGCAAAGAAAGCTCCAGTTCCTATAAATATAGAACCACACAGAATCATACACATTTGCTCACCAAAAGTGTGGTGAAAGTAGTGAAAGACTTGATGACTATTTGTTAAGCTTAATTGAAACTGGGGACAAAATAGAAGCGTTAAAAAGCCAATAAAAGCTTGGATTGATAATAGTTTTATAAAAACGCTCTTATGAGTTGGGTTTAGATCTAAATTTACAAAACTTAGAATTTCGTTAGATATTTTCTCGGTTGGAGCTTGATCATCTAGTTTTTCAAATATTTCAAAGTCTATATGGCCATTAGATTTTTTCATTTAGCACCTCCTTGAAATTTTAATTTAAGTTTTTTTAATCCTCTAGATACGAGTTTCCTTGAGTTCGCGGGTGATGTGCTTAGAATTTTAGCTATCTCATCAAAATCTTCATCAGAATAATATCTAAGTTTAAGAGCTTCTTTTTCTTTACTTGATAAGGTTTTTACAGAATCAATATCAATAAGGTCTTCAGTCTCTTTATGAGTGATATCAGTATATTCATCCTGGAGCTCGACTGTGGTAATTTTTTTCTTTTTAGCGGCATCTAGTAATTCACTTCTTGAAATTGTATATATCCATTGTACTAGTGGGTACTTACTATTGTAGAGATCTCTAGATTTATGAAATTTTATAAAAATATTTTGAAAGATATCTTCTATATGAGATTTATCAAATAGACGTTTATAGAGATATGAGTAAACTCTATTCTTATGTCTTAAATAAATTACTTCAAAGGCCATACTTTCACCGTTCTTATAAAGCTCCATAAGCTTATAATCATCTAAATGTGAAAATGGATTATCCATCCTCTACCTCTTATTACGATTTAAGTACCGATTTTGTGACAAATTTAGTATTTGCTAACTAAAATTAATATAAGTTTAATTAAAAATCAGTTCTTTGTCACAAAAAGAGACTAGTATTCGTAATAGTTAGTGAAATAACTATTTTGGAGGAATTTTGCGAATTTTACTTACTTTCTTAATTATGACATCAACGGCTCATTCTTATTCTTTTAAGGATGGTGTTAAGGCCATTAGCTCTCATGAGATTGTTCAAAGCATAGAAAATGACTCAAAGGCTTTGTCTGAGGAGGCCGATGAAAAAGGTTCTTGGGGAGACCCTGTATTTAGAATTACAGCAAAGAACTTTCCAAAAGACTCACTTTCTGATGATCAAACTCCAATGACCGGTGTTGAGTTTGGTATATCCCAAAAAGTCCCTCTAACAACAAAATATGGAAATATTGAAGATGCATTTAAATTTATGGGAAAAGCTAGAGACTTCGAAGCAAGAAATAAAAGAGAGGAGCTTATTAGGAATTTTTGGTTATTTCTGATTGAAAGTAAGAAGTTAAAAGAAGAATCAGTAATCATTAAAGAGAATACAAATTGGATTTCAAAAATTCTTAAGGTTTCTAAAAGACTTTATGCTAATGGTAAGATATCTCAGCAAGCCTTACTCGATATTCAAATTAGAAAGAGTGAGCTTGAAACATATAATAATAATAAAGAATTTGACCTAGAGGCTTTGCAAGATAAGCTCTCATATCTATTGGGTTTTAATGGAAAAAGAGTTAATACTAAAACTATTCCATGGGGATTATTAAACTCTAAAGGTGTTAAGTCTTCAAATAAAATAGTAGATAATAAAGAGCTATCACTAAAGTCCACTCTTTTGGCTCGAGAAAAAATACTTATGGCTCAAAAGTTAGATTATGTTCCCGATTTAACTTTCTCAGTTGGCTACACGAAACGATCAAATATTGATGATAATGGAGATTTTGTCTCTGCTATGGTTAGTTTCCCTCTACCTACATCTGACAAAAAGTATGCTGCTAGTAGTAAGGCGACTTTTGAAAAATATTCTGCTCAGAAAAGATTAGAAAACTATAAGAAATTTAGAAAAAGTGATGAAAATCGTATCGAGACTCTTATAAGAAAAACAGAATCTGAACTAAAAGTCTTATCAACGAAGACAATTAAGTTCTCTGAAAATTCAAGAAAGATAACTTCTAAGTCCTATAGTTTAGGAAATACAACATATATTGAACTTTTAAAGTCAGAGTTTAAGTTGCAAGAACTATTAATTAGAAAAAGCAATATTCAGGCTAAATTACTTAAATATAAACTTGATCGAAGATACTTAATTGGAGAAAAGTTATATGAATAAACTTTTAACAACTCTAGGAATAGTCTTGGTTCTTGTAGGTTGTATGAAATTTGAAGATAGTAATTCAAAAGCTAGTGAAGCTCTTGAAAAGGTTGAGAGCTATTATACTTGTTCTATGCATCCTCAAATTAAAGAGTATAAACCAGGTAAGTGCCCTATCTGTCATATGAATTTAACAAAGATTGAAGTTGATGAAAGTGTAGATCTAGAAGTCTCTAATGTTAAGAAGAAGACTTTGTGGCAGTGTAGAGACTTTCCAGATGTTACAAGTGAAGTAGAGGATGCTTGCCCAATTGATGGATCTCCTATGATCAAAAAAACAGAGCCCAATATGGGGGGGATTGCGATTGCTAAGGTTAAGCTTAGAAAATCTCAGTTAAGTCACTTTAATCCAGCATTTTTTCCAGTAAGTACAATGAAGATGAGTAAGAAAATTAGACTCCTTGGATCGGTTCTTCAATCTGAAGTAAAAGAAAGTAATATCCCAGCTCGTATTGGGGGAAGAATTGAAAAAGTTTATATTGTTTCAACTGGAAGTTTTATAAAAGTTGGTGATCCTGTTCTAGATCTCTACAGCCCAAAATTAATTACAGCTGGTGAAGAATATATTCTTGCAAAAAAATCCGCACTTAATTCAAAATCTAAAGAATTTAAAGATATGCAAAAGCAAAGTACTGAGAGGCTTAAGCTTTGGGGAATTAAGAGATTTCAATATGAAAGTTGGTATGAATCTCAAAAGGTTCCTAAAAATATAACAATCTATTCTCCTGCTACTGGAATTGTAAGAAAGAGAAATGCAGTTGTTGGAAAATACTTTAAAGAAGGTCAAAACTTTTTTGAACTAAGTGACTTAAGTGATGTTTGGATAGAAATGGATGTTTATGAACAAGACTCTTCATTGGTTAATATAGGACAGAAAGTTTCTTTAGAGTTCTCTTCACTGCCTGGTGAAAAGACTGAAGGTGAAATTGATTTTGTAGCCCCTGTTCTAGATACAATCTCTAGAACTCTTAAAATCAGAACAACAATAAAAAATACATCAGGAAAACTTAAGCCCGGAATGGTAGCGGATGCAAGTTTAGAAATAAGTCTTGATGGACACCCATTAGTTGTTCCAAGATCTGCCATCATTGATACAGGTAAAAGAAAAGTCGTTTGGATTAAAGTTTCTAAAAAATATTATCAAGCCAAGGTAGTACATACAGGCCATGAATCTGGCGGCTATGTAGAAGTTAAGCATGGGCTTATGGAAGGTGAAGAGGTTGTAATGGATGGTAACTTCCTTCTTGATGCTCAGGCACAGCTTTTTGGTGGTTATGAAGACATGAAAAGTAATGGAGCTGATGGACATAATCATTAGAGTTAAAAACATATGATTCAAAAACTAATAGAATATTCAATACGAAATAGAATCCTTGTAGTAATGATTTTCATCTTAGTAGCTCTTGCTGCTGTGTTTAGTGTTAAAACGGCTAGAGTTGATGCGATACCTGATGTTGGTGAAAATCAACAAATTGTTTTTACTGAATGGGCCGGAAGATCTCCAAAAGATATTGAAGAGCAAGTCACTTATCCTCTTAGTATAATGCTTCAAGGTATTCCTGGAGTAAAAAGTATTCGTGGTATTTCAGCCTTTGGATTTTCTACAATTTATGTCATTTTTAAAGATGATGTGGATTTCTATTGGTCACGATCCAGAGTTCTTGAAAAACTTGCCACGGCTGGCTCAGTTGTTCCCAGTGGCGTAAGTCCTCAAATGGGACCGGATGCTACGGGTCTAGGTCAAATATATTGGTATACGATTGAGAACATTAAAGATTCTAAAAATCCTAAGTCTTTAGCGCAACTTAGATCAATTCAAGATTTTTATGTAAGGTATCTCCTTCAAGGAGTTGATGGTGTTAGTGAAGTTGCAAGTGTTGGCGGCTTTGTTAAAGAATATCAAATAGATGTTGACCCCAAAAAACTTTTTGCTTATGACATTCATTTTAGCAAGCTTATTAAATCTATAAAAGAAAGTAATGTCGATGTTGGAGCCGAAGTTATTGAAGATGGTGCCAGAGAATTTATAGTCAGAGGAAAAGGTTTTTTTAAGTCAATAAGTGATATTGAGAATGTTGTTATCGCAATTAAAAATAAAACTCCAATTCGCGTAAAGGATGTGGCAAGTGTGGGCTTTGGACCCGGATTTAGAAGAGGTGCACTTGATAAAAATGGTGTTGAAGCTGTCGGTGGAGTCGTTACAATGCGTTTTGGAGAAAATCCAAAACGAGTCATTGATAAAGTGAAAGAAAGGCTTGAAGTTATAAGAGCGGGTCTTCCAAAAGGTGTAAAACTCGTACCCTTTTATGATCGAACGCAGTTAATTGAAAATACACTGGGAACTGTTTACTCAGCTCTTACTGAAGAAATTATTATTACGGTGCTTGTAATACTTCTCTTTTTACTACATTTTAAATCATCAATACTTGTTTCTTTAACACTTCCTTTTGGTGTTGGAATAAGTTTTATCTTAATGAAACTGATAGGAATTGATTCAAATATCATGAGTTTATCTGGGATGGTTATAGCCATTGGCTCTATGGTTGATATGGGAATCATTATGACTGAGAATATCTATTCTCACTTAAGTGAAAATCCAAAAGCAGATAAAAAAGAGCGAATTGAAATAATTGTTAAATCAGCCCGAGAAGTTGGGCCTGCAATTTTAACAGCAGTTATGACTACGATAGTAACTTTCTTACCAGTTTTTGGATTAGAGGGAAGTGAAGGGAAGCTCTTTGGCCCACTTGCATGGGCAAAAACATTCGCTATGTTTGGTTCAGTATTCTCGGCCATTATTCTGGTTCCTGCACTTTCTGTATTTATGCTTAATGGTAAGTTAAAGCCTGTTGAAAAAAATAAAATAAGTCTTCTTATAATGAATAGCTATAAACCACTTCTTAATTGGGTTTTAGAAAATAGAGGGAAATTTTTAATTGCACCAGTATTAATAATTATTATAGGGGGAGTTGCTCTTTCAAATTTAGGAAAAGAATTTATGCCTTCTCTCAATGAGGGGGATTTACTCTATATGCCTACAACGACACCTGATGTTAGTATGACAAAGGCGCGGGAGCTTTTGGCCTACACTGATAAGGTTCTTAATGATCATCCTTTAGTTGATTATGCCGTTGGAAAGTTAGGGCGAGCAGATACCGCACTTGATCCTGCACCAATTAGTATGTTCGAAACAGTTGTAAAGTTAGTGGATAAAGAAAAGTGGCCCAAAGGTAAAACAATTTATCAAATTATGGAAGACTTAGATCAAGCTCTTCAAGTTCCGGGTCTTGTTAACTCATGGGATTTTCCAATCCAAACGCGAATAGGAATGGTTTCAACAGGGATTAAAACACAAGTCGGAATAAAAATATTTGGAAGTAACTTAAAAACATTAGAACATATGGCCAAGATTATAGGTAAGGAAGTTGAAAAAATCGAAGGAGCTTATGGAGTGTACGCTGAGCAAATTACTGGAAAACCTTATATAGAGTTTGATATTGATAGAGTTGCGGCCAGCAGGTACGGAATAAATACTGGTACTGTTAATAGAATACTTCAGACCGCTGTTGGTGGAATGGCCATTGGTCAGTTCTATGATGGTAGAGAACGTTATCCAATCCGTGTACGTTATAAAAAAGAATTTAGAGACAGAATAGATGAATTAAAGAGAGTTTTAGTACCAAGTCCATTAGGTCAACATATACCACTTGAACAACTTGCAGATATAAAGATTGTTTCTGGTCCGGCAGTGATCCAATCAGAAAATGGGCTGCTTCGATCAATTGTTCTTTTAAATGTTAAGGGTAGAGATCTCATAGGCTTTGTAGATGAAGCTAAAGAAGTGATTGCAAAAAATATAGAATTACCTAAAGGTTATGCGCTCGTTTGGGCAGGACAATATGAAAACCAAGTACGAGCTACTGGTAGATTAAAACTACTGGTTCCTATAGCCCTTATTATTAATTTATTAATTATATTTTTAGGTATCAAAAACCTTCGGAACTCTGCCATTATCTTTAGTTCTATTCCAGTCGCATTTTCAGGTGGAGCAATCTTATTATGGGTAGGAGGTTTTAATACTTCAGTTGCTGTCTGGGTGGGTTTTATAGCACTCTTTGGTATTGCAGTTGATGATGGGGTTGTGATGATGACCTATCTTCAAAAAGCCATTAAAACTCATACGCCTAAAAACTGGGAAGAGTTAAAAGAATGTATTATCGAAGCAGGTTCAAGAAGAATAAGGCCTCTTGTCATGACAACGACGACAACTTGTGTGGCACTTATTCCTGTCATGTGGGCCACAACTACAGGGAGTGAAGTCATGAAACCCATGGCCATCCCAACTCTAGGTGGAATGCTAGTAGAGTTAATAACATTATTTATAGTACCAGTAACATTTAGTTATTTTGAACAAAAACATATTGAACAAGGAGAATAATATGAAAAACCATCTTTTATCTTTAATACTTACACTTTTAATCGGAATAAGCTTTAGTGCTTTTGCAGAAATGGATCACTCAAAAATGAACCATGGTGAAAAAATTAAAATGAATAAATCTGGGCGTAAGACTCTTGATAAAAAAACAAAAAACGAAATTCTTGCAGCTTTAAAAGCGAACGAAACTGTTCATAGTGCATTTTTTGAATATGATGGTGAAAAAGTTGAATCAGCAGTTGGTAATTTAAGTAGTGCACTTAAATCAATTACAAATCCTGAGGTTTCAAAGCTTTTAAAATTTTCTCAGTCTAAATTAGGTAAAATAAAAGCATCTAATGATCGCGGCCAAAATGATCAGAATTATCACTTATTTTCTATGGCCCTTATTCACGTAGTTAACACTTATGATATTGGAAAGGAATATAATGCATATTCATGTCCAATGGTAAAAAAGAAATGGTTACAAAATTCTAAAAAGATGTCCAAAGTTCATAATCCATATGCGCCAAATATGCCTCACTGTGGTGGTCAAGATACAAGTCATTAATATATATTTTAGAGAAGTTTGAAAGTTAAAGAGGGAGCTAAAAGCTCCCTATAACTTATGGGTATTTTAAATTTGGTTAAAGATTAAAGTCCTGCTAGTAAATCGCATACTCTACAATCCATATAAACGTCTTCACATTTTTTTATACTTTTGCGGATACTATGACCATTTCTTCTTTTAAGAGTATAACAGTTATTATTTACATTATTACAAGCTTTAGCCGCAATGCGAGGCTTATGATAAGTATCAACATCAGTAAAACAGTTATTTGATACATTTTCGCATGCTCTTTTAGCGAACTTTATTGTTTTCCCTATTTCTCTAAATTCCATATAACAAGTATTTGATACATTTGTGCAAAATTTTTCAGAAGTAACTCTATTATGATTATTTGATTGCATTTCTTGAAAACAGAAACTAGCTACATTTGGTGGGCAGCTCTGTGCGAATGATAGTGTTGAAAATGTAAGTAATAAGATTAATGTTTTCATAAGTCTCCATAGTTTTAAATTGAACAGTAACCTATATCAAATTTTTTAAAAAAGATGTTTCCTTTAAGGAAACAAAATCTAAGTCTGAGCTCTCTTTATTACTGGGAACAAGTTTAAGTCAGCTTGATAAATACTCGTACTAGATGAGTGGGTAGAATTATTTTGTTTACCCAGACTAACTATCCAGTTTCTAAGTTCAAGTAATCTTACTTCAACCTCTTTTACTTGATTAGTATTAAGTTCAACGAAGCCAGAATTACACATGCCATCACCCTCTGGCTTTCTACAATACTCAAAGTAATTAAGACCAAAATGTGAGTGTAAAACGGAAGAATCTAAATCTTTATCAGATTCAAGTAATTCATTTTGAAACTCTATGATTCCTTCATTATTTGCTTTAAGAGTATTAGATGTATGAAGCTCTTGTAGCGTCATCTCTATATCTACAATTTCAAAATCAACTAAATAGATTAAATCTTTAATTTCCTTCGGTTTAGGAATATATCCTAACCATTTAACTAATTTAATTATATAAAACTTTAAAATATTTGAAGTATACTGCTCATCACTAAATTTTTTACCTTGATAGCGAATTGAATATATATCATCTATAAATTCAGTGCTATTGGTATTTTTAGCAAACTGTTCCTTACTTAGAAGATAGAACATCCTATCTACTTCTAGGC
>Ga0209712_10003388_pt1 | contig 12924 bp, 13 predicted proteins | sample ArcOceMetagenome_FD_187443 | JGI IMG/M metagenome (GOLD analysis project Ga0209712, IMG submission 187443) | Marine eukaryotic phytoplankton communities from Arctic Ocean - Arctic Ocean - Greenland ARC118M Metagenome (SPAdes) (version 2) | ecosystem: Environmental > Aquatic > Marine > Oceanic...
AATAATAGCTTTGAGTCTGTTTTATTTCGATGATTCAAGTGCACAAAAGATATATTCTGTTGATTATGAAAGCCAAGCTGACATAAAGGTGTTTGTGGTTGATTATGAAAGTCAGGCTGACTTAAAAGTATTTAAAGTAGAATACCAAAGCCAGGTAGGACATAATAATGGGAATTGGTTCTTTACCGATTATGCAAGTCAAGCAGACAGTAGAATATACTTCGTTGATTATAAAAGTCAGGCAGATTTAAAAATATACTTCGTTGATTATAAAAGTCAAGCAGGTTGGAAGAATTCATCAAAAAAACACCTGATGTATTAAAACGAGCACATTATTTCACCAAACTGGTTATCATCCACCTCTATTTTATCTACCTTGGAAACAGGAGTAGGGCTACAAAAGTTTTAAATAATCCTTACTTCGTTAGTGAGGAAGCAAATAATCTTCTTTTGGTGAGTACAGAAATTGAAAAAATAATTCATGTGAATTAAAACAGTTTCTGCTTTTTACGTGGGCGTACTGTAGTTTTTTTTATATGAATTGGCTAGCTTACGCTAATTAACACCCCTTTTACCTCAGCATAATTAATTATTAAGGCATAAAAAAACCCAACTTATTCAAGCTGGGTTTTCAAATTCTGTTTTTCAAATATTAGTTGCCTAATCTCTTTTCTATAAATGCAGTTCTAGAGTTCACCCAACTCACTTCACTTTTTTTCAAATCCATCTCTCCAAAAAGAACTAAGAAATCCTGAGCTCTCACGAAATCTTCTTTAAAGATAGCAGCCTCTATTAAATTCTGATAAATAGACTCTGTAACTTTACCATTGATTCTAGCTTTCTTGTCGTTTACGTCTGATTCACCTAGAACAGTTTCCCAAATATTGATAGCCTCTTTTAACTCTGCTACTCCATCGCTACTTCCCATTGGGTTAATCCCTCTCTTTCCCAATTTAGCTGCCTTCTCTAAATCATCAAAATCACCTTTATTCTTAGGAGATCTAACAGTCAATGTAGAAGGAACTCTCACAAAACCATAGTGCAGATTTATGAATTCTCTAATGCTATTAAGGATATCTGAAACATTATCCTTTTCAAGTTGAAACATGTTCGGAGAAGTGGGAGTTGATATGGTCGAGTACTCCCCAGTACCCTCGAAAATATCGTTATAGATCGATTGACCATTAAACTCTAAAGAAAGTCTAGTAGGACGTCTCACAGCAGTGTCGAAAGAATATGTTTTTTGATCTACATACTTCTTAGTTGTAGCGTTGTATACTCTGTTAGTACTTTCTTTTCTCTCTGGTTGACCTGCGTCAAAAGCTTCCATTACCACTGAACCGGTTAAAGCATTCGTTGTTCCTTTTTCAAAACCATCAACTTTCAAATAGGTGTCTGCCAAAACGGAAGGCTTGAAGACGATACTTGTAGAAGTATTAGGCTCTATATAATAAGGCTCATTTGGAGCTCTAAAAGGCCCTGGTTTTGAGGGCATTCTTAGCTTTGGCCTTCCTTCTTCTAAAGCTAGTTTTTCTAGTCCTGATAATTTATCAAACCCCTCTGTTTCCAATTTAAAGTTTTCCTGTGCTAACGCTACTTCATCATCATAGTTCACTACTCTTTCTCCGTGTATTCTCTTAGCCTCTTCTACTTCAGCTGGATATGCTGCTAATCGCTCTTGAAACTCCAGTTCAGCCTGAGCCATAAGAGCATCATTATTTTCTGGATACGGAGTTTGAACAGTGAAATTATAAGACTCTAATCCTTCAAGTGGATTTAACGGCTGTTGGATATACTCGTATTTTAGAACTACATCTTCTATCTTTTGAGCCGACACAGTCACTACTGACGACATGACAAACATCAATGCCACTAATTTAATTTTTTTCATGAAAGTTAAATTTCGAAGCATCAAATATGCCTCCATTAATTATTTTGTAAAAATACCATTTAATATGAAAGACGAATTTGTCCAGAGACTTCACCATTTATTTATTGGATGCACATAAACTAAACACCCCTCAGGTCACAAAAGCGTTCAGAATCGCTTGTTAGCGCGGCTGTTTTAAATCGCACTAATTTTCTTTCTTTCTTCATGCTTAAAACGAGCACATAATTTTTCCAAACTGGTTATAGTCCACTTCTATTTTATCTCCCTTGGAAACAGGAATAGGACTTACAAAAGAACCTGCCAACACCATTTCTCCCGCTTTTATAGTTCGGCCAAACTCCTTATATTTTTGGTTTAACCATAAAATACTATTTACTGGGTGGTCTAACACAGCTCCTGAAACTCCTGAAGCTTCAAGCACACCATTTTTTCTAAGCGTAGCAGCTATCCACGCCAAGTCAGCTTCTAATGGGATTTTTTTATCTCCTAGGACAATGGCACAATTAGCCGCATTATCAGAAATGGTATCCTTTACTGTTCTGTTGGTTCCATTGGTAGAGGCGGTAACTCTAAAATCTATAAGCTCTAAACAAGGAACTATATAATCCACACACGCTAATAATGAGTTAATATCAACTACATCCAAAGCAACATCCTTCTTAAAATAAAAAGCTAATTCTGCTTCTATTCTTGGTTCTATGAGCGATTCCACCGAAATATTAGCGCCACTCTCATACACCATATCCTGAAAAAGCACTCCGAAATCTGGCTCATCGATTCCAAAGGCACGCTGCATTACTACTGAGGTAAGGCCTATTTTATGCCCTACTCTTACACCACCCTTTTCTGTTTTTAGATTCACCCATGCATCCTGCACCGCATAGGCATCTTGAAAACTCATTTTTTCTATTTGAGCAGATATTACTGGCATTTGCACAGCATTCTGTTCTGCTTGTTCTAACGCCTGTGCTAACCGAAGGGCTTCTGTTGAGGAAATCATAGTTCTGAATATTATTTTTTCGCTTTGCAATGTATTACTTAACTCACTCTTCTCAAATTCTGAACACACAAAAATAGCCTTCAAAAATCTCATAGCTATTCCGTAATAATTCCAATCTTTAGGTTTGTTTACTTCTAACCAAACTTTAAATAAGAGAATAGTTCTTATTGAATCAGATAGGCTTCGTACCTTTGGCGGTGCAATAAACTTTGGAAATCCAATGGATACTTTTTATAACATTCTTAAGCACACCCATGGAGGGTTAAGATGGCTGCTGCTCGTAGTAATGATAGTCGCTATTTTCAAGTTTTTTACTGGTTGGTCGAAGAATAGAGTCTTTGAAGCTTCAGATAAGAAACTTGCTTTAGTTACACTAATCCTGGTACATCTTCAGTTGGTATTTGGTCTGGTGCTGTATTTCTTAAGTCCCTATCCTCAGATGCTTGCCGAGAATGCTAAAGAAGTAATGGCCAATAGTGAATTAAGATTCTTTGCTGTTGAACATTTAATAGGAATGTTAGTGGCTATCGCTTTAATTACAGTAGGATACTCGCGAGCTAAAAGACTAAAGCACGACTTTAAAAAGTTTAAGGTATTACTCGTCACCTACCTTCTTTCTTTCTTATTGATAATGGCACTTATTCCATGGGACAGACTTTCAAACTAACACTTCTACTTTCTCTAATTTCGGTTAGTATGGCCTTCTCATGTGGGAATGCCGAAAGTTTAGATGCTATTTCTAAAGCTTCTCCAGAAGGAGAACTTATTTTCAAGAAGCAGTGTGCTTTATGCCATGGATTAACTGGAAACAAACAGTTAAGTGGCGCTAAAAAACTTACAGAGTCTAAGCTTCCTACGAATGAAATAGAAGCTCTAGTAACTAACGGACTGAGGCAGATGCCGTCATTTAAAGAGAGACTAACCATTGAAGAAATAAAATTAGTTTCAGATTACGCTTACCAATTCAGAGAATCTAAATGAGTATAGAAAAATCTTATGACACCACTATAGAGAAGGAAACCGCTATTCTGGTAGGAGCTATTACTCAAAAACAGCCTGAAGCTGCTGTTAAGGATTATTTAGATGAGCTAGAATTTCTAGCACAAACTGCTAATGCAGTAGTGCTTAAAAGATTCACTCAGAAAATGGACCGTCCGAATTCCAAAACTTTCGTGGGTGAAGGAAAGCTACAGGAGATAGCCGATTATGTCGAATATAATCAGATAGACTGCGTGATATTCGATGATGAACTTTCACCTGCACAGATTAGAAACTTACAGAACAAGTTCAATCCAGATGAGTTCGCGGAGCACCAGATAAAGGTAATGGATAGAAGTAATTTGATTCTAGACATTTTTGCAGCGCGCGCACAAACAGCTCATGCTAGAGTCCAAGTAGAGTTAGCTCAACTCCAATATCTACTTCCTAGACTTACTAGGCTATGGACTCACCTCTCCAAGCAGAAAGGTGGAATAGGAATGAAAGGTCCTGGGGAAACAGAAATAGAAACGGATAGAAGAATCATTAGAGATAAGATTCACCGCCTGAAAAAGGATCTAGAAAAAGTAGATGTGCAGAAAGCAACTCAGCGCGGAAACAGAGGTCAATTAATCAGAGTAGCTCTAGTGGGATACACCAATGTAGGTAAATCTACACTTATGAACTCTATAGCTAAGAGTAAGGTTTTCGCAGAGAATAAGCTATTTGCTACGCTAGATACTACAGTGAGAAAAGTGGTGTTCGGGAACTTGCCTTTTCTTATGAGTGATACAGTAGGTTTTATTAGAAAATTACCTCATCAGTTGGTAGAGAGTTTTAAATCTACTCTAGTAGAAACTACCGAGGCGGATCTGCTCATTCATGTCATAGATGTAAGTCATAAGAATTTTGAAGACCATTATAAAACGGTGAATGAAACGCTCTCTGAGATTCATGGGTCTCATAAACCTATTATAGTAGTCGCTAATAAAATAGATGCTGTAGATTGGTTGGAGACAGATGGAGATGTCCAATCCTCAGATTTAAAACAGAATTTAATAGAAACTTTAAAGAAGTCATGGGTATCTAACTTAGCAGAAGAAGAGGTTATTTTCATCTCTGCTCTCAATAAATTAAACCTAGAAGAATTAAAAGAGAAACTCTACGAAACGGTTAAAAAACTACATCAGGAGAGATATCCTTATAACAACTTCTATTATTAGTACCTTTGCGCCCATAAATGAGTATACGTCAGCAAAAAATACAAAGTCTTCTTAGAAGAGAATTAGCCACTATTTTCCAGAGGGAAAGTAATATCCTATTTAACGGTAGATTTATTACAGTTACTCATGTGAGAATAACTCCAGACTTAGCTAATGCTAATGTCTTCCTGAGTATAATGGCCAGTAAGGATGTGAAAGCAGACTTAAAAATGATAGACGAGAATAACTGGAAAGTGAGAAAACTCTTAGGTGAAAGAGTGGGGAAAACGATGAGAATTATTCCAATTTTAACTTTTAAAATAGACGATTCATTAGATCTGGCAGCTCAGATTGATGAATTACTTAAATAGCCATGCATTACGATCCTATTAAGAAAACCGTAGGAGGATTCTTCAACAAGAGTCCGTTTTTAAGAAAGGTGTTTTACAGTCTTTTAGACCTTTTACTTCTAAGAACATGGCATGTTCACAGAGAATTAACTAAATGGAAAAAAGACGCTCCAAAAAATCCGAAAATTTTAGATGCTGGGTTTGGTTTCGGTCAGTACACCTACCATATGAAAAAGAAGTTTCCTTCTGCTTGTGTTCTGGGTGTAGATGTTAAGGAAGATCAGGTTTCTGAGTGTAATCAATTCTTCAGAGCTTGTGGATTAGAAAATGTTCTTTTTAAAGTTGAAGATCTTCTGGACTTCAAAAAACCTGATACTTTTCAACTGTGCTTATGCGTAGACGTTATGGAGCATATAGAAGATGACGTGAAAGTTATGACCAACATCTGTGACGCCTTAGAAGAGGGTGGTATGCTGCTAATCTCTACTCCTTCTGATCAAGGAGGAAGTGATGTGAATGAAGATTCTGACACGTCATTTATAGAGGAGCATGCTAGAGATGGCTACGGAATGGATGAGATTAAAGAAAAACTTAAAAAAGCTGGTTTCTCTAAAGTAAAGGCTCACTTTTCTTATGGTGCTCCAGGAAAAATAAGCTGGAGACTTTCTATGAAGTATCCTATGAAAATGCTCAATGTTTCGAAGGCGTTTTTAATCATTCTTCCTTTCTATTATTTAATTACTTATCCTGCAGCATTTATCCTAAATATGATGGATGTAAGAAGCGCCCATAGAACTGGAACAGGATTAGTCGTGAAGGCTTGGAAGTAACCAAGTGAAATGGCCTAAATTAGCTATGCACATGAGTTGTCAATATCTCTGAATTTGAACTCCACTCCTTTTAAAATAGCAGCCAGATATCTTTTCTCAAAGAAAACGAGAAATGTCATTAATCTTATTTCAGGAATTTCATTAGTAGTGGTAGCATGCGTTACAGCCACCATGATTATTCTACTCTCAGCCTTTAATGGAATAGAAGAATTAGTAGACGGTCTGTACAATAAATTCGATCCGGATATCACTATTTCTTCTAATGAAGGGAAGGTTCTGTTCGATGATAGTTTAGACTTAGCCACTATAGCAAAGATAAATGGCGTGCTTTACATCAGCTCTGTTATAGAAGAAACAGCCATTATTTCTAAAGGAGATAGCAATAAATCTCTGTGTAAATTAATTGGAATAGATACTACCTATGTAAAACTCTCTGGAATTAAGGAGAATGTAGTTTACGGAACGTACAGTCTGCACGAGGCAGGTGAGAATTTCGTGATTCCAGGGGCAGGAATAGCTGGCGACTTAGGACTTCAGCTAAGAAATGGCGAAAGCGAAAACCTTAGAATTTATGCCCCTATAAGAGGTAAGAAAATATCTATCTCACAAAAGAAAGCATTAAGAGATGAATTGGTTTCCACTTCTGGCGCGTTTAGCATAAATGCTGAAATGGATGTTAAATATGTAGTGAGCACGTTGAGTTTTGCCAGAAGAATGTTTGACTATAAGGATCAGAGCTCCTACATCGGAATAGAAGTGCTGGATGAGAATGATTCTGACGAGATCAGAGATGAAATTAAAATGCTAATCGGTAAAGACTTCTTGGTGAAAACACGAAGAGAAAAAAACCCACTAGTTTATGAGACCAATGCTACAGAGAAAAAAGCTGTTTTCCTGATTCTAGTATTCGTGCTGATTATAGCCGTTTTTAACGGGATGGCATCTTTAACCATGCTAGTGTTAGAAAAACAACGAGACGTGTCTGTATTAAAGTCTATGGGCGCCACATGGCCTTTTATTAAAAGAATATTCATCTTAGAAGGAGCACTAATAAATATAATAGGTGCAGCTGTAGGAACTGTTCTTGGTTTATCTCTATGCCTGGCTCAGCAGAAGTTTGGATTGCTTAGACTGCATGGTACAGTTGTAGATTTTTATCCTATAAAAATAGACGGAGTAGATATAACCGTAGTCATTAGTACGGTGGTCTTTATCGGAGTTATAGCCACTTACTTTATGGTGAATTATTTAGTAAAGAAACTAAAAGAGACTTCTGCTGTTTAACCCTAAGATTCGAGAAACTCGATATCTCTAAACTCTGCACTCACCTTATCCAAGGTTTCGAATAATACCGCTGAATCCATTTCTGTCACCATTTTCATCCTCCATTCTTTAAAATGCGGTATCCCTCTGAAATAGTTCGCATAATGTCTTCTCATTTCTACCACCCCTAATCGCTCTCCTTTCCATTCTAAGCTTCTTCTCAAGTGTTCTTTGGCAGCCTCGACTCTATCACTAATCGTAGGTGGAGCTAAGTGTTCACCCGTCTTCATGAAGTGCTTTATCTCATTAAAAACCCAAGGGTAACCTATACTGGCTCTGCCTATCATGATTCCGTCTACGCCAAACTTATTTTTATATTCTAGCGCTTTCTCAGGAGTTGTAATGTCTCCATTTCCGAAAACTGGAATATTCATTCTAGGGTTATTCGCTACGTCAGAAATAAGCGACCAATCAGCATCTCCCTTGTACATCTGCTTTCTAGTTCTTCCATGAATAGAAATCGCTTTAATTCCTACATCCTGAAGCCTTTCTGCTACTTCTACTATGTATTTCGAGTTATCGTCCCAGCCTAACCTCGTTTTTACTGTTACAGGCAGCCTGGTGGACTTGACTATTTCTTTAGTCATTTCTACCATTTTTGGAATGTCTTGGAGAATTCCTGCACCTGCCCCTTTACAAGCTACTTTTTTTACAGGACAGCCGTAATTGATATCTATTATATCAGGATTAGCCGCTTCTGTAAGTTCAGTAGCCCTCTTCATTGACTCTATATTCGACCCGAATATTTGTATACCAATAGGCCTCTCATACTCAAATATGTCCAGCTTCTGAGTGCTTTTTACAGCATCTCTAATCAACCCCTCGGAAGATATAAACTCAGTGTACATAAGGTCTGCACCATACTTCTTACAGAGCGCTCTAAACGGAGGGTCACTCACGTCTTCCATGGGCGCGAGTAATAAAGGAAACTCTCCTAATTCTATATCAGCTATTTTTACCACCTTATGTTTTAAAAATGCAAAAATACTATGAATAATGCTTCGATGCATCACACCCACCCTATTCCTAGAGCTATACTGCTATTTATTTTCTGTATTATAGGAATAATCGTTTTTTCTTTGGTAGCCATAAGCGTTTGTAAGGTAGCAGGAATTGACCTAGAATCCAAGCTGGGCCTACAAATACAAACTGCATTTACTCAGATAGGAGGATTCCTTCTCCCCGCTTTAGTATTTAGAAGGATTTTTGGCGGAAAGTCTGTTACTCATTTTAGCTTAAACAAACCAAAAACCCTTCATGTCATCCTAACTGTCATTTTAGCCATTACAGGTTTAGGAATAGTGGCCTATGCTGGAGAAATAAATCTAAAACTACTCGAAGGAAGAGGAGGGTTCATAGCGGCATTAAAAGAACTAGAAGAGCAGTCGGCTGAGATAATGATGATTATGCTGGACATGAAGTCTATTGGCTCCCTCCTAGTCACTATCCTTTTGGTAGGACTCCTTCCTGGAATATGCGAAGAGTTTCTATTTAGAGGAGCGTTGCAATCTCAATTGGCCAAAGCTTTTAAAAACATCCATGTGGCCATCTGGACAACAGCTATAATATTTAGCGCTATCCATTTCCAGTTTTTCGGATTTATTCCAAGAATGCTCCTTGGAGCTTTGTTTGGATATGTGCTTATCTACACTGGGAGCATTTGGATGCCTATTTTAGCTCATTTCATAAATAATACTGTGGGGGTTCTTGGTTATTACTTAGCCCAAAACACTGATTTAATCTCTCAAGAGCAAGTAGAAAGCACCGAAGTTTCTTGGCTTATAGCTCTTGGTAGTGCTGCTCTAGTTTTAGGTGTAATTCTACTAATGAAGAAATCATCTAACTGGCCGGAGAGAAGACTAGAATACATCAAATTTCCCTACCCTAAAGAGATCTATATAGATCAGTCAGAAGACGATTCACCCTCGTAAAAAAACTTCTGCTAAAACTAAATCCGAAGGCTCTGTTACCTTTATATTCTCTGGATTCCCAGCTACGAGATGAATTTCATCTCCAGCAGCCTCTACTACTGAAGCGTCATCTGTAAAAAGAGCATCGAAGTCTACTTTGTATGCTTCTTTTAATAATTCAGTATGAAAACACTGAGGAGTCTGCACTACTACGAAATCATTCCTATTCACGGAACTAGAGCTGTTATCAGCCTCTATTTTCCTCAAACTTTCATTCACTTGTAGCACAGGGATGGCGGTTTTTTTAAGCGTTGCAACGCGAAAACAATCCCCAATAACTTTTACAGAAACACATGGACGTGCAGCATCATGAATAGCCACCACGCCACTGTACTTAAGTTTAGACAACCCTTTCTTCACCGACTGAAAACGCGTGTCTCCGCCTTCTACAGTAGTGATATCCTTACCTGCGAAATTCTGTTCTCTTATCTGGGCCCAGTGATCTAAAAAAGACTTATTCATGACCACTACCACATGCATATCAGGTTTCCATCTGTAAAATTTTTCTACGGCATGAATAATTACAGGACGGTCATGAACGGCAATAAACTGCTTAGGCAGTTCAGATTTCATTCTGCTTCCGATTCCTCCAGCCACTATAATTACCTCTTCTCTCATTGCAGCTAAGATAAACTTAGTGTGAATACTTTCAACACTAATTTTTCATGCCACTGAAGAATCGAAAAGATTAAAAGGGGATTCTGAAGAGTAATACTTTAATAAAGCCTCCAAGAATGATAAAGCTCTATGGGGAACCTTTGGATGATTTGACATCACATCTATCTGCACTGCACCAGTGAGTTAATTTACTTGTTCCAGATTTCCCAACTCTTTTCTGCCTGTAGTACCAACATTCTATACCCGTTTAATGTGGCAGCTCCTCTCTCTTCTCCTTTTTGTAGAAAAAGGCTCTGCTCTGGATTGTACACTAAGTCATATAGCAAATTCTGTGACGTGAGGTACTCATATGGAATATCAGGACATTTATCCACTTCTGGAAAAGTGCCTAAAGGCGTGGTATTTATAATTAACGGAAAGTGCTTTACCACATATTTATTCAGGTCATGATATCCCAACTCATCCTCTGCTGGTGTTCGAGATATCATTTTATAATCTACTCCTAAATGATCTAACGTATAACCTATGGCTTTACTGGCTCCTCCTGAGCCTAGAATTAAAGCCCGCTCGTGGTGAGGCTTAAGTACTGCAGCTAATGACTTCTTGAATCCTACCGTATCTGTATTATACCCAATGAGCTTTCCGTTTATGATTTTGACGGTATTTACTGCTTGAATTTCTTTAGCTTCAGGGCTTAGCTCATCTAACAGCGGAATAATTTGCTCTTTAAAAGGAATGGTGACATTGAACCCTTCCAGATTTTCTACGCTAACAATTAGTTCTTTCAACTCAGCAATTTCACTCAATTCGAACAGAGCGTAATTTACATCTGTGATTCCGCCTGATTTGAACTTTTCAGAAAAATACTTTTCAGAGAAGGAATGCTTGAGATTCTTCCCTATTAGACCAAAATTTCTCACGTTAGAATTTCCAATCAAATTTCAATACATTGTCCGACCCTTCTATTCTTTTAGCATCTACCATAACGATATTAGTGGATCCTTTGTGTACTATCTCTACTCGGTACTCTTCGTTTCCCGTGAGGTTAATTCTACATCTTCCCTCTTTATTCGTTACTGCTTCTCCTACAAATCTATCACTCTTGGCATTGAAGAATTTCACTGTCGCCTTTTTAGCTAGCGAACCATCTATAGTTACATCACCCACTATACTCACGAAGGTTCCGTTGTCATAACCAGAGGATATAAGTGAATAATTACTTACATCAGCTACATAGATATCTCTCTCTCCATTAGAATCTTCATATTCTGCCGCTACGAATAACTTAGAGTTATCTGCAGTTAACGAGAATGTAGACTCTTCATTTACCGTATTAATAGGATAACCTAGGTTTACTGGTGTTCCCCAATCGCCATTTATGAGCTCTGACTTAAAAATGTCATATCCACCCATAGTCTGGTGGCCTTTGGAAGAAAAATAGAGCGTTTTTCCGTTCGGGTGAATGAACACGAACTTTTCATCATCTGATGTATTAATAATTCTTCCTAGGTTTTTAGGCTTGTCCCATTCACCTTTTTTGTCTTTTTGACTCCTATAGATATCTCCTCTCCCAACTCCACCAGTTCTTTCACTGATAAAGTAGAGGCTTCCTCCATCTGCCGTTATACTTACTGAACCTTCATAATAACTGGTGTTTATAGGCTTATCCAATTTTTCAGGAGCATACCAGTCACCTGTCTTTTTATTCCTTTGAGACATGAATATATCTCCAGCCAATCTATCGTCATTTTTATAGATAAACATTTGGTTCCCATCTGGAGCCACACTTAATACTGCATCGTACTTTTTGGTATTCACCTTCCCAGGTAAACTTTCTGCATCTGACCACTCGCCAAGCTTCTCATCCCACTGTGAAATGTAGATGTCCTCGAAGAACTTATAATCGCTTGACTCATCTATCTCTCCTCCTTCTGTGTCTGACCTTCGCGAAGTGAATATGAGTGTTTTTCCATCTGAGGTTACACTCGGAGCATAATCATCGAACCTAGAGTTTATTTCTCTTCCTATATTCTCAACTACTACAGGAACAGGCTCACTCATAAGCTGCTGGGCATACTGGCACTGATTTAAATACTTTAGCGCTAACTCATACTCTATGGTTCTTTTAGCACCGGTAGCTATGAAATTCTCAAAACTAGATATAGCTTCATCCAATCGTGCCATTCTGTGGTAAGTCTGACCATAAAAGAAATTCATTTCTTTCACCACTTCAGGGTCATTCGCTTTAGCCTTTTCTAGATATTTTAAAGCCAGATCGAACCTCTTTAGTTTATAATGACATTCAGCACTTCTATACTGAGCCATGGTATGTTCTTTTTCTATTTTAAGTATCTCTCTATATATAAGTAAAGCACCTCTGTAATTTTTATCTAAAAACTCATGCCTGGCAGCCCCCATCTTAAAAGTGATGCTTCCTTTTTTTTCTTTCTTTTCTTCTTCCTCTTGGGCATATAAACTTACATCAAGCAGCATGCTTAGAAGGATGAAAACTGTAACTAGAATTTTATTCGTCATTTGATTGGTAATAGAGTTTAGTAAAATTACGGATTGGTTCATTACAAGCACTCTACTAAACTCTAGAATCTACATAATAGTTGTGCAGAACTCTCAGTCTAATGGTCTTTTAATCTAAATAGGGCTTCTTAATTTAGCTTTATGAATAAACCTCTTACCGAGCAGGACTCAAATTATGACGGATTGGACAAGATGTCTACAGAAAATTTGCTTCGCAATATCAACTC
>Ga0209712_10003389_pt1 | contig 12919 bp, 7 predicted proteins | sample ArcOceMetagenome_FD_187443 | JGI IMG/M metagenome (GOLD analysis project Ga0209712, IMG submission 187443) | Marine eukaryotic phytoplankton communities from Arctic Ocean - Arctic Ocean - Greenland ARC118M Metagenome (SPAdes) (version 2) | ecosystem: Environmental > Aquatic > Marine > Oceanic...
CTACGCGGTATATCATGGACGTGAAGGCATTATTCGCATCGCCAACCGCATTCACCGCATGACGGAAATCATGGCTGCCGCCATTACCGATGCCGACATCGAAGGCTTAATCATTGTGAACCAAAGCGCGTTTGACACCCTAACCCTCGAAGTGCCAAACAAAGACGAAATTCTCGCCCGTGCTGAAGCGGCAGAAATGAACCTGCGCACCCAAAGCCAAGTGGATATGGACGGCGTACTGGGTTTCTCCATTGGCGAAACCACCACCCGTGCTGACCTTGAAGCGCTCTACGAAGTGATCACCGGTCGCACGGACATCGACATCGACATGCTCGATGAAGAAGTAGAAAGCTCGATTCCTGAGTCACTAGTGCGTACCAGCGAATTTTTAACGCACCCAGTATTCAACAGCTACCAAACGGAGCACGAAATGCTGCGTTACATGAAGCGTCTTGAAACCAAAGACCTTGCCATGAACCACAGCATGATCACCCTTGGCAGCTGTACCATGAAACTCAACGCCACCGCTGAAATGATCCCTGTAACTTGGCCGACCATTGGTGGCATCCACCCATTTGCACCAAAATCACAAACCCCGGGTTACGAACAGCTAATCAAAAACCTAGACACCTGGTTACGCGACATCACCGGCTTTGACGCCGTATGTATGCAGCCAAACTCTGGTGCGCAAGGTGAATATGCCGGCCTAATGGCCATTAAGCATTATCACGAAAGCCGTGGTGAAGGGCACCGTAATGTGTGTTTGATTCCTCAATCGGCCCACGGTACCAACCCAGCATCGGCGCAAATGGCGGGCATGCGTGTTGTCGTCACCAAATGTGACGAGCAAGGCAACGTGGACTTTGCTGACCTGAAAGCCAAGGCCGAAGAGCTAAGCGAAAGTCTGTCTTGCCTAATGATGACATACCCGTCCACACACGGTATTTACGAAGACGGTGCAAAAGAAATTTGTAACCTCATTCACGAGCACGGTGGCCAAGTCTACATGGACGGTGCCAACCTAAACGCGCAAGTGGGCATCACTTCACCGGGTTACATTGGCGCCGACGTATCGCACATGAATCTGCACAAAACCTTCGCTATCCCACACGGTGGTGGCGGTCCAGGCATGGGCCCTATCGGTGTAGCAAAACACCTAGCGCCCTTCATTGCTAACCACAGCGTACGTGAAATTGACGATGAATCTGTTGGCCAAAGTGCAGTGAGCGCCGCCCCTTATGGCTCTGCGTCTATCTTGCCAATCTCTTACATGTACATTCACATGATGGGTGCCAAAGGTTTACGCCAAGCCACGCAAATGGCGCTTTTAAACGGTAACTACCTGAGTAAAAAATTGGGTGAGCATTACCCGATCCTTTACTCTGGCCAAAACAACCGTGTGGCACACGAATGCATTGTGGATCTGCGCCCAATTAAAGCAGACACCGGTATCACTGAAGTGGACATTGCAAAGCGTCTCATGGACTACGGCTTCCATGCTCCAACTATGAGCTTCCCAGTAGCGGGTACCTTCATGATTGAGCCAACCGAATCTGAAAGCAAAGCCGAACTGGATCGCTTCATTGATGCCATGGTGTCTATCAAGGCAGAAATCAACGCAGTGAAGTCCGGTGAGTTAGACGCTAACTCTAACCCGCTAAAACACGCACCTCATACCGTGAAAGACATTGCCGGAGAATGGACTCGCCCATACACCCGCGAACAAGCGGCCTTCCCGCTTCCTGCTGTGTATAACAACAAATTTTGGCCAACGGTTAACCGCATCGATGATGTGTATGGTGATCGTAACTTGATTTGCTCTTGCCCAGCGATTGAAGAGTATGAAGACTAGTAAAACGCCGCGTTCCTTGGTGTTTTAGAAAAAAAACGGCCTGCGGGCCGTTTTTTTATGTCTTCAGCAAGCCTACCTATTTGGGCTAGAAGAACATTACAAACCGTCCAAGAACACCATCCAAACTGCTGAGTTATGGTCTATTCTTTAAACAGGAAACGCCGCTCATGCTCCATCACCATCCAGTGATATGAGCACCAGACAAGACTCAGCAGGCATCTATCCCATTAAAGTGTTATATTGGATGATCGTCACTCATGATACTGAATGCGGTTGATGGACTTACGCCAAACACCAGTAAGTGAAAACCCGTGTTTAGCCACGTAAATAGCACAGATTAAAAATGCTTTTCCTTTAACCTGGTCAAAAGCCCAGGTGCTTGCAGGAATATGACCATTCCTGCCATACATAGCTAAAACCGACGCGAGTCGCTTGTATTGAGTAAGCAAGATTCATGTTTCTACCCCTCCCCTAGGACAAAATCCCTATGGGTGATGGCCAATGAGACACCCCCATAAATAATAATTGCCCACATCTTTAGTAGTCGTAGGCATTTCTCGAATGGAGTATTTGAGAGTGGAAGAAAAAGTCACCCTAGTTGTTAACTACATAAACCAAGTCAAAACTCGCTGTACATTTAATGCAGCCGCTGAAGCCATTGGCATCACACCACAAGCCTTCAAAAAAGAGCTAGGTAAGCCTCGCCCTGAAGCCTCATGGTTTGTTAGCACCACAACCAGTGAACCCATTGGTTATGCAGAAGAAGAAAAGCACCCAGAGCTTTATCGTATTACGCGTATAATTACCTCTGCCAAAGTATTAAAGCGCAATCTTGGGCTTTAAGTTGCACTAAGCGTTCAGTATGAGCGCATGATTCCCTGGAAATCTTTTTATGAACTTAGAAAAATCAACCAAATTGATCGCAAAAAGAGTCAAAAAAGGATTCCAAGGTTACCCTCAAATTTCGTTAACCTACCAAGACGCGTCAGCCTATTCCCCATCACAGGTGATCATTGGCTTTATCGCTGAAGAACACGACACACCGCAAGAGCAAACCTTCACCAGCCTTGGGGATGTGCGATGTGACGAGACCATACAAACCACGTTATTAAAAATCATTGAGCGTTCTGACGCGAAAACCGTATTAGAAAGCAGTATCTAAACGAAGATCGAAACCAATCTCGAAAAGCTTATTTTCCCCTCAATGATGAATCCACAAAAAAACGTATGAATATCCCCATTAAAGACCTCACTCCAAAAGACATCACATGCTCACGCTGCAAAGCAGCCTGTTGTCAGTTAGAGGTCATGCTGATTTCCGATACCGGCGTACCTGAAAAGCACATCAAGGTTGACCAATGGGGGGGCGAGACCATGCTGCGCCTAGAAGATGGCTGGTGCTCAGCACTGGACCGATCGACCATGTTATGCAGTATTTATGAGAATCGGCCTTGGATATGCCGTGAATTTGAAATGGGCTCTTATGAGTGCCGAGATCAATTCATCGCCGTTTAACCAGCTCTAACACAATTAAAGAAAACACTTTCTCTAAAACTTAACGAAATACGCGCCCTGCCCAAACCGTTAAACCACTGGCCACACTGCCAAAGTGATCACCGTCCAGCACCTCAATATTCCCTAATGCCGCTTGAATTGCTTGGCGAATAATCGGTGACTGACCAGAGCCGCCCGTCACATAGACCAAATCAGGCTGCACACCAGCTTGTTTAATGGCGTCGGTCATTAAAGCAATCATTTTCGATAAGGGCCGATCAATGGCTTGGGCCAGCTGCTCACGGGAAATCTCACAGCCTAGTGCCTCTTCCACATAACCCAGATCCACATGCGTGCTTATGTCTGAGGATAACGCAATTTTGGTTTGCTCGGCACTGCGCACAAGGTGGTTGTTTTGTTTCTCGTTACGTAGCTTTATAAAACGCTTAATTAAATTGGGCTCACTGGTATCGCGTAACAATTGCTGCAGTAAGGCCGTGGTGCTTTTATCGTTAAACGCCGATTGCGCGCCCACATCATTGGTGCGAACCGCATCCCAAAATGTTTGTGTGGGCATGGGTAACCCGTTTTTTAAGTTCGATAACATGCCAAATAGCGGCATTAAATGTTGCCCTGCTAACTGGATATCTAAATCATTACCGCCAATACGCTCACCAGTATGGCCAATAAAATCCTGCCCACGCTCATCTTTGTTGCGATGATTTGGCCCCATACGCACCATGGCACAGTCCGTAGTACCACCACCAATATCCATGACCAAAACGGTTTTATCTTCGGTGAGCTTTTGCTCATAACTTAATGCAGCACCAATAGGCTCAAATAAAAATTCAACCCCTTTAAAGCCCGCTCGTTTTGCCGCGCGCGTTAAAATAGCAATGGCTTGCTGATTACTTTGCCCGGCATTTAACCCTTGAAAATTCACCGGACGGCCAATCACTGTATGGGTAATGTCTTGCTGGGTAATGGCTTGTGAGCGCTGCTTCACCGCCATCATCATGGCCGTTACAATGTCTTCAAAAAAATGAATGGCAGAATCACTTAAGCCACTGGCCCCTAAAAAGGATTTTGGGGATTTCACAAAATAACCTTCACCCGGCCAAGCAAAGTATTCCTCTAGCGCCTCATTACCAACAAAGAGGCTGGTCTCGTTTGGGCTAAAGCCCTCTTCACTACGCACTCTTTGCGCACGATTCAAAGCCACACGACGCTGCTCGATAAACGCCTGCTTTACTTCTGGGTTTGAAATGTGAAGCGCCACTTGTTCGGTAATCAATTCACGATCAAGGGCATAGAGCGTTGACGGCATAAAGGCTTTGCCATTTTCAATTGGCAAAAGCTGCACGTTTTGTTCGCTGGATAACACGCCCATAGCACAATTTGAGGTGCCAAAGTCAAAGCCTGTGATCATGTCTGTCTCTACTCAGTTATGAGAAAGTGGCGCAAATTAGCATATTTTAAAATATTCAGCCAGAAAGAAGCTTGTGTAGTGGCTATGGGGCTTAATCAAATTGGGACGAGATTACCAAGGAATATTCACAAGCTACTTAGATCAATGACTTAAACTATCAACCTTAATCAGCACACACTACTGCGTAGAATAAAGACAAATAACAACCTGTTGTTCAAAGCAAAGCATATAAATATTCATAATGTGAGCTTCACATAAATCCCATAGGCTCACGTCCTAAAATAATAAAGTGATTAAAGTCATCTATATTTCATCACTAAATGCACTTTTTATTAATTCAAAACTGCGTTTACGATCTTCAAGGTAATAGATATTACTCACTATCATTATTTCATCTAATTCATACTGCTGAGCAATATTGGTTATTTTTTCTTTTACTTTATCTTGTGTACCGACCGCTCGCAGCACACTTCTGCTTTTCATAAAATCAGCTAACTGAGGTGTTATTGGGTATAACGCTGCTTCTTCCGGCGTTAAGAATGAGCCTTGCTTTTGACCTGTAATAAAGCGATAAAAGTTAATATCAAAAGCCTTTGCTAGCATCTCAGCTCTTTCTTGCGTATCTGCACAAAAAACACTGATAGTCAGCATGGAATAAAGCTGAGAACATGATGGGCTTGGCTTAAAATGTTCTCGATAATATTCCATGAAAGCAGGTTGAACCTGAGGATTGATAAAAGCCGCAAGATTATAAGGCAAACCTCTTTTTGCAGCCAACTGAGTACTATCAAGGCTGGATCCTAGCATCCATATCGGAATATCGCCTGCTGGCTTTGGGCTAATAATGGGGTGTGTATTCTCTTCCCATAAATACTCACTAAGTTGAGCAACCAACCTAGGAAAGGCTTCAAATTTAGGATGCCCATCTGTGGCCAATGCTTTGGCCGTACTAATATCCGCACCAGGCGCTCGCCCAACACCCAGATCTATTCGCCCCGGATATAAATTTGAAAGTACAGAAAACACCTCTGCGACTTTATAAGCACTATAATGTGGAAGCATAATACCTCCCGAGCCCAGGCGGATTGTATTCGTCACTGCTCCTAAAGCCGCTAATAAAACCTCAGGGGCACTGCCAGCAACGCTGTCAAAAGCATGATGCTCTGACACCCAAAAGCGCTCATAACCTAGGGTCTCAGACCATTTAGCCATTTCAAGCGTCTCTTGTAAGGCCTGAGCCCCTTTATGCCTACCTTGCGCCATTGATTGATCAAGTACTGATAGTTTTAACATCACAAACCCACTGATTAATAAGGCCTAGGTTAATCGCTTGTCCTTATCCCCTCAATGCTAAATTCTAGAATGCAGCGTTTTACTAAATGGTATAAACCCAAAGGATGCAAGCATACGGTGAATTCGTTAGTATGGAGCCGTTATTTAAACTTAAGGAAAGAATATGATTACTTATTTTTACTGGGTCTTAATACTTGCTCTAACACTGGCCCCACTTTATATACTGGGTATCAAAGCCGATAAATGGAAAGCTTCCGCAATAGTCGCACTAAGTATCTTTTTACTGGGAAGCGGGGCCTATTTCTTTCATTTTCAACAAGTATTTGTCAAAAACTGGGGAGGTGTTATGACCGTTTCAGTACCTGAAGGCCACCAGCATATGATGGCTACCTGGAAGAATGACAACCTTTGGCTAGAAAGTTACGAAGCTGAAACCAATACCTGTCACTTTAGAGAATTTTCAAAAGGTGCTGTTTTAGAAGGTAAAGTTTTGATTAAAAACTGCAATCCTTTAATGGCCAAATAAGTCACAAAAAATAGCCTTCAAAAAGAAGGCTATTTCTAACACCATTTCTATTAATTCTCTATTTACGATTATTTATTCGCGTTTGCCATGGCCTCAAACTGCTGAGTAAGATAATTCTCGGTTGTTTTTAGTGTTGCGATAATTGCATCATTATATAAAAACTGTGATTTCAAGCGTGCTTCTGTTGCGGCTATACGTGCCTCAAAGCTTTCACGATCTTCTGCTAAGTTTTCATTTTGTGTATCAAGAGTATTGAATTTTGTAGCAAGCGTGCCTCTGTTTGGGTCTAAGATGTTTTGTAATAAATCTTTTAGCTGATCCGCAATACCAGAAACATAAGTCACACTACCACGTTCGCCTACCTCTCCACCCTGTACCTTGACTCGGATACCGCTTGCATCATCAATATTGCCATCTTGAGCCTTACCCGTTTCTCCATCTCCCTGACCAACGGTAAAACCAAGCGCATCGGACGCTTCGTTTGAAATGTCTTTAATTAAAACGCTTGAACTCACACCTGTGCTCGTTGATATAATGCCTATTGTGCCAAACGCGGCCGAGGTTAGATCACTGGTGTAATCCACTTTGACAGAGAGTTCTTCGTCTTTGATGGCAGTATTATTATTGATCGCATCTTGAATCGCTGAGGCTAATGCGGTTCCTGTTGCATATGTATCTTGTGCAATGGAAATAACGGATTCAAAGCCATCTAATTCAATGGTGAATGTGTTATTTGTTCCATCAATCACAACAGGACCAGCTACTGCTTCCGTTTGCTCTGAGACATAGTAACCATTACTGGCAGCTACGTTGCCATTTTGTGCAGTAAGGAATTGTCCGCTGCCTTTTGCAGCAACACCATTGATGGTCCCCGCAACGTCCAAGCCCTTATTGATATCTGATTCTGTGCCGTCGGTTTCACGAATCCCTAGAAACGATACAGCGGTTGAGTCTACATTCGTAAATGAAACTGTACTACCGTTACCGCCAATATTGATGGTCAGACCACCTTTGTCAGTATCTGAGTTATAGCTATATTCTACAGCGGCTGTAATATCAGAACCGAAGTTAATGGCGTTATCCATACCCAATGCATCTAAGCCACCGTTGTAAACAGTATCTACTCCAGGCAACCCTAAAGTGGCTTGTGCATTGGCATCAGCATTTTTAATTTCTATTTGAGCCGCACTACCAAACATAGCAGATGTTTTTACTCCATCACGCGATACCGTCTCAAAATATATTTGATCGGCATTATCCAGTTTGGCAACAATGTCTCCCACTTCAAATTCACTATTGTTAAGAATGGCAACGTCCAATGCTTGCTGAATAGCCTCTAATGAATCGTCTTTATCTCCGCTACTGGCATTGTTATTGACATCTACATTCAGCGTTACACCATCAACAACAAGATCAAATGTCGCATTATTTACACCGCTAAAATCAATACCGCCGCCGATTACAGCCCCACCTGATGTCACGGCACCTTGCCCATCACTGGTGACTTGAATAGATTGCTCGTTACCTGCCACGTTAGTGACAAGCTCCAACCCATTGCCAGCACCTAACTGAGCGGTCACAACGCCAGCACCATAGGCTGCGTCTAATTTGGTTTGAATATCGACAATATTATCACCACTGTCTGCATCTAATATTATGGCTTGTTCGTTACCATTAACATTTAACGTAAAACCCGCATTGCTGGTGGTAAAGTCGATATTAGTTGAAATATCTCGGGTGCCCTCGGTTGTAGTCGCACCGTAAACTTGATCGGCTAAATTTACGTCCCCTGCTAAACCTGTATTAATCGCTGTTTGTACTGCGGTTGCTAGATCATTCCCGGTTAAATAAGTGCCCGCTGGGATGCTAACAGTGTTTGCACTTTCAGTACCGTTTAATTCAACCTGAAATTCCACATTACTGCCAAAGGTTAAACCTGGGTCTTTACCATTAATTTGTGGACCATCGGTTGCATCTAACCCTAATAATAAATCAGATGTGTTAGAGCCAACGGCAGTAATCTCTATAGAGTCTGTGGCACTTGGGTTGGTTGTGGTTAATAGTAATTTACCGTCATCATTAAAGCTCGCTATCACATCGCCATTTAAAGCCGTCGCATCAATGGCCGTTTGAATTGCTTGAAGGGTGTCTTTACGATCGCCAAACTTACCATCCCCATTCAAGTCTAAGCCATCCGCGTTTAAATTTACGGTCACGGCTTCTGCTGGGCCTGAGTTTAAACTCACTGAAAATGTCGCATTAGAACTTGCGAAATTAATGCCTTCATCTTCTTCTACGGTACGATTTGCCGGTAACGTTGAAGTACCGTAACCATTAAAATATTCGCTATTAAGCGTACTCAACTCAACACCTTTGAACTCACCACTGCCTAAAGTATTAAAACCCAGCGTATTGGCAGTATTTGAATCTACCGAGGTGAAGTACACTTGTGATTTTGAACCATACAAATTTGAGGTTAAGTCAAATGACTGATTAGCAGCATTATAATCAACACTCACACTGTAAGCTCGATCCTTAAAGGACTTGGTACTATTAATTTGTGACTGTATCTCAGCGGCCAACTCATCCGATGTGGCATAACTCCCTTGGGATAACGTCACACTCGCTGTGGTGCCATTAACATTCACTGAAAATTCATCATTGGCATCATTAATTAATACCGGTGATGAAAAGTCTAAAACACTGGCACTGCCACCCTCATAACTCCCCTGGGTAGCAACTTGAGTAATATTAATATCATATGTGCCAGGCTTAGTATTAATAGAATCATTTAAAAATGTAATGCGATCATCGGTTGCAGAGCCTTGATCAGCAAACACGCCAATCACCGCTTCACGACTTTCATTCAAACCTTTCAAGAATAAATTGGCGTCGAATTTTAATTTAAAACTGTCATTTTGATCCGAATATATCCCAAGTTCACTAAGAGATCGGAAATTTGTGCCCGTAATACCACCTACGGTACTGGTTAGAATACTTTTAATTTGCGTATTAATTGAACGCAGCGTGCTATCACCAAGTAACAAGCTACCGGTACTGGATTCTTGATCAAATTTGGTGAGGTCTTTATACACATTTTGAAAACCATTGTAGCCATCAATCATGGCTTGGACTTTTTCAGAAATACCGGCTACATCGGGTGAAACGGTAATACTGACATTTGTGCCAACATCCTCACCTTTTAGATTTAAAGTCACGCCGTCAATCACTTCTGTTATTTCGTTACTTGAACGGGTAATAGATAACCCATTCACATTTAATAGTGCGTCCTCACCTTGCTGGGTTTCAGATAAGTTATTAGCAGGATTTTTTTGATTCTCATTATAAGCAAACGCTGAAAGGCCCGATGTCGCTAAAGCACCACTGGCATCCTTAGCAATAATTTCCATGCTGTAGTCTTCCCCAGTATCTTCACTAGTGAGCTGCAATACATAACCACTACCATCATTCACTATATTGGCACGCACGCCGAAGTCTTCATTATTGATGGCATCTCGTAAGCCTTGCAACGTATTGTTACCGGCGGTTATTTCGATACTTGCAGTACCTGCGTCAGGGTTAGCCTCAAAGCTGTCATAGTTGGCACCCGCATAAGTGGTCGTACCAAGGGAAAAAGTTAAGGTACCTAGACCTACCGCATCGGTGACACTTGAATAAGATTGAGAAACTAAAGAATGGGCTTTCGCTGTGCGTTGTACTTCAACACTGTAGCTACCGGCAGGTGCGGATGATAAAGCCGTAGCCGTTAGAATGGTTTCGTCTGATGATTCCGCTTTGGTAGCGCCGACATTGCTGCTATCCGATAAGGCGACGATTGCCTCTGAGAAATCATATAACTTACTTTGTATTTCACCATACGCCGATATTTTAGCGTCTATGATTTCTTGCTGAGTATTTAATCGTAACTCACCCGCTGCTTTGTCAGCGTTGATGATGCTCTCGACTAAATCACTGGTGAGAAGGTCTGACCCAATGCCTAGGGATTCAATAGCAGCCATGGAGCCTCCGACAGTCGTCTATACACATCTATGGGTCACAAAAAGCAAAACCCGATACCCCATTTAACGGCGGTATCAGGTAATACTTTAATTTAGCGCTATAAGATTTAGCTATAACAAGCTATCTCTAACCTTACTGTGCTTCAGTATGTCTAAGTTAACTTGTCTGCATCTTTAACACCTATTGATGTGATAGGGTGAAATCGATAACTAAACCTGAGCGCTAAAAAGCAACGTTGGTTCTTCACTATTCAATTTCTTTGCCATCTCAAGGGCCGCTTCGTTTGGAATTTGACGAACCAGTTGCTCAGATTGACGATCATACACACTGATCACTGTCTTGCCGCTGTCTTCATCCAGTCTAAAGTCTAAGTCTCGCTGTGTTTTTTGCACATACTCGTTTAACTTAGACACTGCTTCTTTTACCTCAACGCTCTTTGCTTCAGCTACGGCAGTTGCATCGTCAGTCGGCAATTGCTTGCCGCTTGACTCTACTTCTGTTGCCGCCTTGGCATTCACATCCGCTTTTGGCTTTTGTGATTGAACTTGAGGTGCCGAAGAAACCGCGTTAGCCATCTGGCTAATATTTTTTGCGTTAATTTCATTCATATTACACCTCTCTTAAAGTTAGTTTTCAGCTTACGCTGCCTGTAGGTAGGGACTCCTACCTACAGGTTTACTACCTAACTTATCCGAGTAAAGAAAGAACCTGCTGAGGACCCTGGTTAGCCTGAGCTAAGATCGAGATACCGGCCTGCTGTAGCACCTGAGTACGCGATAGCTCCGCTGTTTCGGCCGCGAAATCCGCATCTTGGATACGAGAGTTTGCAGCTGACAAGTTTTCAGAGGTGATCGCCAAGTTACTTACTGTGGATTCGATTCGGTTTTGAATCGCACCTAAATCAGCTCGTTGGCTCGCGATTGCACCAATGGCGTTGTCGATTGCTGTTAGTGCAGCGGTTGCACCCTCAAAGGTTGAGATATCAATATCTTCAAGGAATTGACCACTTTCACCACCACCAAACGTACCTGCAGTTAAACCCAATGATGCAAGTTCTTCAGCGCCTTTAGTACCAATATCAATGTTAATCTCTTTTGCAGAGTTTAACTGGATAGTAGAATAGGTTGTCTCGTAGGTACGAGACTCAGCAGAACTCACTGCATTGGCCGCAATATTCGACGTGTCGCCAAATGTTGATTCACCAATTCCTTTAACTGTATCAGCATCTAAACCAAAAACAGCACCGATTGATTTTTCAGAGCCTGACCTATCATCAATTGCAATTGAGATATTTCGGCCATCGGCTGCTTCAAGAGAGATGGATACACCATTATCGATGGCCGTTACTCCTGTTTTACCACTATTTTGATTAATCAAATTAATGGCATCTGCTTTTGCTCTATCTGAATCAATCACACCTGCAGAGTCACCTTGAAGCGTCACGCTGCCCAAGTTCACACCATTTATATAAAGACCAGCTTGATCGCCTGTTTCAAAATCAGTAGACAAGTTAATGTCATCCTCAAGCGTAGAGCCATCACCACCAACCACTTTAGTAGAGTTAACTGTAGCGGTTACACCCGTCTCTTCACTTACTGCGTTGATCGCGTTTACCATGGCAATGCCTGATAAAGACTTCTCAGATGAAAGTATTCTGAAGCCATCTGAAGAAACCGTTGCAGAAGCCGTATCGTCTGCCGCCTGAGCTGAACCAATGGAAACGCCATTGATAGACATATCACCATCTTGTAAGCCATTCACCCCTGTAAATGATGAAGACTCACTCGCATTACCGGAAGCTATAATTTCACCACCACCAGTTGGGTCAGAAACAGTGACACTGACATCTAGTCCATCATCCGAAACATATTGCAATGATCCACCCAATTGAATTGCATTACCTGCACTACCAGTAACAGTATCAATCACAGCAGTAGCAGCAGCATCCTGGGATACATCCAGAGATAAGCGACGAGACTGTGCGTCAGTTGATAAAGTTACATCGTTACCACTAAAGTTATTGACCGTCACGTCTAAATAATTACTGGTACCATCGTATTTAACAACTGCATTCACTTGCATCTCAACACCGCTGAAATCTGCGCCATTGATATCATCTGCCAAAGACTGCAAATAAACTGCATCAGTATCTGCCGAATCTGCGGTTATTGCCACTGCCACACCGCCGATATTGAAGGTATCACCTACAGTAGCATTCAAATCATTACCTGCTACAGCAGCCTCTTTTAGTACACTGAAGCTAACTTCTTCCCAAGCACTAATTCCAGTTACACCATCTAGGCTA
>Ga0209712_10003391_pt1 | contig 12918 bp, 8 predicted proteins | sample ArcOceMetagenome_FD_187443 | JGI IMG/M metagenome (GOLD analysis project Ga0209712, IMG submission 187443) | Marine eukaryotic phytoplankton communities from Arctic Ocean - Arctic Ocean - Greenland ARC118M Metagenome (SPAdes) (version 2) | ecosystem: Environmental > Aquatic > Marine > Oceanic...
TTATTCTTCCTAACCAGTACACCGCTAATTAATTATCCGTAACTGACGTAACTGAGTCCCCGTTACAGATATATTACGTATTTTCGAGTTCGTTGTTACGTCACGACGTATTAGCGTACTATTACGGATCTATTACGTTCTCGTTTTTTGTCGTAATACGTCTGTAATTGGTCGTCTTTACGGACATGTTACGTTTTTTATTTTGAACTTTTTATATTTTGCACTCATAACCTTTTATTTTCGTCCAAATTATCATTTGGTTCATTTTTCACTTACAGAAATGCCATATTGAATCTTGTTTTAGAATTTCGGACGAATTGAAAATTATTTTTTTCAAATTGATTTTTTTCATTTTCGCATAACCTTTCGTTTTTGTCCAAATTATCATTTGGTACATTTTTCACTAACAGAAATGCCATATTGAATCTTGTGTCTTAAATTCGGACAAAATGAAAATTATTATTTACAAATTGATTTTTTTCATTTTCGTTAAATTGTCAATTTCATTAAAATTAGTTTTATCTTACTCATTTTTACTTCTGAAATACGTTTTGGATTCTCAAAATATTATTCGACCGCATAAATTTTTATTCTTCTCATATTTTTTAATTTTTTTACATTATCATAATTGTTTTGTATTAAAATCAAAAATAAATTGTTGAGTACAATGATATCAATTAAAACAAATATTTTACTTTGCAATAAATGTAAAATTTTTTCGTCATCTCCCGTTGAACATCCAACATATAATTACTGTTATATATGTCACTGTTCAAATCAATCTTGTAATAACTCATGGCTAGCATGTTCAAAACATTTCAAAAAATTCAGTACATTAAACAACAGATCCAGAATAATTGATCACTTTAACAATAAAGATCATCTCAAAATCGACATAGCGCCTTCAAAAATTGATAGTGAAAACAATATCATAACGTGTAAATTAATAAATCAAGAAACAAAGAGTCTCACGAACCAAAATGACGACGAAGCATCATTTCAAAGCGTATTATCAAAAGGATCAGTGTTTCTCGAGGACAAAGAAGATGATCAAGATACGAATTCAAATATTTCACAAGAAAACAATGTATTACTACCACCGTCTAAAAGGGCTAAGAGTGATCCAAATATGGTTGAATATATACCGGGATATTTTTTACCGGAGTCATACACTTCAGCTTTGAGTAGTCGAAAATTCTTCGAATCTGAAATGGAAAGTACAGGAAATGGTTGTCGTCGTATTGTTGGAAGAGCTTTTTTAAAAGACAATTCGAGTGATATTTGTGCATCTGAAAATGAAACTGATCTTCACATGAACATCACACATTTTTGTTCTTCTCTAACTAAATTGCAAATGACACAGTTTGCATACATAGCCAGCTCACTTGCACAACCAAAATCATTTTTATGTACACGTCCACCGCTTTCATACAATGATATCAAAAACTTCTACACAGAATCAAATACATCAATTTACAATAATTTACCATCTCCGAAAGTATTTGAACTGGACAACCATGCATGCGTTTCAATTGAAGATATTATTAACCACACTCTTGCGTTCGGCATCGAAATGGATTCATTAAGTGATATACATATTTCTTCTGACAACAGCATGACCGACAAAAACTCGATCAACAATACAAAAGAGTCATTTGATATTATACAAAGTGTACGATCGAGACTTCATCGTTTTGATGAAATTCAACCAATGATTCTTACTATTACTTTATGGTCGGACGATTTTGATGCCAACCATACTCGGAAAAATAGAAAATCAACATGGGTACAAACAATTACTATATGCCCTCCTAAAATATCTTCTACGTCACCATTACATACATATCCAATTGCACTTGGGACAAAGAATCAAAATCACGATATTGTAAAGGAATATTTTAACAAAGAAATTGAAAAGTTAAGAAGATGTACATTGAGATATTCTAAATCTCACAATAAACTATATCCAGTAATCATTGAACCATTGGTCATTTCAGCGGATCGCCCGGAGCGATCTTCTATGAACCGAATTTTGAATCATAATGGAAATAGCACAAAGAGGTGGTTATTCTCAGAGCGCATCAGTCGTAAAAATCTTCCTTCGTGTAAATTATGTTTTGTTTCAAGATACAAAATTCTCAATGAAGAAAGTTATTCAACAAGTATCATGCGAAAATGTAATCGTTGTTGCGACTGGGTTATGTCAAGTGACAAAAAAGCTTCTATGTTTTTACCTCCAGAATCCTATCCAAAAAAGAAACACAATGATAGTCCTTTACCCCCTGATGGTAGAGATATTTGTAAAAGTGCATCGGAGAAATTGAAACCAATAAGGGTCACATACTCACATCTAGTTGCCGCGGTAAAATTTGGATATTGGAATTATCTTCATAGTGTTTGGTCAAAAGCAGAAATTCGTTCGTATTTTAGATTAGTTGGTATATCCTCTGATTATGTCAAAACACTCATCAACAACGCAGACGACTTTAAAAAGCATCTTCCTGTTAATAACCTCATACTTGATTCTATTCCAATACCTTCTATGTGGAAAAGCTGTTATCGACTAGAACAGTGTATCGATGCTCCAATGCACCTTCTTTTCCAAGGTATAACAAATACTATTATAGATCAAGGAACAGAATTTTTAAAAGGACATAGAGCGTGGTCTAGTTTTGGAACAAGTGCAAATTTGATTATTGATAAGATTTCTTTACTTAATATCGAATTTTGCAAAGTCGATTTACTTCAAGGATCCGAATTTACAACTGGTGGATGGATTGGTGAATCATACTTAGGTTTTGCCAGAATTTCAGCCATAGTATTCTCAATTGCCTGTGAAAAATGTCCTCAAAATGCTCTTGGTTTGAACGAGTTTCAATGTATGGTTCAATCAATGTTAGCACTCATATCAAGACTTATGACAGATAGCAAAATTTGTCATAATGAACTTGATCATTATGTTAAATTATTTCTCTCTTCGTGTCATCTATTTCACAGTTGCATCTATGTTACGAAATCTCCGAAATCGCCTAATGCGAAAAATCCTTTTTGGAATACTGGTAATTTCTTATCAATATTAAATTTACCGAAACAAATTGACCAATTCGGTGCGTTGAGACATCATTGGGAAGGCAATCACGAGCGATTTATTCAGTTCGTTAAACCATATCTTAAAAATATGCGCACAACAACATCATATTTATGCACTAAGTTGGAATATCTTCAAAAAAATAATCTTCTGCAGAACATGTTGATAAAATCATTCGATTTTAAGACACATCATTATAATCGTTATCGAAATATACATGCTTATAATGATCTGGATTCTGTGATATCAAGCATAAGTAACGGATCATGTTTATCAGGTATAATATCTCATAATAATAATAAAACATATGTTGGTGTCACTATACGATCACAAGGTTTTTGGAGCATTCACCCAATACAATTCGAAGATACAAGCGGTTTTCATCTGAATAATCAATGGTTTTCCAAAATCAAAGTTGAAGAAGTTGATTTCATGAACAATGTAACATACAAAAAATTGGAAACTTCTATAGTCGATTTTGTTCTATTTGTACCATCAAGCTCATTTGAAGACAAAGAAACAAGATATAACGTTATAGCAAGATCATGGAAAACAAGACATGGTGATGGTCTTTTTAAGTTCCCGTTAGTTTCAAACTATAGATTAGTAGCATCTGTTGGAGTAAGCTAAACAAGTTTATTTAATTACTATGAAGTAGCAATAATGAAAAAACAACAACTTTCCGAAGCTATCATGTGCACCGTCGAACGACAAGTAAACTTATCTAATACATTGAACTCGAACACATGTACAAATATATGACAATCGATTTGCCGTCAGTGATAGTAGAAAAGCACAAATCAAACGGAATGAAATACAATAAGATATTAAATAAAATAATAATATTATATAATGATTACAACTTTAAATCGAGATTAATTTTATATGTTTAAATTATAACCTTTCTAATCGGAATCACCAGTTAGATCAATAGTTGCATATGGTTCATTTGACACTTCTTCACTGCTGTCAGATGGCACATATAGAGAATCATCAGACACATCTTCCGATTCATCGCTCGAATCATTTTCATCAAACTCGGTAAGATCCTGGAACAATGGGATAATCACTGTTTCAGTTTCAGCGTTTTCAGACACATTTTCTGATTCATCGCTCGATTCGTCTGTATGTAAATCGGGAAATCTTCTTTGATTAAGATTAGAATAATATACTGGATGGTAATAGCAAAAATCACTAAATGATACACCAACATAAATGCGCCTGCAAAGGGGACATATCATGGTTCCATGAAGATTTTGGTCATCATGAAATGTCTTCAAAAGATTTAGAAAACACGAGTGGCAGAATTTATGACCGCACGGATTAGGTTGTTGATTGATCTCCGCAACTTCAAAAACCAACGGTTCCAAACAAATTGGGCAATTATCATTGTTCTGATCTATAAACTCCATTTTGTTCCAAAATTTGAGAATAGTTTCAATTTGTTTGGAACGAATACCTATTTTTATTGGACTTGGCAATGATACTTAATTATCACTAAATGTTTCACCATTTGAATCACTATCAATATATTCTATTTTATAAAACCATTGATAATCAACTTATTAATTAATTTAAATTTGTAATGATCAATATGTATTTACCAGTGCAACCGAGGTATTCCTTTTCTAGAAAAATCTGCAGCGATAATGAAAGTTTGTAAAATACTAAAGCGATACAATTTCTTTTCATAACTCGTATTATTACTAACAAATTGACCTGTAAAAATGAACGTTTATGGCGACTGGTCAGACAAGTAAGTTTATTAGAAGGAAAAGTTTATATTCTAACAAACAAATGCAAAGAGGACAGTGACGAAAAATGATTATAACAATTTATAAATAGCAAGCTATTAATAATATTTCAAGATTTGCCAATCGATTTGCCATCGGTCACATTATGGATGTATAACCTGTGATACGGAATGAATACATAAATAAAGAATAATATATGTTATGTAACTGAAATATATTATACTTAATATTAACCACTATATGTATTTTCTAAAAAAAGGGTATTCTGAATTATTTATTGAAGTAGCCGCTTCGAATGAAACTGTTCAATGACCTCGCTATGTAAAACTTCGATTCAATTACCTCGAGTTATCTGCCATATACGATGATATTATTAACACTTTTTTAGCATTTATAATCAACTTATTAATTATTTTACCTTTCTAATGTCCGATCGAAAGATATGAGCACAACCAATCCCACCAAACACCATACATTTGTACAAATTGGTCTTTTTTTTTAAAACCACCATGCGAGTTTTAAATATTTTGACTCGAGCCATCTTCTTAGTGACATTGACCACTAAAACTTCAATCCTTTTGCCATTTTCATCCAAAAAAAACACAACATCTTTTTTTTTGAGATGATGCACTTTATCTTCATCAATTATAGAAGGGTCAGGCGCTGTATAGAAACGACCGCTCCCATCCGTCAAAGTGGCACCAGGAACAAATGATGGGTGACGTTGGCAATACTCTTTATAGTCAAACTCAACGCTACCACTGGAACTAATTGTGTCATTTAACACGGTATGTTTTTCAAACCCGAAACGAATGGGAGAAATAGTTTTGCGACTAGAGCGACGAGGAGGGTCCATTGCCATGGTGTTTCTGTTAATCAGAAAGAAAACTAAAAACTATAAGATCAAACTACCGTATCATATGATTAATCAAACTATGTTTATATATATATATATTTATGTATGAATATATATGTATGATTATATTTATAATGAAAGTGTATATACGTATGTACGTACGTTTGTAAAAACACAAATACATTTATCTGTATATCAAAGTGTTACGTACAATAGTACGCATTCGACAAATGAGAAAGGAACAATTGGTGTCATAATTTTATAATTAATTAATTATCTTCTTATTGTGCTATAATAATAATATGTCTGACCAGGTAGGTTATTAATGTGTATATGTTACTTGATATATTAAATTAATGTAAGCTTGTAACTAACTTGATTGCACTAAAATATAAATATACCGATACTCAGGGTTTTGCAAGTTCTACAAAAGAAGTAACAGAGGGACATGATAATGTCGAAAATGAAAGGAAGGCAAATAAATATAATTGCGAAACGGAGAATAATAGATCATCGGATACATCGTTCATTAAAGACAACGTTGCCTATGGGATAGTACCAAAGAATGATAATTATAATTATGAAACGGAAAGTAATAGATCATCAGATACATCGGTCATTAAAGACAACGTTGTCGATGGGATGGTACCAAGGAATGGTCCAATTCCAAACATGACAGGTAAGCGAACACATGAAGAGGATGCGATAATCGAAGCAGAAAAAAAACGAACAAAAAAAGAATTCAATAGACGATTGATGAAAACACATCATAATTGCACATATTTGGTAAGTTTGGTTGAAGAAATTAAACAGGAAATCCGTAAATTGTCATCCGTTAGAGAAGGCATAATAAATAATTTAAAGGGTTTGAATGATGAAACATTGAACCAGGCTACAATGAATAGACACAACACACTTTGGTTTAAAACATTAAACAAAAATTGTGTATTTCCGAGTAGAAAAATACACAACTCTATTGTTATGGTCGTCATTTCGAATGAACCAAGCCATATTGGCAAGACTTCGGCAATTTTTCATACCAGAAATTCTACCACGAGACAGCTATATATTGATGGTGAAACAGTATGGTATGAAGACAGCAGTTTACTTGATGTACCAAATAATTTACCTATTTGTGATCGTCCAATGTTTCAATACCGACTGGATGATATTGTGAAGATTGTCCGTACAAGTAACAAACATCATCACATGAAATATGCAACGGTCGTTGCTATTGACAAACCACGATTAGTTTGTCAGGTGCAATTTGACAATCAAACATGTTGGTATCATCAAGACTTTCTAGAATTGAGAGACCCGGATGATTTTCGCCAACCAGACAATAACGATACATATTAAATTACTTCTATAATTATTATTTAGAACAGTAAAACGAATATGATACAGTGAATAAATAAATAAATAAAAATGAGTGTTATATGTAACTGCTATTTGATACTTACTCGAATTCAGATATATAGAAATGTTTTGTCACAGTATATATCTCTATACGTATGAATAACGCATTATGTAGAGTTTCATTTTGTTATGATGTTGATTTGATATTTTAGCCACGATTTTTAGGACGATACCGCACCAAACCAAATAGTTAAAGGCAAAACAACCACTTGGACAATATTACCAATGGCACAAATTCAGTACATAGTGGTTGCTATTAAGTATAATATAAGTAATGTACATATAACATATATTTTTATTTCTTTTTATTCATTGTATTTTCACTGTTATACTATTCTATAATAATTATAGAATCAATTTTAAATGGATCGTCATCGTCTGGTTTGCAATGATCCAACGGATCTTCCAATTCAAGAAAGTCACAATGTCACATTTTGACCAACAGAATCTTTATTCATTTTACTAATTTCAAACATGATTTATGGTACCAGTATGAATTTCCTTTTATGTTGAAACGACATAATAACATTTGAGGTTTCACTTCTTGGATTAACACTTGCATACCAACATGTTCAGAGTTTGTTGATTTAATTATTTCCACCTTTTCATTCGAATGAAAATAAAATGATGGTCTGTCAATGATTGGTAGATCGCGTGGAATAACTAACAAACTTTTATCATCATACCATATTTCCATCCCATCTATGTGCAACAAACGTTTTACGATATTATCGTTCCATGTTGTATCAAATACAACGGACTGTTTACCAATATGTTCTGGATTATCTGAAATTGTTATCATCACCAGACTGTCTTTTGTAATGTTTTGAGACATGTCTACATCTAATGTATCACACATTTCGAGAATTTCAGTGGTTTCTTTATTTAAAACAGCTTGATTCATATATCTATCTTCAATAAAGCTTTCCTTTTTCAGAAGACCATCCCTTACCATACACAATTTTGTCAATTCATGTTTCATAGAACCTAAATTACATGCCACCTCTTTTTGTGATCTTTTCACGGATGCCACATTCTTAAATAACTTATTATGTTCAAATTTCATAGCACTTAAGGTACAATCCATCTTTTCTAATATTTTTTTGTGCGATGCCACATCCTTAAATAATTTAATTTGTTTCTTTTTTATAATTATTTTAGGCACCAGGATTTCATCGTCATCTAATTCTCTCCCATCCAATTTTCTTCCATGCGTTTTCAATTTTTTGCATATCACCTCATTTGTAGGTTCAACCTTCTCTGTAACGACTAAATCCCGCTGTGAAGAACGCAACGAAACATGTATGATTAGACAACGTTATAACAAATAAGTACTAATCACTATATATATCATCATTAACAAATATTTAATATTACCTTACTCATTTATTATAATTTATATAATGTTTAATTGATCCGCTATGTTACTACAATGATCAATATTATTTTTGAGATATTATGATTATAATTTAAATATAATATGGTACGTATATTTAAATAATTCTATACTTGAATTCAGATACCGTATATAGAATTTTTATGTCACAGTAGGTATATCTGTATCGTACGTATGAATAACTCATAATGGAGAATTTCATTCTGTTGAATGTGTATGTGATAGTGGTTCTGATATTAAGTATAATATATTTAATGTACATATAACATATATTTTTATTTCTTTTTATTCATTGTATTTTCACTGTATTACTATTTTGTAAGTATTAAAGAATCGATCTAAATTGGACCGTCATAACCTGTTTTGCAATAATCGAACGGATCTTCTAATTGAAGAGAGTCATACTGTCATATTTCGACCAAAAGTTTACTAGAACTCGATGGTGTAGATTTTTTTTATTGCTTGTGATAATTCCCGGAATGATTCCAGCTCACTACTGACTCTCAAACTTTCTTCGTTTCTCGGTAACGCATGACTGAATGATGAATCAAATATATAATATTCGAACAAACATACTGCATGATTGTTAGTTAGAATGCAGAAGTAGATTTTGCATGAATAGTCACTCAAAACTTCTTTGATATCGATGTTCATGAGCTTTTTGATTACAAACTTTAACTTTTTTCCCCCTTCCCCTTTCTTCCTATCTTTATTTCGAAGGATGTTTATAATGTCTATAGGTTGTGGAATAAAATGACCAGAATTACTTTGTTCAAGATACACCCGAATCAACATATCAGAAACGTGATGGTGATGGTGATATTTAAACACACTTGCAATGCTGTAGTATAGACAAGATGAATCACCATCAATTTGCCTATAATAAATTGACGGGCCTTTCTTTAGCGTCACTGGCCAATCTGTGTTTCCGGATTTTCGTGAACCTAGTGGTACATCCAAATACTCACCTGTCACCGGCATTGTTAGTAAATGATTGTAGAAATCAGTGAACCTTGATTTGAAATTAAGCTCTAGCCAATCGTCAGACAACTTATGGACACCATTTTTATCATCTAAACCTTGATATTGATATTTCGATTCAGAAGTCATACCATCGTAAACAACGCTTTCAATTTCAATTGTTTCTTTTTTTTTTAATTCAATTCTCTTAATTTTGAAAATGCTTCCCTTTGCCAACGTATCTTGTACATGCTTTTTGATAAGATCTTTATCATCTTTTGATAATCTAATAGTTGTATTAGGAGAATCATAACATGTATCCACCGTTAATTTTGTCACTCTTCGGATTTTAGTTTTCTGGTTAACACTATTTCTACTTACAAAATAATCACTGGATATGATATATTTTCTTGGATAATTTTTCTGCAACGCTACTATTGCCACAAAATGAGAAAAATCATGGTTAACTTCTTTTTTTTTGATCAGTTCAGCTAAGTTTTTATCTGATTTACATTCTTGGATGTAATCTTGTGACACTGACGGTAAAGTAGAATGATTAACTACACTTGGTTGAACCCACATCAATGAATTGAATTTCTTTTGTAAAGCTAGGTCGTTTTCGAATATTTTAAGCCATTCCTTTTCTTTTTTATATCTTTGCCTTTTCACATTGTCAGTCTCTTTTTTAGTTGTGGGCCTTCGCTTAACTGCTGATTTGGTTATCTTGGCACTGATATCTGTCATTAAAGCTGCTTGTGTTTGAATGTATGTTCTTGCCGACCGAGCACCCAATGTTTGAGACTTTTTAGAATTCATATCATAGCTAATGATGACTGCCCTGACAAATAATGCTTTTACGATTTTACAATGATAATCAAAAAGCATACAACATAACACTTTGACATTATCTTGTTGAAATAAATTATGATTGGACTCATCACTATTTTCTTTCGGAAACTTATTAGAAGTTACAATCATTGTATGTTTAAGTTCGTTGTAATAGTGTCCAATTCTTGCAGAACATTGATTCCATGTCGGATGACATATGGTCCAGTTATTATCATCTTTAATTGATAAAGAAAATACATGTGTTGTCCAGGTACTATAAATGACACGAAGAAGAAATGTTTCCATACGTTGATCATGACTCTTCTTCACATAACAAAACTTGTTACATTTAGAACACTTGACCTTTACCCATAACGATCCAACAGTAGAATTTTCTTCTGATAGAGACACTTGGTCTGGAATCAAACTTATTTCCAAATATTTCAACATAGCACTTGTATTATTTGGAAATAAATCAGTGGGCTCCTTCCTAACTGAACTATATGATGTATATGCACTATTATATACTTTACCAAATTGGAAAATGTAATTGTCGTTTTGTAAAACGTTCTTCACAAATGCTTGAACTTTCAATGATTGTTGTATTTTTTTATCAAATAATTCTTCTTCTCTTGGTCTAATCGACGAATAAAATGTATTTTGGACGAGTTTCTTAATTTCTTTCTTAAATTCGTTTTCCAGTTCGTTTGGGCATTTCAATTGTTTGGTCATTATTCTGCTTGATCTTCGTTGTTTGTCTATTTTTTCTTTTGGGGTGCTTTTTATTACGTTGGTTCCCACTACGTTGGTTCCATTATCAGTTTCGTGTGTGTCAGGGTCTTTCTCTTCTTCTGAAAAAAAATGCGCCGTTGATGATTCATCATCTCCGTTTGATTCATGTGTTTCTTCATTTCTTGGATTATCATCTCCGTTTGATTCATGTGTTTTTTCATTTCCTGGATTATCATCTCTGTTTGATTCATGTGTTTCTTCATTTCTTGTATTTTTGTAAATATTATTTTCGCAATCGACGAATGGGTACTTCAAATAATTTACAAATCTTGGAACTGTATCTTTCGTAAACATGATTTGCATGCATTGTTTGGAATCATCCATCTCTTTTTTGTTAAACCATGTATCCAATGCAAACCTTTTACAAACGGATTTAAAAGTTCCTTTCTTTTGAGAAAGCTCTTTAAAGGGACATATTTCGAATCCATATCTCTTATACAGTGTTTGGAGTTGTGTTTTGCAATTGAGAAATAGTTGGATAGGTGTATTTTCTCTTGTTTCTTGTTTTAAAAACAATTGACCAATATTTAATATAAAGCTGGCGATAGAACCAGAGCAATAATCCTTGTTAACTGCAAGATAGTCTGCGTAGCAATATAGAGGATTGCCCTCACTAGGTTTAATTGTAGAAAAACCAAAGGCTAAACACGCCACTATATTGGCTGCACTCCCGCATGTGTCATTTCCAGCCAGCGTCCTATCATAGATAAACAATACTCGGCAGTTTTTATCTTTATTATTCAATGTATTCTTAATAGCGGCAACGTCAGTTACAAAGATTTCTGACAAGAATTTGAATGCTATTGCATTCATTTTCTGGTTCTTATTATTATAAATTTCACTGCAAAACCCAAGATTGTAGCGATACTTATTGACATGACATGATTCTTGAATTGCATTACTTTGAATTTTCTGATCTCCTAAATGTATTATATATTTCCTATCTGAACTATTAACAATACTTTTTAGTGGAACACTATACATAGATTCATTAAAAGGATCAGTCGTGACATGTTCTGATTCAACAAACACCTTTGTATGCAAGACAAATTCTTTTAAAATTTTATTTGGACCAAAATTGGTTTGTTTATTTTGAATGACAATAGGTACTTGAGATGTGATTGTTATTGCTTCATCACTAAGTTTCGTTGAAGAGACTTGGGTTCGCTCGTCTAGTTGGATATGTGTACGACCTAATGTTTCTAAAACAGATTTATATTTAGGTTTAAAAATTTCTTGTGCACCAATAAAATCTCTCATATCTTTATCTTGTATCGTATTATCTAGATCGTCCTCACTATCTGATACTGGAGGTAAAGGTGGGCCTTGTCCAAACCCACTATCGTTATCTGCGTCTTGTAACTTTTTCTGTTCTTTCAATGTAACTTTGTAAATTGTGTTAAGTGACAGATTCAATAGGGTTTTACGCGATGTGTTTAGGAGAGTTGTTTTTTTTGTACTTGGTGTGTTTGAAGGAATGATGTTAGTTATTCCAGTTGATTCGTTTATGGATTTACGCTGTAATGGAAAAGGAGGAGGTTTCATTGTGACAGTTAAATTATGTTGGTGACTTGGTTCTCGTTGTTTTTTCAATGTCACTGTAGATTTGTGTGTTGTCTGTAAAAACGAAAATGTTATAAGGATAAATAAAAACATTATGAGTAGAATAGTTGTAGTTAACAATATAACAAAACAAGTATAACAGTTGAACGAATACATTGGACCAACATTTAATGAACAATATTTTATCTCGAATTACTACACAAGTGACGATCAAATACTGCCTGCAATAATAGTCGCTAAGCCAGTGGCTGAAGGAAATTAT
>Ga0209712_10003393_pt1 | contig 12918 bp, 18 predicted proteins | sample ArcOceMetagenome_FD_187443 | JGI IMG/M metagenome (GOLD analysis project Ga0209712, IMG submission 187443) | Marine eukaryotic phytoplankton communities from Arctic Ocean - Arctic Ocean - Greenland ARC118M Metagenome (SPAdes) (version 2) | ecosystem: Environmental > Aquatic > Marine > Oceanic...
TAATACAGTGATGACCGGCTGATCTCCAGTATTTTGCACTTAAGTAACAAGCTGATATTGGCCATCTTGTTTATCATCTTCAGGCGTTTCTTGGGGCTCACAACTTGAGCCCTTGTGCTAAAAAAACGTTCTCTACTACCAACCTCCTGATTTTGGCATGCAAATCCTTGAGCTCGGATTCGCTTGGGCCTTGCGTGCTAGCTCCACCAGAGAACACGCCAGACAGACCATCAACGGCCTGCTTCTTCCACGTGCTCACCTGATTTGAATGCACCCTGTGCTTTGCTGCAATCTCTTGGATCGTTTGGCCACCACGTAACGCCTCAAGCGCAACCTTGGCCTTAAACTGGTCTGAAAACTTTCGTCATTTCTGTATTTCTTTATCAGGTTGGAATACACCTTAACAGACTGTCCGATTTTGTAGGACCACTTCAGACCACATCCACCCATGCTATTGAATAACAATAGTTAACAAGCCCAATGCTATCATTGTCGTTCTGAGGAGGGGATAGTGCCTGTGATATGACCTACTGGGTTGCGAAGTATTATCAGGGGCTTAGCTCTTTGGCCTCTCCGTGGGGATTATTTTCACTGGTTGAGTCAGTTTTCATCGGGGTAAATAATTTAATTATCTCTTGATCTGAGCTTTTATATTACTCGCCTCTTGCAGGGATTTATTTTAAGATAACACCTGAAAATTGAACGAATGTTTGGAGTTAATTGATGGAATTTGGTTTTGGATTTGCACGAGCTTTTTGGACTGAACATTGGGCGGTTGGAGCCGCGCTTTTATTCACATGGCTTTTAATCTACGGGCAAGAGAAAAAAGGCCAAACTTTAGCCATTAAGATTGAAGAGCTAGAGGGCACTGTCAACGAGTTGTCCAACAAACTAGATGAATTGAAGCCATAATTGCTGAAGCATTTTCCACTGGTGAGGTATGTTTATATTGGTGGTACTGTTTCTGAACAACCTTGAGTAGCTGTTTTATTAATTCTAATGCTCACTGAACCTCAGCAGGAATTATCTCATGAGAAGCCGTATCATCATCTGGGTTTTGTTTTATGCCTGTACCCTCGTTGCCGCTGGTGGTGCTATTTGGTTTGTTGGTGATCTAAATGCTAACAAGTGGGTTGCACCAAGCATTGCACCGCCTGCGTGGCTGTTTGGTCCAGTCTGGACAACTATCTACCTACTAATAGCCACTAGTGGCTATAGGATCAGCTACCTCAAGAGCAGTGACTTAAGGAGTATCACACTTGGGTTATGGGCTTTGCAAATGTGTTTGAACACCCTTTGGACGCCAGTGTTCTTTGGAGCCTTTGACCTAAAGGGCGCTTTTGGAATTATAGTGATGCTATGGCTGACTATTACCGCATATATCGTAGTGACCTTTAGGATTGATAAAGCATCAAGCTATCTGTTTATACCTTACTGGGCATGGGTTAGCTTCGCCACAGTGTTAAACTTCGCCTACATTTTGGCAAACAAATAGTATCAGTCTAGTGTGCTCAGGCAGGCCGTCTACCATATCGCCTACTCCACATCACCCGCAAAACAAAAGTGCTTACAGCTGAGATATTTAAACGTTAAGCTAAGGCCTTGTGTTGGATTGAGTTTCGATTGGACTCCTGAACGGACTCCGAGTCATTGAATGCGGACATTATGGTCACCTGTTGGCTATGTTTTTTATGGGGGAAAGGTACAGTTGCCTCAAAGAAGATGCTCTCTAGCATATATAATTATTATAGCAGATTTATGTGTAAATATAAAGTAAAACAAATACTTATGTATTATTTAATTAACTGAGAGAGGAGTTGAATGTGGCTGGTTGTTCTATTCAGTCTAACCTTAGGATTGGTGTTCCTTCAGGAGGCCCCTGCAGGGGGGGGGCTACAGGTCCGTTTTGAACCATATCGGTTGTCTCTTGTTGGTTGTTGCTTTGAGTATGATCCTAAGGATACCGTCAAGATATGGATAGCCTCTTAGATCCAGCCAACGCACATCAGCAACGATGCCCTAGATGTCAGTTACCTCTGAACACGGTTGTTGTGCATTGGCATGAGCAATGTGTAACCTGTAAGTCAAACATCTTTGAGTGCTGCTCAAGAGATACGTGTGACACAGATCACAACTTGGCTGTTGGGTATAAGAGAGGTTAATGATGCGTGTTGGGGCAATCCAATGACTGACGCCAGAAAGATTGAACTCTGGAATATACTCGCAGAGGCTTGTCAAAAGCATCCAGCTTATAGGGCCAAACGACAAGTTAAGATCAACTGTCAGCCTTGCAGTGTAATGTGGAAAGCAAGAGTGGAATTGGAGGCAGTAGAATGAAACTCTTCACCATGAACAGCTTCGCTGTGATGCCCTTTAGGGCTATCATCCTAGCGTTCCTGATGACGCTCTCTTCACTAGTATTAGTATTATCTACCTTCAGGAGGACATAATGGTAAAAACTTTACTTCCTTATCTGATTTTGGTCTTGGCCGTTGGATTTGGAACTGCATCTAATACCTTTGCCAACAGTGCAAATGGGTTCACTAAAATATTACCCTCGCTGCTAAGTATGATCACAATAATATTGTGTATGTTTTGCTTGTCGCAGGTAATGAAATCATTGCCAGTTGGAATAACCTACGCATCTTTTGCTGGCATCTGCATAATAGCGACATCAGTTGTTGGTATTATTAAGTTTAATCAAATCCCAAATGTACCAGGTATGGTTGGGCTATTATTAATAGTAGTTGGTGTCTTGATGATTAATTTACTAGGGCAAACGTCTCCCATAAATAATGAATAAGTTACTGAGTTAATACCATGAAACATCTCACCATTACTGAATGCTAGAGGTGGCTAACCTCATCTGGTTGTTGGGGGCAACACTACCACCTTGTCTCTTGGATGGCTTGCAATAATCTTGAGGTCGACTTGGTTTAAGCCAATCCTCAAAATCTGTTAAACTGACATATTAGTCGTATAGGATGTCAGACATATTAAACATAAGAATGCCGTTAACGATAGCAAACCCAAGTGGTGCCAAGTATCCTTCTGCGGTTGTGGATACACCTTCAGTATTTGCCCAGTCACTATTGATAGTCATGTAGCCAAATATTGTTGCAATGACGCTCTGGACAAAACCAAATGCTATAATCGGCCAAGCGCCCTGCGGCCCCACGAGTAATACTACAATACCAACTATCACACTTGCCCCAACACAGCTTCCAGCGAAACGAGTCATAAAGATAGCGCCGTCCCCAAAGCCATATTGATCTACAAAACTCTTGCTAGCGAACAGACACCGGTAACTATAGTAAGCTCCACCTAATAAAGTTAAAGTGAATAGCCCAAGGTTCAAAGAACCACCAAATGCTTCTATCATTTTGTATTCCTTTTTGCTTTTTGATGGGTACATACTAACTGTAATTTCACTCATTTTGTAAATACACTTAAAATATTCATTCATTTAAGTGCATTACTAAGCTGTAACTTAATAACATTGCTTACTAAGGATAGTAGCTCTGATCTTGTCTCTAGGATCAACGACATGATCGTGGGTGGTATGCCAATGCGGGTGCGGCCATTAATGAAAAACCTTACTGTATATAGGCTTCGCCTAAGTTATCTCTAGCGTTATAGCTAAATCACGTAATTGATTTAATGAATGCGCTATGCAAAGCTATTACCTCATAAAAGAGTGGTGTCTGAGGATATAACGCCCCAAAGTGACCGCCATCAATTTCATAGAGCTGTTTTCTATTTTTCAACCTGTTGAAGACCTCTAATTGCACCTCACGAATGACTTGAGGCATTTCATCTTTCTTACCATTCATCATCAAAACAGGCACCTGAATAAAGGGCGCCGTTACTAGTGGTGAAAAAGGAGCTTCAGTTTTTGGAATAACACGTGTGACCCTATTCTCCCAGTCGCTATCCCACTGGCCGCCTTGGTCTGGAAACCAATGAAAAGCTTGTATTGGTTTAAGTAAGGAAGGGTTAGCCCGTTTTGCGCCCATGAATCCAAGGTAAGGATTTAGTTTGTGGATGTGTTTGCTTAGTGGCATTTTAGAATTGATACTAAAGGGGAATATGAGATGCTTGGAGCATTTAGACGTTTATTGAAAGTCCTAGCATACTGCTATGCAGCTTATCTTTGCCTTTATCTACTGACTGAAAGCTCTAATAAAATTAACATCCGCATTGATCCAAGTTATTGGAGCTTAGTCATTGTGACATTTATCAGCGCATAGGTCGTAGCCTCAATCACTGACTGGATGTTCACTTATGGGGAACGCTAGCTAACATGTCGTATCAGTTACAGGTCTTAAGGCAAACAACCTATATGCCTCTCTAAAGTTTTGGCTTCTCACTATTTCTGCATTTAGGGCTGCACAAAAAGCTGGTGGTATATTGCTTTGTGAGAACAATAGCAGGAATGGCTACCAACATACCCTTACTGTTTGGGAGACAAAGGCACACATGCTGTCGTACGTCAGATCACCAAAATATATGAAAGCTATCAGAGCCTTCCCATCAATAGCTATTGGCAGACTGCTGAGCTACGAAAGCGATGCTATACCTAGTTGGGATGAAGCACTGCTAAAGTGGGAACGAGAAGCACGTGATGGTTGAGGGTAACGCGCTTCAATATGACCAAACTCAACACCATCCCAGATCACTCGACTGGAGAGGGAATTAAACCGATTTAGTTTGATGCACTGTCAGCTGATGTTACACTTCTTTATATGCAGTCAGCACTTAGGTCCAAAACATGAGAAGGGAATTATGATGAAGCGCATGACTTGTAGTCAATTAGGTGGTGCTTGTGAAACAGAGTTTTTTGCAGAAATATTTGAAGAGATGGCGGAAAAAAGCAAGCAACATAGTATGGCAATGTTTCAGGCAAAAGATGCTGCACACATAGCAGCAATAGAATCAATGAAAGCCTTGATGGTCGATCCAAGTGGGATGCAGCAGTGGATGAATAGTAAACGTGCAGAGTTCTTAAAACTTACTGATGAATGACCAAACTCAGCACCATCCCAGATTATAACTGAGCATCACCTGCGGCCTCTGTAAGCATCACTCCATGCCAGAGGTAGCCAACCTAATACTTTTCGTTGGAGGCGATGCTAGAGAGCCAAACTTGACGGGCTTTGGCCTAACACAACCCATGATGTGCGCCAGAAGTTCCGCTGTCAGAAGTGTGGAGCCAAGCTCAACGACACCTATCAAATCGTCTGGAGGGACTGGACAGGTGTCGGCGGAGTGTCTTTTGCTAAGCGAGAGCCAAAGCAAAAGACACTCCCAAGACATCCAGCGTCAAACCACCTGCGGGGGAGGGTCAGTTCCCCCGATTCGACGCCAATCCACTTCTGCGTTTTAAGCTGCGTTTGTAAGGGAATTATTACACTCGACACTAAAATTATGTTTCCGTCTAGAAACCAAATAGCCGCCAAACATTATCACTATCATTTTAGCCGCAGTTATAGACATTGCGCATGATGGTGCTTGGGTTAAGCCAGCCAAGGGCGCTGACTGACTGACTGACTGATTTTCGCGCACCCTAACAGGTCAACCCCAATCACATCACAGACCAAGCATTGGTCCTTACTCTCCAGCTTCTCAAGATCAGCATCATCAGAGACGTCCAAGAACCATCGGCAAACAGCTAGGGTACTAGCGCCAGTAGAGTCAGTCTGATTAAATCAGTTCATCTTGTCTGTATCTGAGGCGATCTCCATGGCGTGTTCAATTTTCACGTCCCCGTAGGCAAAGTGTATGCAGGCTCCTACTACCCATACAGCAGCTAGAAATAGTAATACTTTTGTTCCTTTCTCCATCAGAACAGTTCCTCTTGCTTGTACAGACCTCTACTGTTGCAGAAGCTGATGAAATTGGTGTCCGCATTGCGAACCATGATGCTTTTGATTGAAACCCAATCACGCCAGCCACTGATCATGATTTTCCCAGTTAGCCTACGAACAACCATGTCCTCTTGAGCCTATAGAGGCAACCCTCACAACCCTTATACAAGCCAGGCAAAAAAGGGGTAACCCAAATATTGGATTTGATGGCAGCAAGATGAAACCAAAGAATTTGATATAATGCTAACCCTAATTGCTATTTTATTATTAATACTAGCCGTACTCATTCTTATGACGGGAGTTGGGCGTGCTATGGTCGGGATGGGCCTACTATTGCTTTTATTCTTATACTTTGGAGCGTCTTAACCAGTTAATTTCAGGCACTATAAACACCACGTATCAAATTGTACTGGCTCGCTACAGTCAGCTCGGTGGCGCGGTGAATCAGGTGTGGCGCTTGACGAGGCTGGGGTTAAGCCAACCGTAGGGTAATCATAAAATAAATTACTTACATTATTATATTGTATTTATTGTATTAAATAAAATAATTGAACTATTATTTTAGCCCCTAACTATTACGATGCTAGCTCTTGCATAACTCGCCCTAGTTCATGTTTGACTTCTAAAGACTCCCACTTATATAAGTAATTGTATTTGGGAATATAACTTTAGTATTAGAAAAGAAAGCCACAGTGATGAAGCAATATGTTTATGATATCTGGTCTTCTGTTATGAATCACAACAAGAACCCATTAAGACATATTCAAAATACAGCCACCCGACATATGATCATGCAAATACTTGCGTGGATGTGGTGTATCGTTTTTGGAATGATTTTTGGAAGTTGGTACATTGTGGGCATCAGCTTAATTGGACACCTCTTATTTTTGGGGGCTGTAGGAATTACGGTAGCGACATTTGAAACAGCCAGACGCAGGCCAAATGTGTTCGCTGCTAATCTTCGCGGCAAGGGTGGTGAACACGATTGAAATAGTTGGGGTTAAGCCATAAAGTTAGCTCTCGCAAAACCCCCAATCTGATACCTTAAAAATCTCAGTCATATCTTGGAATAACTCCTGTGGCTTATTTAAGCACCGCTCCATGGCAGAGGTAGCTAACCTTATTCTTGTCGTTGAAGAAGATGCTACAGATCATGATGTACGCCAAAAATTTCGCTGTCAGAAGTATAAGGCTAAGGGCCAGAGGCAGCAACATTTCCAGATAATCTATCATTGATTATTCAGCTTCCCAGTATTCTATGGTTACGCCACGACATGCTGTCATCTTGATATTAATGTCTGGAAAAAGCGTTTTTTCAATTTTTTCCCAGATTGGTAGACAGTTTTTCACAGCCTTTGCGCTACCATATCTAAATACCACAAAGCTCATTAAACTTGTTTCTTTGTTCCATATCTTAGCAGTTTCGTACGACAGTAATCCCTTTTCTCCAAGTCGCTTTAAATATGTAGGTCCAACTGAGTTTCAACGCTTATCAAATAAAGCTGCGTCAACGTCGCTTGCAAATGTTCGTATTGAAACATTCGTAAATAGTTGCTTTTCTGATTCCATAGATATCATTCCAAATTAATATTCTACGTTCATGTCAAGATATATCATTTTTCAAACCTATTATAAAAGAAAAATGTCAGTGCTCAGTCATGGGCTTTGCATATTCAAGAGATACTTTTGCCCCATCGGCCAATATATAGGCAACAACACGTATCAGATCGTACTGGCTGGATAATTCAGGTGTGGCGCTTGATGGTGCTGGGGTTAAGCCATGATTGTTTGAGCAAATTTGAAAGATGCGAAGCTAGAACCGCTGCCTCTTCCACAGACTCAGAAAGCCTAGCCCGAACCTAAGGCCCATAAGTCTGCTGATGTGGCTTCGGAACTCACAATTGAAAGTAATATATCCTGCCACGTAGAATTGTGTGCGGTGGCAGTGATGATGTATCCAAAATATATCCCATGAAGGTACTCCTAAAGTTAAATTAGGCAGTGCAATCAGCTATATATTAGGAATAAATGGCTCCGTTGGTAGGGGTCAACCTACGACCAATTGATTAAAAGTTAGATTTTTGAAGATCTTGCAATTAATTGTGAAGTTACGTAAAGCTCCCGTTCATTGATCAAGCCAGTTTTTAGGTCTTTAGGGATTGATGAATACCCATAGATCGCACCTGCAATTTGTCCCGCAATAGCGCCAACTGTGTTAGCATCGTCTCCTAGATTTACGGCTTTTAAGGTCGCCGATTTAAAATCCTTTGAATTAGTCACAGACCAAAGGGCGGCGTGAAGAGTTTCTATGACATAACCACTCGCAGTAACGTCTTCTGAACTTTCATTAGCTAGATTTCTACTAAGGATTGAACGTACTGCTTGCCCCCAATCTCTTTGGGTAGATGCTTTAATCGCAGAATTCATATCGTGACCACTGATTAACATGCATAAAATTTCGGCAAGAAGTTGACAGCTCTGTTCTGCTGGTCTCGAAGCGTGCGTGGCTTTAGACTGATTACTTGCTAAAGAACGGGCTAGCTCAACGTCCGAGTATGCATGGCAAGCAATGGGTGCTAGGCGCATTAGTGAGCCGTTGCCGTCGTTCTTGGAGCCAAAGGGCAGAGCCTCTAGGTATCCATTTCGGCGGTAATCACCGAGCACACGCAAAGTATTCTGTCCAATACCAACCGCAACACCTGTGCTGGTATTTGATCCATGCTCGGCCCAGTCACAAAACTTATTCAGTAGATCATCAATAGCGAGGCCATCATTTTCGATAATGTTTTGCGCTAAACAAATGGCCATTGCAGTATCATCTGTCCATGCACCTGCAGGAAGCTTGAAGTGCTCACCTGCTCCGTAAGATGTGACAGTGTCAAAGGTCCCCCTTGGTAAAAACTCAACTGGTGCGCCAAGTGCATCACCAATTGCCAATCCAACAAATGCTCCAGCAATTCGATCGTGAATTGGAGATGCGTAATATGCCCAATAACGGTTTGAGTTCTCCATTTGAGAAAGCCTAATACCTGCGAGTTCCTTAACCTTATTATAGAACCAACTTGCCAGCTCCCAGCTATGCAAAATTCTGATGCTTTGTATTGCTCTGCTGATACGCAGGTGGTTGTGATTATATTTGCATTTCCAATGTGGATTGGATTTCAAGAATTTTAAAAATCTAACAGTCATAGACTCTAAAAATTCAGAAACTTCATGGTTTTTAGCCAACCAAATTGCTGACCCTAAATCCAAAACTGGAGCGTTTGATAAGTGCTTGCTTGGTTCAGTTGTTGGGAACGCCCATTGAATGAAACCGAGTTTATTCTCAAAGTCCTCATCAGATAGCAATAAAAGCTCTTTTCTCCTGAAACCGTCGGCCATAGGAGCATTCGCAACGTGGAACATTCTAAGTTTTAAATCCATGAATAAACCATTAGTTTTTTTTGTAACTACTCCCCTAGTAACGAACCTGATCGTTATACCATGAGGAACTTTATAAGTCTTGGATCACAGATCGCAGATTAGTGATATGTCAATCTTAAGTGCCATGGATGAAAGTTTGGTTAAATATCGGCTCTGACAGCGAGGCGAGGCGGAAGATCGTGGATTTGGTATAATCATGTAGAGTAGAGCTGAGTGAGATAGCAGAGGCACGGGACGGTTAAGGGGAAATAGCAATTCACTATTGCAAGCTAACACCATTCCTGATCATGCCCTAAGCATCACCTGCGGCCTCTATGAGCATTATTTAAAAGCTGCGGAGCCGCTACATTAAATGCTAGAGTTCGTAGGTCAAAATTTAGCCTAAGATTTTTAGTTGTTAAGCCTCGGTATCGAGAACCAAAGTCGGCATAGGTGGTGGTGAACTCACATCTAAACCATGGACATCGAGCGCAAATTCAGCAAACTCTGGGACATTGATTGTGCAATTTTGGCCCAACTTGCTGAGGGGTCCTCACCTTCTAATGTGATGATTAGAAAATCTCCTGCAGGTGTATTTTGCACGAAACTTCTTTCATGTACGCCAGCTTCTTTTCGTGAAGCAGCAAAATCAGGGGTCGATTTAATATGATCCATCATTCCTTGCCACTTTTCCATTTTTCTTATTAAAATTGGCATACACATCGCTAAGAAGGCCATCTTGAAAATCCCTAAATATTAGATTTATATATAAAAAATTCAATAGCGGTAAAAGTAAGTAAAGTGGTTAACCCAAAGTTTATTGGCCGCTACGCTACAGCGCATGATGTGCGCTAGAAGTTCCGTTGTCAGAAGTGTAAGCCTAAAGGCAACAACACGTATTAGATCGAGTAGATAGGCAACCCAAGCCCCGCCAGGACATGATGACACACAACTGTCCTGGCTGAAGTTATTACGTTTAGATTAACCGACGAGGTGATCACCGATCGGGCTTATCATTGTTGTTGAGGAAACGTCCGCACCAGCGTCTTCACGCCGCTTTGCAATATCAGGTCGCTCTCCAAAAGTTTTGATCTGTGAAGGGTCTTTCATTTCCATCACCACAAAAACTGCAGACTCATCTGGGTTTACGCCAGCCCAAATCATCTTAGCACCAACTTCATTCATCTCGGGTTCAAGAGATTTCGCCATTTCGGACCAAACCTTAAAGCCCTTTGAAATATTTATTGTCATTAACATACGTACCATTTGCATTATCTCCTAATTCGTTTTTCAACCTGTCATTTCATTCATTAAATAAGCTTTGTATTCAGCGCCATTATCAATGTCCCACTGAACTTCTTCTGGGCTATTCATCATAGCGCCTAAGGCTTCCATGTCTGTAATATTGCCAATGAATATAATTTCACCATTGCCAAGGTCGGCTAGGCGATAATCAGTACAAAATTTACCCATATTACCGGCCATATCTTTTTCAATTTTGGCCTTTATAACATCAAAGCCAGCTTTGACGGTTGCATGCATACATATGTTCATTTTATTTCCTTCTGATGATTGCTGTAATTGAACCCTCAAGTTCTCAAGGATGTGACGGGGCCACTGTGAGCAAGTCCCGTCTTAAACTATGAGTATTACAGGTTCTAAAACTTGCTTTCATATGGTGTCTGTCCACCAGTTAAAGCCAAGTCGAGTTTCATGACGTTATTGTTTAGTGCAACCAGTCCCCAATTAACCCCATCAGGCCCATCAATAAAATCTTGAAATTCAGGGTCTAAAATACCCTCTTTGGCTTCCCAGACAGAGTAGATAGGACCTTCAGCAGCCATTGGCATGAAGGAATGATTAAAAAACCCCTTTTCCATAGTCGATTTAGTATTTTCAGCAAAAGCTGCTTCGTCGCTCATTAGAGCGCCAGTTTTGCCCCACCACTCAGCCGCTATTCCTGGTTTGAAGTGATGATTAACGATGTAAAACGATGATGCTATTTTGAAGCCTTCTCTTTAGTCTCAGTGTTTGGAACCATTACAAACAAATTGAGAATTAAAACTATTTTTCACAATCGCTTTTCAAAGATTAGAATAATAGTTTTTTCTTTAGACTGGCATCAATATAGAACTGGTTCTAAGGTCGAGTGCCTCACTTATTACAAAGTAAAACGCTGCCTATGATAACCGTCTAAATCCACCTTGCATCACTTGATAAGTGAACCCAAATGCAGCAACCCGCTCTTTAACGACATCGGTTACCGCACCCAAATAGGTAAATTTTTGTGGATTAGTGCATGTCATGAAAGTTTCGCCATACGTCTCAATATTTTTCATATGAACCGCCTGTGCTCCTTCGTCAGCAAATGTTTCAATAAGCGTGGCTTTGGTTTTGCAATCTGAAATATACCATTCAAACATTAAAGTGCCCGAACAACCCTCAACCAACTGCTCAAATGTTTTGTAATCCGTGATTTCAAATTCCACATATGCAGTCATATGTTTTGGTTGTACTTTCATTTTGTATCCGATCCTGTGTCTGTTGATTTTATGAGGTCTCTTAAACATCTTAAATTGCGTCATTAACGAAAATATACTAACGCTACTCAACCAGTATCGTAATTAAAAAGGTTCAGCGTGATACAAGGAAGCATTGAAAGAGATATCTGCCCGATTGGTCTCGCTGCAGATTTGATTGGCGATAAGTGGTCGCTCATAATTCTCAGGGATATTTCTATACTCAGCCGCCGGACTTTTAATCAGCTGTTGAAGCAAAACTTGGAAGGCATTTCGTCAGCAACCCTCGCCAAACGGCTAAAACGTCTGATGGATATTGGATTATTAACTGTGTCCAAAGATCAGACCCATTCGCAAAAAAAGCTTTATTGCTTAACGGAATCCGCCATACAGTTTATCCCAATCATATTTAATTTGGCGCATTGGGCCGATACGCACCATCATCCAAGTCAAATATTTGTTAAGCCGATCGAAGCCTATCTCGGGGATGATAAGGGCCTAATAGATAATTTTTTAAATGGACTGCGACAAATACATTTGGAACACAAACCTATAGCAGAGGTTGATGAGATCTTTTTGGAGCTTGCTTCATAAGGTCGCCTTAAGTCTTATCAAACTTGGAATTTAACATTATCAATGGGTTAGGAGGTGGTTTAAAATTTTCGTTTTGGAACCTAATTTGATGCCTAAAACACCATCAGCTATTAAGCTTTATAAGGATTACTAGGGTTCGCAGCAGAACCTTCCGCACTTACGCTGAATGAGCGTAGAGTACAGATTCTATCAGGCCGTTTAAGCATATTTTAATGAAAGTCTGGTGGGGGGTGATCCTCCCACAAATTCTTCGCAAAAGACAGAAATTTATTATCTACTTAGCATTAGCTGGACCGTACGCTTTCATGATACGCTGGGCCGCTGCAACTACTGGTGCGTTATCAATGCACTCATGAATTTCCAGACTTGTAAAAAAACCTGATGCGTGAGCCGCTGCCATAATACCCATCATTGACGCTGTGTCAGGAACGTTGAAGTCAACAATAATATCCATCTTCCCACGCAGAAAACTTACATGATTAACAGAACCACCGGCTGCTTCAGCGACCGCCTTGACTGCGGCTATTCGGTCCGAA
>Ga0209712_10003396_pt1 | contig 12916 bp, 13 predicted proteins | sample ArcOceMetagenome_FD_187443 | JGI IMG/M metagenome (GOLD analysis project Ga0209712, IMG submission 187443) | Marine eukaryotic phytoplankton communities from Arctic Ocean - Arctic Ocean - Greenland ARC118M Metagenome (SPAdes) (version 2) | ecosystem: Environmental > Aquatic > Marine > Oceanic...
TTGGTGTTAATTGATTTAGATAATTTTAAGCCAATCAACGAAACTCATGGCAGGAAAGCTGGCGATATAGTTTTACGTCAAGTTGCGCAAATGTTGCAAAGTAATATTCGTGAAACAGATATTTTAGGTCGCTGGGGTGGTGAGGAGTTTATCTTATTGATGCCTGATACTGGTCCTCACGAAGCGGTCGAAGTATGTCAGGAGTTATGCAAAAAGTTGGCAGCTATGACAATCACTACGGGCACAACGTCTATTCAAATAACAGGTAGTTTTGGTGTGTCGTTTACTGCAACGCCACGTACTATGTCAGAAGTGATCTCTTCGGCAGATGACGCGCTATTTTCAGCCAAACGTGATGGTAGAAACATGGTCAGGATGCAGTTAATTGAATCTATTTAACCCCCCCAGAGGGTTAGATTAGAGGGCATTCTGCTCCAATTCTAATAGACCAGCTTTAATTGACGTGCCCCATGCGTAACCTGTTAACTTGCCATTACTGCCTATGACACGATGGCATGGCACAACAATGGTCAGCGGGTTTCTTCCATTTGCCGCACCAACAGCCCTAACTGCCTGCGGATTGTCTATACCTTTTGCAATATCTGCATAACTGCAGGTTTGCCCATATTGAATTGTGCAAAGCTCTCGCCAAACTTGATGTTGAAAGGCTGTACCTTGAGCGTTTAAGCTCAAATCAAATTGAGTTCTTTTACCAGCAAAATACTCTTGTAACTGTGCAATCGTTTGTTGGGTAAACAAACACTTATTAGTGACGCTACACAAATCTTTTACAAAGCGTATAGACGTAACACCTTCTTGGTCGGCACAAACTTCTAATGTGCCAAATTTCGAGTCCAGATATTCAACATAATTATTGTTCTTAGTCACGCCATACTCCAAAGTTGAAAAGTTAGGTAGCTTCGCCATGGACGCGCTAGCTCGGCATTTATATTTATTTTTGCCAGTTGTTTTTTAACTATTAAGTCAGTGTTAAGCCAAATGTCAGGAGACGATTGTCCACGCATTTTTGCATAGGCAACCGTCCAAGGCCCTATGCCCTTTATATTTAACCAATCATCTACTGATGAATCTGATAAATTGAGATTATGTCGCGCAAATAGCCGCAAAGTTTGTTTGCGACTGTTAGGCATTTTTAAAAATACTAGGTCGCTATTCGCTATGGCTGCCGCAGTTGGAAAATAATACTTGTCACCTTCTGTGTCACCTAATTCTTTGGTTAAAAGGGATAACAAGGTGATTGCCGCTTTCACAGATATTTGCTGGCCTAGAATGCCTCGGCAACCTGCTTCAAATGTATTCCATACACCAGGTATTCTTAATCCAGTGACTATATTATCTGCTGGCACACCACATTTTAACAATTGTGTTTCGATAGTTTTGCTATCTGCGTTGAGATCAAAAACCCGTTCAATATTACTTAATACAGTCGTCAAATTTGCAATATTGGGTAGACTTATCTCTACCTTCAAATAATGTTTATCTTGGACAGCTGAAACCCTAAACCAACCTTTGTCTTTACCTATAACAAACGTTCTGGAATAACAATTTCCGGTGACATTTTCGACTCCTTGGATCACTCTCAAAGCTAAAAACGTTTGCATATGGTGCCAATTAAAAGGTGGCCGAAAAGCTAACTTAAGGCTAATAAGCTGCCCTTGTTTGTTTTTGTCCTGCTTTATTTGTTGTGGTGTTAAGCCAGTCACTTTTTTGAAATTATGTTGCAAACGCCTAGCACTAGCAAAACCACTGGCATGGGCAATGTGTTCAATCGGCAAGCTGCTCTGGTGAAGTAATTTTTTAGCAAATAAAACCTTATCAAATAATTGAAATTGTTTTGGACTTAAGCCTAAATGTTGCTGAAACAACTGCCTAAAATAACGTGTAGTTATACCTAACTTGACTGCTATTTCTTCGATACTTAGTTCTCTATATTGTCTGAGTAGGCGCATCGCTCGATGAACTGTGGTGTTGACCCCTTGCCAAGCATAGGAATGTGGCGCACTGTCAGGCCTGCAACGTAAACAAGGTCGATATCCTGCTACCATGGCTTGTTGTGCCAGCTGGAAGTATTCGACATTTTTTTCAAGGGGAGCATTAGCTGGGCAAACTGGCCGGCAAAATATATTTGTGGTCTTAACGGCAATAAAAAATGAGCCGTCAAACCGAGCATCTCTTGTCAGCCGAGCTTGTTGATAATCTGTATTCATCAGAGTGTGCATAATTATAGTGTGCTTTAATGCCATTGATATTGTTATTCTAACGACTTATATCGATTTAGTGCGACAAAAACGGTAGTCAATAGTTGTTGTGCTATGCCTTGCACTAACAAGGCATAATGAGTGTTGATTCCAAGTGCCAACAAGTAGGATAATAGACTACATTGACTAAACATAATTTGGTCGCCTCAATCTAAAAATAGGAAAAATGTGACGACTTTTGTTCAAATAACTGAAGGTTTATTAGTATTACAAATTAAACCTAAGCAGCTTCAACTTACTCATGCTTAAGTCTTTTATAGGATTTCTGCTGTTTTTAAGTTTGCTCAGTGAGCAGAGTATTGCCGCAGATAAATGGCTGACAAAATTTGCTCAAGATATTCAACGTAAAGCGCAAAAAAAGAATTTGCCCGGATATACCTTTGCTTTTATTGAAAAAGGTAAACCAGCTTCGGTGGTTGTATATGGCAAAGAAAGCAAATCAGGCAATCCCATCGCTATAGATACTGTGTTCAGATTGGCATCGGTATCTAAAACTTTCACCTCTATGTTAATGGCTAAATACGTGGCACAAAACCAATTGGACTGGCAAATGCCGGTGGCACAATTGGTACCTGAGTTTTCCAGCTCAAAAGGCAACAGTGGTGAGTTGGTATTGCAACACGTTATTGGTCAATCTAGTGGTTATACACCTAATGCTTATGATAATTTAATTGAAGCGAATTATTCTGTAAAGCGTGTACTCACTATGCTCTCAGACTTGAAGCCCCTTTGTAAACCAGGGCAATGTTATACTTACCAAAATGCCTTGTTTGCAGTAGTAGATGGATATTTTCAACAACACCATTCGTCTTATGGACAGGCACTAACTCATACTATAATTGAACCTTTAAACATGCCTCACGCTAGTGTCGGAAAAGTGGGTTTACAGTCATCTGCTAAGTGGGCAAAGCCTCACGTGGCTATTTCAAAAAATCGCTGGCGCTCAACTAAAGTAAGAGATGACTATTACAAATATTCCCCAGCCGCAGGGGTAAACGCCAGTATGCGAGATATGATTATTTGGATGCGCGCACTTCTGGGCGAAACGCCAGGGGTTGTCTCTCCTGAGTTGATTGCTCAGGTGACCGCGCCATTGACTAAAAGTAAGAAAGAAGTGTATCGACGCCAATGGCGTAAATTTTTGAAAGACGCGCACTATGGGCTAGGGTGGCGTGTTTATGATTTTGCAGGGCATACCCTCAATTATCATGGTGGCTGGGTACAAGGTTATCGAGCAGATATTGCATTTTCACCTGAGAATGGTGTGGGTTATGTGATGTTGATGAATGCAGAGTCTAATTTAATTAATGAGTTTACCCCTGACTTTTGGGCTCGGTATTTTAAGCATTTAAAGTAAGCCAGCTTAGTTGCTGGCTCATCCAAAAAAGCATCTTAAGTTTTTAGGTAGGTATACCCCTTTAGACAATCTTCATAGAAGTCTGTCCATTTCACCCCTTCTCTGGGTTTCATTTGACCCAGAGCGACGTGCCCATCAATCATTTTTTTCATGCTTTTTGCCATAGAACTTGGGTGGTATTGCATAATAGATAACACGTCTTCAACCGATGAGCCGTTGACCACTTCTTCAATGTAAAAATCTTGCGGGTCATCGTCATGACTAAATATATGCACTTCGTTTAAACGGCCAAACAAGTTGTGCATGTCGCCCATGACATCTTGATAAGCACCAGTCAAAAACAAACCTAGATAATAGTCTTCATCTGGTTTTAAGTTATGCATGGGCACAATGTTTGAAATGCCATGTTCGCTGATAAATTGATCTAATTTCCCATCACTGTCACAGGTAATATCTACTAATGAGCAGTTGATAGTTGGTTTTTCATTCATCCGAGTTAATGGCACCACTGGCAATATTTGATCTATTGCCCATGTGTCGGCCGCGGATTGAAATACTGAAAAGTTACACAGATATTGAGAAGACAATGCAAAGTCAAGTTCTTGCATTTCCCCTGGTACAAACTCTGCATCTTGAAGTCGTAACTGCAATTTTTCCATAATTTGCCAGTATAAAGTTTCAATTTTGGCTAATTCTTCGAGCGAGACTACGCGTAATTTAAAGGCACTTAACGCTTGCTCTTTAAACTGTGAGGCATCGTTGAATATTTCTTGTAAATTATCTTGCTGATCAATGATTTCTGTCAGCTCACGAATATCACTCACTAAGACATGTTCACCTGCTTCTTTGTTTGTAGCTATTCCAACTCCGTGCGCTTTTATCTCACCAACTACTTCGGTTACCACGCAACTATGATGCGCCGTAATAGCTCTACCACTTTCGCTCACTAAAATAGGGTGTGGTACTTTTTCTAAGTCACACACTTGTTTCATGCCATATACAATATCAGCTACGTATTCTTGCATACTGTAGTTTCGCGATGAGTCGTTAGTTGACTGGCTTCCGTCATAATCAATACCTAAACCGCCTCCAACGTCGACGTATTCTAATTTAAAACCCATTCTATATAATTCAGAATAAATCATTGCGCCTTCAGTAATGGACTCTTTTACCGCGCGAATATCTGTTAATTGGCTACCAATATGAAAATGTAATAGTTTCAAGCTATCAGCCATGCCATGTTTTTCAAGATAACGTGCTGCATTGATTATTTCACTAATGGTTAAGCCAAATTTGGCTCTATCGCCACCAGAACTTTCCCATTTTCCGCGGCCTTTTACGGTCATCTTTGAGCGCACACCAACTATGGGTTCTATATCGAGCTCTTTAGCTATTTTCACCAATAGAATTAGTTCAGAAAACTTCTCGATGACAACAATGGTTTTTCGACCTAACTTGCGACTTAACAATGCCAAACGCATAAACTCTTGGTCTTTGTAACCGTTGAGAATGGTAAGTGACTCAGCATTGGTATTTAGTGCCATTACCGTCAATAGTTCAGCTTTTGAGCCGGCTTCTAACCCGTAATTAAAAGGCGCGCCAGCATCTACTATTTCTTCTACAACTTCGCGCATCTGATTGACTTTGATAGGGTATACACCCATGTACTCGTTTTGATACTCGGCATCTTTGACTGTTTGTTGAAACGTTTGATTTAACATGGCTACTTGCGAGCGAAGGATGTCATGAAATCTCACCACTACAGGAAATTGAATACCTTCTTGTTTGATTTCTTCCACCACAGCTTTGAAATCAATTCGCATGTTTGTATTGGACTGGTCAGGGGTAATATGCAAATTACCATTTTCGCCAATTTCAAAATAGCCAGCACCCCAACGTTTTACACGGTAGATATGCTCTGAATCATCAATAGTCCACTTTTTAGTTCTTGGCATGTTTAATTTACTATCTATCAAAAGGGTTAAAACGAGTGGATTATAATAAACAACAATTCTGCTGGCTAGCATGATTTATTAATATTAAACCAACAGTAAAGATGCTGACCCTAAAAACACAAAAAAACCAACCACATCAGTCACTGTTGTTAATATCACTGAACCAGCGAGGGCAGGGTCAATACCCATTTTGTCGAGTAATACTGGAATACATATTCCTGCAATGGCAGCGATCAGCATATTGATAATTAAAGCTACTGCAATAATGGCTGACAGCCATGGGTTATCAAACCATAGTGAGGTAATAGCTGAGACAACTAAGGCCCAGAGTAAGCCATTGAAAAAGGCCACTAATACTTCTTTATTGCCTAAAGCCCGAAGGTTAGACGTGGCTAATTGCCCTGTGGCCAAGCCTCTTATTGTAAGCGTTAGTGTCTGACTACCTGTTATGCCGCCCATGCTTGCCACAATTGGCATGAGTACAGCCAATGCAACTACTTGTGCAACCACTTCATCGAATATGCCAATTACAATTGAGGCGGCAAAAGCGGTAAGTAGATTAATTCCTAGCCATACTGCTCTTCGTCTTGAACTCGTAAACACAGGTGCAAACAAATCTTCGTCGCTAACACGGCCCATATGTGACAACTGAGCTTCATAATATTCTTGGTATACGTCAATGGCATCTTTGACAGAAAAACGTCCGAGTAAACGTCCTTCCTTGGTGATAACAGGCAACATTGAACGGCCACTGCTTTTAACCGCTTCAGAAGCTTCAAATAATTCTAGGTCAGCCGCCAATACATGCTCTGAAAACTCAGCCATTTGAATCAGAGGAGTACTAGCATCACTCGTAAATAATTGATTTATGTCAACCTGACCTAAGTAGTGGTCAGTATCGTCTACCACTAAAATACTATCGGTATAAGCGGGCAGGGCTTCTGCTTTTAACTCCTCTAATAGCTGCCCTACAGACACACTTTTATTAGCGGTGTAAACATCATGATTAACGTAACGACCTAGTTGTTCATCAGAGTAGTTTAGTGCTTCTTCAATCAAGCCTGACTCTTGCGCGCTAAGTTTTTTAATTAATCCCTTTGCTACTCGGTTGGGTAAAGCGTCGAGTATTTCAACTAAGTGTTCTGTTGTACTGGCAAGGGCTACATCTTCAATGTTTTGATTTGAGAGTAACGACATAAGCTGCTCACGCGAGTCGTCTCGCATGGTTGCCAATATGGGGGATTTTTTATCTTCACTGAGTGTCTGCCACAACTCGAATCGAAGATCTTTAGGTAACCCCTCAAATACAAAAGCCCAATCTTCAGAAGTGAAATCACGGGCAATAATAGGTACCGCTACCTGACCTTCTTTAAGTCGGTCAAGTAACCATAAAAATGCACTCTCCCGCTGTTCTTGGCTGACCATCATAATCACCTTATTCCTAAATCTGTATTCTGAAGATAAAAGAAATATTCGCCTTAGTTATTTATTAGAGTTCTATTTTTAGTAAGTTAGTAAGTAAGTGCCTACACTTCCTGTAAAACTTTAAATTACTATTTAAAATCATTTGAAAAATCTTTCATCTGATTTAAGTTGACTGATATTGAAATACTTCTTCTATCGACTGACCAAATATTTCGGCAATTTTGAAGGCAACATCTAAAGTTGGTGAATGCTTACTTTTTTCAATTGCCATTATAGTTTGACGTGTTACGCCAACTAATTCTGCTAGTTCCTTTTGCGTCATTTCATCAGCAAAAAAACGTAACTCTCGGATTTTATTTTTAATGGTTGTCTTAGCCAATTTAATATCCAAAGTTGAATAAATACACTTAAATAGAAAAATTATTTAACGGGGTAATATCACATTAAATAGCAAAATTTGGGCACCCAGAAAATTTACTTAAGATCAAAATGCAGCACAAAGATCATGTCGTAAATAAACTTTATAAACAATGCAAAAATAATTATTATTTAATGTTTCCAGTCAGATTCATAAACTCTATGTTTGTAAAATCACAGTGATATTTAATAACTTGTTTATAGTGTTGTTGACCAAAATGATTAGAATTTTAGTTTAAATAATTTCACAAAAATTGGCAGAGAAAATTATCAAAATAAGACGTTAGCGCTGAGATATAGAATGTATTGTCTTGCTGGGCTTACCAGTTAAAGAATATCTTAAAATTGCTATAAGAAAAATATTAGCTCTATGGATCAGGCTTAAAGTTTACGTCTTCTAATTAAGGACTAACAAATTAACTGCTTATCACAACATTTGAATTAGTATACTAAAAATAACTTAGAGTGTTAATAATTAACTTTATGTTAATTAAAATTAACTCAAAGAATGATTTAATTAACGTTATTCGCCAATATCTTCATTCCAAAGCTGTGGCTTGGTACTGATAAAGTCTTTCATCAGGTTGATACATTGCTGATTTTGCAGGACCTCGATAGAAATCCCTTTAGACTTGAGCAAAGCTTCTTCACCCATAAAAGTGTGATTTTCACCAATCACTACATGGCTTATCCCATATAAAATAATCGCCCCTGAACACATTGAACATGGAGACAAAGTGGTATAGATAATGGCTTCTCTATATGTCTGCGCTGACTGACGACCTGCGTTTTCAAAAGCATCCATTTCACCATGTAAAATTGGACTACCATTCTGGACTCTACGATTGTGCCCACGACCTATAATTTTGTTGTTGTGGACTATAACCGAACCAATAGGGATACCACCTTCAGATAATCCTTTTTGTGCTTCTTCGATTGCAGCTTGCATAAATTTGTCCATCAGTATTCCTTAAATGTTGATCCAGTTTTTATTAATCGGCTGTGTGGTAAATATTGCAATCCTCACTTTTTCAAGTGCTCTCTGGGTTTCTTTAATGTTTAATGTGACTAAAAAATCATCGATGAGTGGCATGGTTTGATCTGCATAGTTTTTCCTACTATCGCGGTCAAAAAACTGAGTGATACCTTTAGAGTTGGCAATGGTGTAATAAGTTTCCTGTAACAAGCTGGTATTGTTTTGACTAATATCTTGAATTTTCTTAAGGACGTTGTGGATGCTCATATCTAAATAGGACGCCTTTCCTTGGATAAGATCCTGGTTAAACTTTATACCGTTTAGACGCAGATTTAAATAATTGAACCATGCTGTGGCCGGCCAATTAGTTTTAATCAGTCAAATACCTATTTTAGACACCACAACATTTTTTGAATTTTTTGCCACTACCACAATTGCAGGGTTCGTTTCGATTGAGCTTAGGAGTTGCAGTTTGCGTAACCGGTTTATTTAAAATAGCGTCTAATTCAACGATGTTTTCTTGTTCATGGGCATCCATTTCGATATTTGCAAATAGTGAGTTATCCAGCAATATCTGCTCAATTTCTTGTTTCCGCTGTTCTGAATTGACTACTATAGTAAGCGGCGAGTTTTCGCTGCCTAATTTCACTTGTCTGTTGGTGTTATAACCAAAGCGCTGATATTTTTCTCGCACTTCAATGCGACCTTTGAAGAAAACCTTATGCATTCTGAAACCTTAATATAGTTAGGCCTAGATCATAGCAGGATAAGATTAAGACACTAACCTAAAGCTGTAATTTTGTTGTTCTTCCTTTAATAAGTGAGCTTAATTCATATTTGATTAAGGTAACTTCCAATAGGATACTTGTCATCGTTAAATATCCGACTGATAAGCCATTATGTTTAGAGTGATTTTATTAAGTATTATTTTTTTCAGTTCATCTAGTAATGCTAATCACCCATTCAATGTTTTCGTAAAACATGAATTTAATGAAACTGATTCCATTATTGGATTCGGGGCAACAGCATCAATTAGCTCTCCAAACAGTTTACTTAGAGGTGAGCTCATATCATCGTTTAATTATGCCGAGGTCTACGATGAAGTCGGCTTCATGCATGATTTTGTATCTTTGGATACAGGTGTAAGACTGGGTATTTACGGGAATGCCTTTATCTATATAGAGGCTGGTTTTGACGCATTCGAAATATTATTGGATGATGCGCGAGACAATGACAATTTCTATGACTCTCGAGAAAACAACGAGATAGATGGTTATGCTGGTATAGGCGCGGGAATTAACGCCCCAAATCTGCGAATAGAGGGTTTTGTTAAGGCACGCCAGATTGATGGGGAAAATTGGGATAGCGATAAACAAATATTTTACGGAGTACAACTTTCTTTGTTTTTTTAACCCCACCTATAAAAATAATAACTGTTCCGAATGAAATTAAGGTAACTATGCTTGCTAAACAAGCAACTAAATCATCCATTTCTAATAATGCGAGGCATTTATTTTCTTAAACAATATAAATGCCCCGGTTTTTAGCTTTTAATAAGAATATTTATCTAGAATATCTTGGTAGGTTTTACTGCTTTTTACTTTTGCTAATTCTGCATTAAACTCACTAAGTTGTTCTGGTGTTATATTCTTTTGACTGAACATTACATAAGCATTTCCGGTTTGTATGGTAATACCTTGAGCGACTATATAATTTGATAATGCTTTTCGCCTAAGTAATGAAGCACCAACAAAACTATCCTCAAAATATCCATCTATATCTGCATCCAGCAGTCTAGCAACATTGAGCTCACCCATAATAGCATTGACAAAATACTTGGATGTTTCATCACCATCTAACAACATTGATATATCTGGGCCATAAAAATAATCTTCAACTATGCCTATTCGACTGTCATTTTGAATAAATTCAGTTATTGTCTCATAGCTTGCCCTCTCGTCATCGCCGCTGCGAATGTACAAAGAAAACTCCTCCATTCGGTATGCATCACTAAAAAGTGCAAACTGCTCCCTGGCCTCGGTTTTTGATGCGCCAAGTAGGATATCCACTTCACCTTGTTTTAAGGCTTTCAATAAATTGACCCAAGTGCCTTGTTGGTAGGTCAATTTGCATCCCATTCCTTCAACTACAGCTGCAACTAATTCAATATCTAAGCCCGCTACACGCTCACCCACATCTGCATATTGATAGGGTTCCCACGCGTCAAATCCAAGCACAAACTGGCAGTTTTTGTCGGGTGCCTTTTTCTCCATTGGCGCAGTTTTTTCTGCATCTACAACAACTTGTGTCGACTTGGCTTGTTCACTTGAGGTTTCAGGTTTACATGCGCTAAAGATAAAAGATAAAAGTATTAGTAAAAATACACGGCTAATATTCATAGTTTTCTGCCTTTTAAAAATTCCTACTAAGTGTAATTTAGTATTCGTATTTTGCGAGGCGATTAACAGTTTTTTAATATCAAGCTTGTTTTAAATCGAAGAGCATAACTAATCTCTTGACCTTAGATGTTACTCTAAGGCTTATCATGGAATCTAAGGTTGAGGAGATAACATGAAAATAAGTAACTTAGCAGAGCGTTCCGGTATCAGTGCGCATACATTGCGTTATTATGAAAAAACAGGATTGTTTAGTGCTTCACAACGCAGCGAAAGTAACTATCGTATTTATTCTGAAGATGATTTAACTACGGCTAAGTTTATTAAACGCAGCAAAGAGTGTGGCTTTAGCTTGGCTGAAACGGCCACCTTATTAGCAATAAAGCATGATAAAAGTCAGCATGTTTGCGCAGAAGCCAAGTTAATTACCAGTACAAAAATAATTGATATCACACAGCAAATAACGCAGCTAAAACAGATGCAAAAAACATTACAGCTGCTAGAGAGTTATTGCTGTGGTGGTCAAGAAAGCGCCGAGTTTTGTTCAATCATTTCAGCCTTGGAACAGGGGTAACAATATGGATCTTTTCTCAAATTTTGTGTTGCTCTTTACTGAGTCTGCCCCTTTTTTGCTATTAGGCATGTTTATAGCAGGAATGATCAATCAGTGGATCCCACGCACCTGGGTTGAAAAAACATTAGGAGGCAAGAGTTCAATATTAAATGCGGCACTTATTGGTGCGCCACTTCCATTGTGTTCATGCTCTGTTATCCCAGTTGCAATGGGAATAAGGCGCAGCGGTGCAAGCAAAGCAAGTACCGCCAGTTTTTTGGTAGCCACACCTGAAACGGGTGTTGACTCTATTGGTATTACTTATGCTTTGATGGGCCCAATAATGGCAGTGGCTAGGCCGATCGCAGCAATAGCTTCTGCTATAGTCGCAGGGTTATTTGTACTTTGGTTTGGTAAGCAAGACAACGCACTTGAGCTAGAACCACAAGTAAAATCTACAAGCAGTTGTTGTCATAAAGTGAGTGTTGCCCCATCTACCATAAGTGAAAAGATTAATGCAGCCTTGGTGTTTGGTTATGGTCAGTTATTGCGAGATTTTATGTTGTGGTTTTTGGTTGGTATTTTCTTTGCGGCTCTAGTCACTACCATAGTGCCTGCTGGGTTTTTAAATCAATATGGTCAAGGGATATTGGCTATGTTGGTTGTTGTGCTGATATCTATTCCTATGTATGTGTGTGCTACTGCTTCTACGCCATTAGCTGTAGGTTTGTTATTGTCGGGTATCACACCCGGTGCTGCTCTAGTTTTCATGTTAACGGGGCCAGCTACTAATATCGCCACTTTGATGGTGATTAAGAATGAATTAGGCAAACGCGAATTGGGTCTTTATTTATTAGCTATTGTATTCAGTGCTTTAACTTCAGGGCTGATCCTGGACTTTCTTTTTGAACAATTTGATTGGCAACTACAATTATCTCATGGCGAACACTCGAATATGATGGGTGTTGTTTATCAAGGATGCGCCTTGGTGTTAGCCGGAATGATTGTGTATCAACTACAAAAGATGCTGTTTCCTAAATTTTTTACGCCTAAGTCGATATAATCAATGGCCGCTTTTAGCAGCCCATTCAAGCTTAATTACTGATAAATGTAATAATTACTTACAACTAACAATAAAAAAATAATCGCGCTAGGTGTGTTGGTGATGTATAACACCACTAACACTTTATTCTTTGGAGTAATAAATGACAATTCATTGGAATGGGGATGTCCCTATTTATATTCAGTTATATCAGCAAGTGATAACGCGCATTCTGGATGGCAACATTAAAGAAGGTGAAGCGTTACCTTCAGTAAGAAAGGTGGCCGCGGAATATCAACTTAATCCCGTTACTATTTCTAAGGCTTATCAGATGTTACAAGATGAACAATATGTTGAGAAACAGCGAGGCAAAGGTTTGTTTGTTATATCAGGTGCCCCTCTAAGCATATTGGAAAAGGAGCGAACATCTTTTCTGACCACTGAATGGCCATTGATTTTGCAGCAAATTTCACGGCTAAAGCTTTCAGTTGCAGAACTGCCGCGCACTACCGAGGA
>Ga0209712_10003397_pt1 | contig 12912 bp, 14 predicted proteins | sample ArcOceMetagenome_FD_187443 | JGI IMG/M metagenome (GOLD analysis project Ga0209712, IMG submission 187443) | Marine eukaryotic phytoplankton communities from Arctic Ocean - Arctic Ocean - Greenland ARC118M Metagenome (SPAdes) (version 2) | ecosystem: Environmental > Aquatic > Marine > Oceanic...
GACGAAATGATTATATTGAAGCTTTTTCTTTAAAGAGAAATAGAGCTGTCTTTAGAGATGTGTTTGATAATAGATACTCTAAAGCAAGCATTCAAGATTTATCACACTGTACTCCAGAAGTTATTGAAGCCTTAAATTCTTTTCATCAATTAGCAGATGAAATCTATTGGTATTTGAAACATACTCAAGACATGCCAAATATGATTGAAGACGAAGTTCACAGAATGGTGAATAGGCTAAAAGGTCAGTTCGAACTTGTAAGTCTTTACATTGATGCTGAATTATCAGGAACAGATCAAGAAGAGATCTTCGATTTTAATGACATTTCACCAGCAGATGATGATATTCACAATGATTCATTTGAAATGCAATCAGAGGCGCAAGAGGCTGAAGAAGCACAGGATTATCTGCAGCCAGAGCAATATCCTGATCAAGATCTTGATGATGATGAAAATACTACTAATGATGCGTAGCATATCGAATTTTACCTTATAATTTCTAATATATTAATGTACATAAAATGATCTTGGAGATCTTATGCGTTTATTAATAATGGTAACACTGATTAGTGTAAACACAGCTTTTGCAAAACAACAATTTTCTGCTTCTAGACTTGATAAATTATCGGGTGAAAGAAAGGCAAGCTTTGATACAAAGTCAGAATGGGATATGAAGTATGCAAGGCCTTCATTTATTTTTGGAAAAGCTCCGGTAAAGTTCTTAGCTGAAAACTATGATTTTATTCCTGAAGCAAGTACCGTTTTAGACATGGGAATGGGAGAGGGAAGAAATGCTGTCTTTCTTGCTAGTAAAGGTCATAAGGTTACTGGAGTTGATATTAGCTCGGTTGCCATAAAGAAATCTCAACACTTGGCAAGGGAGTTTGGGGTGAAGATTAAGGGTGTTGTTGCCTCTCTTGAGAAATATACAATTGCACCGCACAGTTATGATGTCATTCTGTGTTTATATTACGTTGATAGAAAACTAACTGATAAAATAATAAAATGGTTAAAGCCTGGTGGTATTTTGATTTATGAATCACATACGATTGATGAGAGATCAAAAAAAGGTCATAAAAAAACAAAAGTAGAATACTATTTAAAAAAACAAGAACTTTTAACAATGTTTAAAGGTATGCAAGTTTTAAAATATGAAGAGCCTCTCCATGAAAAAGTGAGTAGAGCGAGTATCATTTTAAGAAAACCAAAGGCATAAAGATGGCAAAATTCACTTCAACAAAAAGATTTATTGGATTTCCATGCACTCACCGTCAGTGGAGAGCTGAGTCTCATTGCCGCTTTGTTCATGGTTATAGTAGAGAGTTCTACTTTGAGTTTGCATGTAATGAATTGACTAAAGAAGAGTGGGTAATGGATTTTGGAGGTTTAAAGGATGTTAAGTCCTGGCTTGAAGATATGTTTGATCATACTTTCCTCGCCGCTTCTGATGATCCGCAACTAGAAACATTTCAAAAACTAGATGATAGTGGCGTTATCCAGCTTAGAGTTCTTCCTAATGCCGGAATGGAAGGAACTGCAAAGTTTGTATATGAGCATGTAAGCCAGATGATTAAAATGAGTACTAATGGCAGAGTGTGGGTCACAAAAGTAGAAGTTTGTGAAAATGAAAAAAATTCAGCATTTATAGAACCAAATTAGTCCAGCATTATATTCTTTTAACCTCTTGGAAACTTTAAGATTTATGGCATAATTAAGTTATGCAAAGAATACTATCTTTCTTTTTAATATTCATTTCACTCCAGACTTTTGGAGTGGAGTATAAGTACGATGAAGACTCCTCGGAATTCTCTGGAAGAATATCTAGAATTAATTCTGATGCAAAACTTGTTAGAATTAAAATTAGTTTTGAAAATGGAAAATTTTTAAGAAAAAAAGACAGAATTGAATTTTGGAATGAAACATATCCAGATAAAAAATGTATGGCCTACTTAGAAGGTAGAACAAGTGAATACATTTTAGTAAGAGTTCCTCAGTATGAACTATGTATCATGAAAGTCCACGCCTCAGTTGGAAGTTATCTTCATCTGTATAGTCCCGATCTTGAAAGTGCACTTCGAATTGCTAAAGACTTAGTTGGTGTTTTGAAAAAGAAACAGTTTGCTTTAGAAGCAAGACTTAATAGATATCAAAAATCTGTTAATGGCTTTGTCGAAAAAATGGATGCCGTTAATAAAAGATATGAAGTATTAAGACAAAAATTAGAAATCGAATGGCAAAGTGAGCTGTCTTCTTTAGAAGAAGATAAAACAAGAAGCTATATGACTTATAAACATACACAATCCAGATTGAATGAATTAGAACATAAACTACAGCAATATAGAGTTCACGACGAAAATCTAACAGAAGATAGATGGTCGCTTGATCCAAAGTTATATTTTAAAAAATAAAAAGGACATACATGCAAACTAAACATCTAGGATGGATGTTACTTGCGCTAGTTTCACTAGTCTCTTGTAATCAAAGACCAAGAAGTAATTCTGTTTTCTATATGAACATTAATACAGAACCAAGTGGATTAAATCCTGCTAAGTCGACCGATGGTGCTGCCAGTTCAGTTCAAGGTTATATAGTGGAAACACTCCTCGGAAGAAATATAAACACTTGGGAGTTTACTCCAAAATTAGCCGTTAAGTGGAAGATTTCAGATGATAAAACAAAATTTACTTTCTGGTTAAGAGAAAATGTAAAATGGCATGATGGAGTATTGTTTACTGCAGAAGATGTAGAGTTTTCATTTACTAATACATTTAATGTTAAACGATGGAAAAATGCAGATAAACAACAGATCTACGAAAATATAAAATCGGTAAAAGCTGTTGGGAAATTCAAAGTTGAAGTAGAAGTTAAAGAAGCTATTTACTCTAACTTTGATTTGATTGTTGAAGAGCTAAGTATTATTCCAAAACATTTTTATGATAAAAAAGAGAAAAAAAGTTATTTTAATAAACACTTAATTGGAACAGGACCTTATAAACTAGAAAAATGGCATAGAGGTAATAGAATTGTTTTAGTTAAAAATAAAGACTGGTGGGGAAAGGACGATGATTACTTTCAGGGTAAATTTAATTTCCCTAAAATGGTTTTAAGATGGGTTGCAGACTCTACCGTCTCAATAGAGATGTTAAAAAAAGGAAAACTAGATTTTCAAGGTATGAGAGCTGAAGATTACCAAAAGAAAACAAAAGGCCCTATGTGGGGTAAATCAGTTCATAGAGTAAAAATGAAAAATAACTCACCTAAAAGTTATTGCTTTATTGGTATGAACTTTAAAGATCCTATACTAAAAAATAGAAATATAAGAAAAGCCTTGTTTCACCTTTTAAATAGAAAACTAATGATTCAAAAGTTTGAAAATAGTATGTCTGTTCCAGCTATAGGACCTATATTTCCAAAGTCACCCTACGCTTCTATTGATTTAAAACCTGTGAAGTTTAATCCAAAGAAAGCCTTAGCAATGTTAAAAAAAGAAGGCTGGAAAGACTCTAATGGAGATGGCCTACTAGACAAAAACGGAAAGAAGATGTCTTTTACTATTCTTGAACCGGGCTCTGCATATGTTAAGTATCATACGATATTTAAAGAAGATGCAAGGAAGGTTGGTGTTGAAATCTTAATTAAACAAATTGAGTGGAACTCTTTTTTAAAACTTGTAACTCAAGATAAAAACTTCCAAATGTGTAGATTGTGCTGGGGAGCGACTTCGCTAGATTGGGATCCAAAACAGATTTGGCATTCTGATTCAATTATCAGTGGATCAAATTTTATAAGTTATAAAAATAAAATTGTGGATAAGAATACAGATTTAGCTATTAAAGAGTTCGATAGAAGTAAGCGAATTGAGTTACTGAGAAAGGTAGAAAAAGAAATTGTTAACGACGTACCATACTTGTTTTATACGTTTCAAGACTCTAGCTTTTATGGACACAGTGATAGAGTCCTTAAAGAAAAAGATACATTTAAATATGGTGCTGGAGTTTCTTCTTGGAAATTTAAAGAAAGTAAAAAGGAATAGGAATGGGAAAGTACTTACTTAGAAGAATCTTAATGTTAATACCCACTCTTCTTGGAATTACAATTGTTGTCTTTGGTATTATTAATTTAGCACCAGGGTCTCCTGTTGAGCAAAAGATTCAACAGATGCAGTTCGCTGGAGCTGATGGGCAAGGAACAACATCTGCAGGAAGTTCCTCTAAGAGAAGAACAGCAGTATCAAAAGAAGTTATAGAAGCATTAAAAAAGCAATATGGTTTTGATAAACCTATTCATATTAGATACTGGATATGGTTAAAAAACTTATCTAAGTTTGATTTTGGTGAGTCGTTTAGTTATGAAGAAGATGTAGTGGATGTTATAAGCTCAAAGCTTCCAGTTTCATTACAGTTTGGTGTGGTCTCTTTAATCCTTTCATATTTAATTTCAATACCTTTTGGTATTCTAAAAGCAATTAAAGATGGCAGTAAGTTTGATCAGCTTTCAAGCTTTATACTATTTGTAGCGTATTCAATTCCAGGGTTCATGCTTGCCATTTTCTTTATTGTTTTCCTTTCCGGAGGTAGCTTCTTTGATATCTTTCCAATTGGGGGATTATATTCCGACTTTTACGATGAAATGAATACGTGGGAGAGAATATGTGATCGTGTTTATCACTTTGTGCTCCCATTGACTTGTTATGTTATTGGTTCATTTACAACTCTAACAATTCTTATGAAAAACTCATTAATTGAAGAAATAAGAAAAGACTATATTCGTACAGCCCGTGCCAAAGGTTTATCTGAGAAAGTAGTATATCTTAAGCACGCTCTACGGAACGCACTTATTCCTATTGTTACAGGACTTGGTAGTTTTCTTTCTGTTTTCTTTGCAGGTTCTTTACTTTTAGAAAAGATTTTTCAATTAGATGGAATGGGACTTTTAGGTTTTAATTCGTTACTTTCACGTGACTATAATGTGCTGATGGGCCTTGTTTTTATACAAGCTCTTTTAATGTTAGTAGGAAATATTATTTCAGATATTGCTTATGTACTAGTTGATCCAAGGATAGATTTCTCATGATAAACAATCTCTTTAAAAACGAAGAATCACTTAAAAAATGGGAAGCTTTTAAAAATAGAAAGCCAGCTATTGTTTCAGTTTGGATGATACTTATTGCATGTTTCTTTAGTTTTACGGCTGAATTTTGGGCCAATTCGAAACCCCTAGTAATAAATTACCAGGGGAGTTCTTATTTTCCGGTATTCAAAGATTACAATGTAAAAGAATTTGGAATCTCAGATTCAATGGTTATTGACTATAAAAACTTAAAACTTAGTGAGAGTGATTGGGTTGTGTGGCCTATTATCAAATGGGACCCTTACGAAACAAATAAAAAAGTTGAAGAGTTTCCTTCCCCGCCTTCTGTTACTAACTTGATGGGAACAGATGATAGAGGGCGTGATGTTTTAACTCGTCTACTTTACGGTCTAAGATACAGCATTATGTATGCTATTGCTGTTTGGCTAATAACAATTGTTGTAGGTTCTATTCTAGGTGGAGCGCAAGGTTATTGGGGAGGCCGAATTGATCTTTATGGACAACGCTTCACAGAAGTTTTAAGTACTGTTCCTCAACTCTTACTCCTAATTATTATCATCAGTGTTTTTCAACCTAGTATGACGTTACTAATAATCATAACCAGTCTTTTTGGCTGGATACCGATCAGCTATTATATGCGAGGTGAATTTCTTAAAAATAGGAAAAGAGAATATGTTGAAGCTGCCAAAAGTTTAGGTGCAGGACATATGAGAATTTTCTTTAAGCATATTTTACCAAATTCGTTTGGTCCAATAATTACGTTCTCTCCGTTTATGATTGCTGGAAATATTACAGCTCTTGCAAGTTTAGATTACCTGGGATTTGGATTAACCCCTCCAACTCCAAGTTGGGGAGAGTTATTAGCTCAGGCTCAAAATAACTTTACGATAGGTTGGTGGTTAGCTCTATTCCCGTCAATTTCATTATTCAGTGTCTTAACAATGTTTTCGCTAGTAGGTGAAGGTGTTAGAGATGCAATGGACCCATATAAAATTAAATAGAAGATAGTGACTGGAAGATTTCCTGGTCACTAATTTTTTTTGATACAATACCAATTGCTGAAGAGTTCTCTTTTACACAATTAATAATATCTTTCTCAGTTTTTAATTGTATTGGTGGGAAATCACGTCCTGTAAAAAGTTTTCTTCTCCAAAGATTCAAATATTGATCAGCGTTCATATTGATAGTTCTTTTTAAGAATATTTTGAAGTCATTATTCGAAGTTATAATATGACATAATTTAACTCTTTCTCCTGAATCCCAATAAGCCTTTTTACCAAGTAATATTCTTTTTAAAACGGAAGGTGATACTTCATCTATCAAAGCTTTGTTAGAAGAAATGACAAAAGCATTTGCTTGTGCAAAAGCGGATAATGTAATAAGAATATTTATTGAAATCACTAAAACTAATTTGTTCATATACATTTATTTTATCCTTATAGTATCAGGATGTTCAAGTGTAATAATTACTGAAATGAATACCTGATCAAAACGACGAGCTTCTTCTGAATAAATACTCCCATAATTTACTTAAGTTTTTATGAATTATTAAGTATAAACTTAATTTTTTTATAAATTGAGCTTATTGATCAAAATAAACTTTAAATTATATGCTAAATGCCGATAAGTTATAAAGACTTACAAAGGTATTCAGTGACTAAAAGTGATATACAAAATATTAATGCAGACAAGGTTTTTCCTAAGAAGCTCTCTTACTTGGCACTTGTTCTGTCTTTTATAGTCATTATTTCGCAAATATTCATTATTTCAACAAATATTTCTGATTCAGAAAAAATGAGTTCAATTGAAATTCCAGTGCTTGAAATGTCAGCAATAAATATAAGACTCAATGGAAGTATTTATCATAGTTTTGAAATGTTAGTTAACTCTAATCAAAACCAAAAAGTATATCTTGAAAAAATACAAACTTACCGTCATGCACTTTTGTTTAATTTAAATTCCTTTGATAGCTTGATAGAAAAACTAGGATTTACAATCAAGTTAGCTCCTTCTAGAATTATTCTATCCTCACTCGAGAATGAAGTCTTAAAACTACTTGAACAAAACAAAATAAAAGAAGCTCAGAGTATTCTTTCAAGTTCTAAGTTCCAAAATCTATTTTCTTCATTTTCAGAGAAGTCACAGGACATAACTGAAAAATTAACAATCAAAAGAGAAAAGTCCATAAAGGATAAACATAGTAAACTCATTCTTATGGCCATTGCTACAGAAATTCTTTTTATTTTTATAGTCCTTTTGTGGGCAAAAATCTATGCTGGCTATAACACAAATGTAAATACTAGAAAAGAGCTTGAAAATGATTTAGAAGAACAAAGAGTAATGTCTTTTAACACTGCAAAATTAGTAAGCTTAGGAGAGATGTCTGCTGGTATTGCGCATGAAATAAATAATCCCCTTACTATTATAACAGGCTCAGCAACTAGACTAAGAGCAAAGCTAAAAAAACTTGAAATTGATGATCCAGTGGTATCAAAACATATTACGACAATTAATGAAACCATTTTCAGAATTGCTAATATCGTAAAAAGCATGAGAACTATATCCAGAGATGGAACTAACGACGAGTTTTCTAAAATTCAAGTTTCAGAGCTTTATAATGATTCGCTAGTTCTTCTTTCTGAGAAAAGAAGAAATGCAAATGTAGTAATCAATATTTCTGAAACTGATGAGTCTTACTGTATTATGGGAAGAGCCACAGAGCTATCTCAAGTCATAATTAATATTATCGAGAATGGAATTGATGCATTAGAAAGTTGTGAAATAGATTTAAGACAAATTCTTCTGAGTTCCGAGTTAAATGGCGCCAAGGTTGTTTTGAAGATAACTGATAATGGTCCCGGAATACCTAAAAATATTATTGATAAAATATTTGATCCCTTTTTCACAACGAAAGATGTTGGTAAAGGTACTGGTTTAGGATTAAGTCTTTCAAAGAAACTAGTCGAATCACAGAATGGTGAAATCTATATAGAGCAATCAAAAGGACAGACTTCTTTCTTACTTGTTTTTGATAGGATTTTAGAAGATAATTTAAAAAAAGTTGGCTAGAAATAAATTTTTCTAGTAAGCAATTGCCACCACATTAAAAAATCACACATTAAACTATAAATAGGCTGTTTAAAAGTAGCGGGTCTATTTTTTTCAAAAACAAAGTGACCAGTCCAAGCAAATGAATAGCCAAATAATGGACATAACCAAATTAGGCCATAATTTGCTGTTACAATTGCATATGTAAGAACTGCTAGTAAAAAACACGTCCCTAGAAAGTGAAGAATACGATTTGTTTTATCAGAGTGTTCTCCAAGATAAAATTGATAAAATTCACTAAAATCTTTTATTTTTTTTACTTCCATCATTAATCCTTGTTTAATGCTTCTTTGTCCTTCATTTCTCTAAGCAGTCTGGAGAGTGAAGGAGGAGCAATTCCAAGATATGAAGCTAAGTATGTTTTGGGAATTCTGTTTACATCGATATACTTAGATATAAGACATTGTTCAAGTCTCTCTTTAGCATTGTATAAGACAAACTCAATCTCTCTTTTAGACTTTCTCATGTAGGTACGAACTAGTACTTCTCTATAAATTTCACTCCAAGTGAGAGTCTTTTGCATAAGAGCTATAAAATTTGTATATTTGGTCGTATAGACAATAGAGTCTTCAAGGGCCTGACAAGAAATCATTGAAGGAGACTTCTCCCAAGTAAGAAAGAAATCTAGGATAAAACCTTTCTCAGGGATAAAAGAATATGTTTTTTCCTCACCCTCACTATCATTTAAATAGATTCTAAATAAACCCTGTGAAACAATTGCTACTTCATCACAACTATCGAAGTGTTGAAAGAAATGATCGCCTTTTTTGATTTGTTTTTTAGTAAGTATAGATTCTAGTTCCTCCCAAGAAGGTATCGGTGATTGAACTAAGTGTTGAAAAAATATTTTTAAGTGTTCTTCTAATTGAGCCATGGAACGATTCTATATTCTTTATAAGAAAGGGGCATTTCGCCCCTTGTTAACTTTGGATTAGAGCTCTTTAAGCTTAATCTTTGTGGTTTTAAACTTATTATCTCTATAATAATGAACTTTTATTGTTTCACCAATCTTATACTTTTCTAGTTCGTGAAAAATATCATCTTTTGTATTAACTTTTATGCCTTCAATTGCTGAGATTATATCTCCTACGTAAATCCTTCCAGATTTATCCTTCATCATTCCTCGAAGACCAGCTTTGGCAGCAGCTCCATCAGGATCAACAAATGAGATCGCAGCACCTTCTCTTTTAAAAAATCGCTCTTTGATATTTTGTTCCAAAACACCTATTCCTAATCCAGGTCTAATCACTTTTCCATGAGTGATTAACTGGGGAGTAATTCTATTAATAATATCTGATGGAACGGCAAAACCCAGTCCAGCACTAGATCCAGATGTGGAGAATATCATTGTATTCATACCTATTATTTCTCCAGAAGAGTTTATGAGGGGTCCACCTGAATTCCCTTGATTGATAGCAGCATCAGTTTGAATCATTCCATGAATCTTAACGCCCCCAACTCCATCTATCTTTCTGCCAAGAGCAGAAATGATTCCTTTAGAGATTGAATGGTCTAGTCCAAAGGGATTTCCTATAGCAATGGCCATCTGTCCTACTAAAAGGTTCTTCGAAGATCCTCGTTTGATCTCTTTTAGGTCTTTAGGTGGATTAATCAGTTTTAATATAGCGATATCCTTTGAGGGAGCTGTTCCAACAACCTTCGCCTTATATTGTTTGTTTGAATCATAAAAAGTTATAACAAATGAATCTCCGCCTTGAACCACATGAAAATTTGTTACTATATGTCCCACTTTGTCCCAAACAAAACCTGTTCCAGCCCCTTGAGGGACTTCGACCTTTCCATAAAAGAAACTATCAGCAACTTTGATATTAGATATGTTAACAACTGAAGGAACAACATTATGATAGATATCAATAGTTCTTTTTTCACTTTCCAAAAGATTGTTAAATGGTATTTGTTTTTTAGATGAATCGGTAACTTTCGCACTACTAATATTACTTAGAGCTGAAAATAGCGAAATCATCAGGATTACTTTTTTCATAATCACTTCCTTTGCTATTGTCCGAATTAATTGTATATTAATGAAAAAAATGGAAAAGATCTAGCTGGAAAGGAAGATTAAGTGAGCAAAAACGAGGAAATTCAATACTTTAACCGTAGTGAAAAAAAAATAGAAGTTGAAAAAGTCTATGGTGATGCATTTATCAAGCTACTTTATCAATCTGCAGCCGGAAAACTTTTATCTCCAATATTTGCAAATAAACTTCTGAGTAAAGCTTACGGCCAGTTACAAAGCTCTATGGTAACTCAGTTAAAAGTTCCAAAGTTTGTAAAGAATTTTAATATTGATCTAAATGAATATGAAGCAGGTTCTGTTGAAGTCGATAATAAAGAATTATCTTATAAGAACTTCAATGAATTCTTTATTAGAAAATTTAAAAAAGGGAAAAGAAAATTTGTTCAAGATTCAAATGTTCTTCCAGCTTGTTGTGAAGCAAGATATTTTGGTTATGATAAAATAGATGATGATGTACTAGTTCCGGTTAAAGGAAAGTATCTAAATGCAGCCCAGCTAATAGGTGATGCAGAAAAGGCTAAACCTTTTGAAGGTGGATCTCTTGTAATCGCAAGGCTGTGCCCTGTTGATTATCATCGTTACCATTACCCAGATAGCGGAAAAACAATTGAGAGTTTTCCTATTCATGGCCAATTTCATTCTGTGAATCCAATTGCTTTAAAAAATAGACCTGAAATCTTTATTGCTAATGAAAGAAGGGTCTCTATCCTAGAGACTAAAAACTTTGGAAAATTAGCGTATATTGAAGTTGGAGCAGCAATGGTTGGGAAAATAATACAATCTCACGACGAAGATAAATCTTTTAGAAGAGGTCAGGAAAAAGGGTACTTCCTTTTTGGTGGATCTACTGTCATTGTTATTGGTGAGCAGGGGAGATGGACTCCTTCAGAGGATATAGTAACTAATACTCGCCAAGGTATAGAGACATACCTACAACTTGGCGATGCGATGGGACAAGTTTAATTATTTATAAAGTTTGAAACTGTATTTAAATATGAATTACTACCCCAAAAAATAATTTGTTCTTGTGAAGTAGGACCATTTTTTTTGGTCCTTACATTTAGAAAGCTTTCAATACTAAACATCAACGTTTTTAAAATCTTTAATTCATCTGAATTCAAAAATACTTTTTTATAATTAAAACTATTATCAGCTTGATTCAGTAAAGACTGTTTAATATTCACTTTTACGATCTCAGTTAATTCGATGATGGCAGTATCTTTATTTTTTAGTTCAGAAATTTTATTAGAAGTAATATTCTCATGTAAGCAATATTTATTCTTCATTTGTACTATAAGCTTATCAATTAAAAGATTATTTAGTACTGAGTTAATTAGTATTATATCTAATTGAGTGTCATTCTGAATTTCTAATATCGTATTATTTTTTTTATTTATAGATTCTAAAATGTATCTTTCTAGGGTTGTTATACATAACGACATTTATTGGCTCCTAGTTAGTCACTAAATATTTAGTTTTTAATAAAAGTCTCATTTGAGTATAAAGATCATTTAAAACTCTTTCAGATAAGTTTGATGTACATTTTTTAGATAGATTAATAAACTCTTGGATTTTTATGTTGTCAGATGCTGACATCACTTCTTCAAGTGCCTCGAGCTCTGAAATTTTCATCTCAGCTCCATTAAAGATTCTAAAGACACGAGTTTGTTGAATCTTAGTCTTTTTAGATATTATTTTAAACGTATCTTGTGGAAAGAATCTTTTGTACCGATTAATTAAACTTAGTTGAATGCTCATTTGCTCCCTTGTGTTTTATTTAGTTTCTCACTAAATAGAAGAGCAAATACTGTGCCAATTAAGCTTTGGGCTTTAAACCCTCAAAAATACGATAAAAAGCCGACGAGGAAATCTTAAGCTCTTTTATAGCATGTGTGACTTTACCTTTATGTCTATCAAGAACATCAGAGATAATCTCCTTCTCAATTTTCTTTATAAAAGTTTTTAAACCATTTTCAGAGATAAAGTCTTTTTGAGATAAAGTAAGCCAATCATTTGAATCTTCAACTTGGTTATTAAGAATATTCACTGGTAAGTCAGATATATTAATAACACCGTTTTTAGAGGCCGTTAATAAATCAATTGTTTTTGAAAGCTCTCTAATATTTCCAGGCCAAGTGTAAGCCTCTAATGCTTTTAAAGCGTCAGACTTAATAACAACTCTTCTATGTGCACTGGAGAGAAAATATTTAACTAGTTTCTTTATATCTTTTGAACGACTTCTAAGAGGTGGGATATCAAGATTCAAACCACTAATTCTAAAAAATAAATCTTTTCTAAACTCATCATTTGTAACCATAGAGAATAGGTCTTCACATGTCGCTGAAATAAGCGTAAATGAAGACTTAACTTGCTTACTAGAACCAACGGGATAGAACGTTTTTTCATCTAAAGCTTTTAAGAGTTTCTTTTGCATATTTATAGACATTGTAGCAATCTCATCTAAAAATAATGTTCCTCCATCAGCTTGTTGCAGTCTACCTATGCGGTCTTCAGTTGCTCCTGTAAAAGATCCTTTCTTATGACCAAAAAGTTCTGACTCTAAAAGAGTTTCTTGAATTTCTGAACAGTTAAGATGAACAAAAGGCTTTTCTTTACTATATGTTATTTCGTGAATTAATTTACCAATTAAGCTTTTACCAACACCAGTTTCACCAC
>Ga0209712_10003401_pt1 | contig 12909 bp, 11 predicted proteins | sample ArcOceMetagenome_FD_187443 | JGI IMG/M metagenome (GOLD analysis project Ga0209712, IMG submission 187443) | Marine eukaryotic phytoplankton communities from Arctic Ocean - Arctic Ocean - Greenland ARC118M Metagenome (SPAdes) (version 2) | ecosystem: Environmental > Aquatic > Marine > Oceanic...
AACTTGGACTGCAATAAGACTTTTTATGACTTCCCCAAAGTCATCATAGATTACTTATGAAAACTTAACTCGAAGCAAGAAAGTCATAACAGTCATAACAGTCAGTCCAAGTCAGTCCAAGTCAGTCCAAGTCAGTCCAAGTCAGTAGCTAAAAACAAAACATCATGAAAAACATCTTCCTCCTCCTCTCCATTTTATTTTTCTCCTGCCAACCAACAGTAGAAAAAAGCATCCTCCAACAACTCATTTCCAAAAATAAAACAGAACTCGGAGCACCTGCAGAAAATCCAAAAGCATTCGAATTACAAATCCTCTACACCCAAATCGACAGAGACGATAACAATACTCCTACATTTACCACACACCAATTCAATGTAGATAAAAATCAATATTTCTATCCTGCGAGTACCGTAAAAATGCCTGCCGCTTTTTTTGCTTTGGAAAAAATAAATCACTTAAAAAGAGATGGTTTAGATAAATATTCAGCATTACAAATTGATTCCATCCGACCTCCTCAAATTCCGCTTCGAGGTGATTCCACTTCGCAAAATGGACAAGCATCGATTGCTCATTTTGTCAAAAAAATATTCCTTGTCAGCGACAACGACGCGAACAATCGACTCTATGAATTTCTAGGTCAAGCCTATTTTAATGCAGCATTAAAAAAGAAAAGATTCGAAAATACTCAAATCATTCATCGCATCGGACCAAGTGGTTTTCCATTTGATGAAGCAGGAAATCGGTATACCAATCCATTTACTTTTTATGGAAAAATTGATACTACTCACGTTTATCATCAGCCTGAATTTTTTGGAAAAAATACGCAGGTAATGCCTCATCTGAATGCTTTACAAAAAGGAAAAGGCTACCTATCTGATGGGAAATTAGTTAACAACCCAAAGGACTTTTCCAGAAAAAATAGATTTAGTATTGAAGATATGAGTGCGATGTTGCGAGCGGTAATATTTCCGAAAGCAACTCCTGAACATCAACGTTTTGACTTGACCGAAGACGATTATAATTTCTTGTACAAAGTGATGTCGATGCGTCCGAGGGAAAGTAAATTTCCAAAATACACCGATGAAGAATATGATTCTTACGTAAAATTTTTTATTTATGGAGATAAAAAAGAAAGGATTCCTGATCACATTCGTACCTTTAATAAAGTAGGTTGGGCGTACGGATATTTGACGGATGTTTCGTACATCGTTGATTTTGAAAAAGGAATAGAATTCTTTTTGACCGCAACTATTTCAGTCAATGAAAACCAAATTTTCAATGATGATAAATATGAGTACAAAACAATTGGATTACCATTTTTGTCTACTTTAGGAAAAGTAGTTTATGACTACGAAGTGCAAAGAGAAAGAAAGGTAAAACCAGACTTGAGTAAATTTAAAATAAATTATACAGAATAAATTTTCTAAAAAGTATTTTTTAAAATCCTCCTAAAAAGTCCCAGAGGGACAAAATATCGGTAAAAAATAACAATACACACACGTTTCAAAAGTCCCAGAGGGACGGCATATAATTCTCACAAAACCATATGCCGTCCCTCTGGGACTCGACTTCCTTTTCTTTATTTTAACTACCGATATTTCGCCCCTCTGGGACTTTTTGGAAATGATTTAAAATGACTTTTTGGAATTTTATTTTCAAAACAGCATGGAAAGAAAAGATTATAACAAAGCTTTTGCAAAAGAATTAAAAAGGCTTAACCCTGCTCAAAAAGTAGCAGTCGAGCAGATCGACGGCCCTGTCCTCGTCATCGCTGGACCAGGGACGGGCAAGACGCATATCCTCACTTCGCGAATCGGAAATATCCTTTTGGAAACCGATACACAACCTCATAATATTTTGTGCTTGACGTTTACGGATGCAGGTGTTTATGCGATGCGGGAGCGGTTATTGGAGTTGATTGGACCAGAGGCGCATCGAGTGCATATTTTCACCTTTCATTCTTTTTGCAATAAAATTATCAAGGAGCGAATGGAACTTTTTGGCCGCCATGATTTAGAGCCATTGAGTGAATTGGAGCGAGTCGAAATTGTTAGAAAATTGATTGATGGCTTGCCACAAAATCATCCGTTGAAGCAAGGAAAACGAGATCGGTATTTTTATGAAAGTCAATTGTATGATTTATTTCAACGCATGAAATCGGAAGCATGGACGGTCAAATATGTTCATGAAAAAATTGATGAATATCTCGCTGATTTACCTTCACGACCTGAATATATTTATCAGCGAAAAACGAAAGACGCAGTCAAAGGAGATTTAAAACAAGCGAAAATTGACGAGCAAGTGGAGCGCATGGAACGCCTGCGAGCTGCCTCTCATTTGTTCCCCAATTACAATGCGGCGATGCAACAAGCGCGGCGTTATGATTTTGCAGATATGATTCTTTGGGTGCTACGAGAGTTCGAAAGAAATGAAGCTTTGTTGCGAAATTATCAAGAACAATATTTGTACTTTTTGGTAGATGAATATCAAGATACGAATGGTTCGCAAAATGCGATTTTACATAAATTAATTGAGTACTGGGACAATCCAAATGTCTTTATCGTAGGAGATGATGACCAATCTATTTTTGAATTCCAAGGAGCGAGGTTAAAAAACTTGCTGGATTTTCATGATGATTTCCAAGAAGATTTGACGTTGGTTTTATTGGAGGACAACTATCGTTCTTCGCAGAAAATTTTGGATAGTTCGAAAGTTTTAATTGATAAAAATAAACATCGAGCAGTTTCAGCATTAGAAGGTTTGGAAAAAAACCTAAAAGCAAAAAACAAAGCTTTTGCCAAAACGAAAATACTTCCTCAAATTATTGCCTACCCCAATCGAGCACATGAAGATGCCGACATCGTAGCACAAATCGAACAACTTCAAAAAGATAATTTTCCGCTCAACGAAGTCGCCATTATTTTCGCCAAACATAAGCAGGGCAAAAATGTAATTGCATTGTTAGAAAAAAAAGGAATCCCCTATAATACTCGTCGAAGTGTGAATATTTTGGAGCAACCAATGATTCAAAATTTGCGCTTGTTCCTCGAATATATTTCGCTAGAATTCACGAAACCTTACAGCGGTGAATATCTTCTTTTTAAAATCATGCACTTTGATTTTTTAAAAATAGAATCGCAAGATTTAGCGAAACTGAGTTTTTATGTGGCGAAGCAGGAGAAGAAACCTTTGTGGCGAAACCTGATTGGAGATTCGAAAAAGGTTGATCAACTGGACTTGGAAAGTCCAGCTACAGTTTCCGCTTTTTCAAAATTAATTAATCAATTAATTGGAGATTACACCAACCTTACTTTACAAGCATTGGTGGAAAAAATTGTCAATCGAAGTGGGTTGCTTTTGCATATTTTGGAGCAGGAAGATAAGGAATGGCAAGTGCAAGTCTTGGCTACTTTTTTGGATTTTATAAAAAAAGAAACTGATCGAAACCCTCGAATTTCCTTGCAACGGTTGTTGGATATTCTGAAAAATATGGACGACAATCGGTTAGCGATTGGCGTGAATAAAAATGTCGTTACCGACGATGGTGTCAACTTAATGACGGCACATAGTTCGAAAGGATTAGAGTTTCAAAAAGTATTTATTATTGATGGGGTCAAAGATAATTGGGAGCCTTCAGGGAGTAGTAGCTCGTATCGATTTCCGTTTCCTGATACGTTAACTTTCTCGGGTGAGGAAGATGCCTTGGAATCAAAGCGGCGGCTATTTTATGTAGCAATGACGAGGGCTAAGGAGCAATTACATATTTCTTTTTCTCAAAAAGATCAAAAAGGGAAAGCATTGCAACATGCAATTTTCATTGATGAAATTATCGAAAATACTAAGGTCAATATTGAGGAAAAAGAACTAGAAAGGGCTTCGCTTTTGGAAGCACAAGTTTTGATCTTACGAGAGACCGAAGCAGCGAGAATTCCAGAAACGGACAAAGCGAGAATTGATGAATTATTGGAAAACTTTACGATGAGTGTTTCGAGTTTGAATCAATTTATTCGTTGCCCCTTGAGTTTTTATTATGAAAAAATCTTGCGCATTCCGACGACTTCGTCCGATGCGGCGGCCTATGGAACTGCGATGCATTATGCGTTGCAAAAGGTGTTTGACAAGATGCTTTTTTCTCAATCAAAAACATTTCCTTCGGTCAAATTTTTTATCCAATTTTTCGAAGAAGATATGACTCGGCAGCGGGGATATTTTACTCAAAAAGAATTCGAGCGACGCCTAGAAATGGGCAGAGAAAATTTGACCAATTATTACAATCATCATATTTCGAGTTGGGGAAAAGAAATTAAAACGGAGTTTGTTGTGCGGAATGTAGAGATGGATGGAGTGCCTTTGACGGGCGTAATTGATCGTTTAGATTTCCATCCTAACAATGCAATTCACATCGTAGATTATAAAACGGGAAGTCATAGTGCTTCCAAAATGCGCCCTCCTACTAAATCAAAACCAGAGGGTGGGAATTATTGGCGACAACTTATTTTTTATAAAATATTGTTTGAAGAATTTCAAAAAAAGAGTGCGCAATTTATTCGTTCGGCAGAAATTTCTTACCTCGATCCAAGTAGTCGTGGGGAGTTTATAACAAAACAATTACATTTTCAGCCAGAGGATGTAGACATCGTCAAAGGCTTGATTAAATCTTCGTATGATAAGATTATGAAGCATGAATTTTATGAGGGTTGTGGGGAGAAGACTTGTCCTTGGTGTGGCTTTGTGAAACGGAATGTAGCGCAGGATTCTTTACGGGATTTGGAGGTGGAGGAGTTGGATGATTGATTCTTGAAAATTACTTTAACCATGAAAAAAATATTTCTTCCTCTTTTAATTTTTAGTTTTCTGATTGGGTGTAAATCTAAAGAAAAGGAATTTGATGAAAATTATTACAATGGCTATTGGCTAATAAAATATGAATTTGGAGACAATGAATTTCCAACTGTTTTCCATATCCAAGATTCTACCATGATAATATCCTATCCAGCATCAGGTCAACACGAAAATAGAAAATTCAAAGTATTAACAAATGACAGTTTAGAAATATCTTGGATTCAAAATAACCACGAGAATTACCAACAAATAAAATCCATAATTATTAACCAAAATACATTTGTAGCTGCAGATAATACCGTAACTTTTTTAGATTCCTTTTTTAGAATTTCTACGAAAGAATTTGAAATAATTACAGAAGAATGGGAAGGAACAATTGAAGTAGAACCACCTCGAACTAAATGAGAAAAAAGACCTTCCAGAATTTTAAATCCTGGAAAATCTTTTTAATTACTCCCTGTGTTGAGGTCGCAACAAATCATTCACAATCTTCATCGGATTAAAAGTCTCAATCGAAACATCCACAAAAGCAAAAATTGAATTTTACCCCCCCAAACCATCATCCTCCAAAAAACCTTCCAACGCCTCATTAAAATACTCCCGAAGTACTATTTCCAACTCCTCATCTATTCCTTCTTCTTTAAAAATAACTTCTCTCAATTTCTCTACTTTTCCTTTAAAATAATCACCTGCATCCTCAATAGATTTAGGAACTGCTATTCCATTTTCAATATCTTCCTGAAGAAAATTAAGAAAAACTTCTTCTAAAAGAAGTTGTGAATTCTCCTGTCTTGTCATAGTTTTTGAAACTTTTTTAGAATACGCCTCATGCTCTGCTTTTGACATTTTTTCAAATTCTTCCGCAGTTAATATTCTAGGTATAGGTAAATAATCTTCCTCCAAAAGAAAATCAATACTTCGATGGTCAATCATTTTTTCCAAAATAAAAACTATATTTCGTTCTATCAATTCCTCATCCGTTGGATCCATAGCCTTTCCAAACAATCCGCTTCTCTCAATATTATAAATCACAGTTTCCACTATCTCATCAAAGAAATCTGGTTCATCTTTTAACGCATTAAAATCACCTTGAAACTGTTTTAAAATACCACCTGCTATAAAAACCTGAACTTAGTAAGTCATTTGATTATCCTCATCCATTTTTTGGGATTTCGCTCCAATTGTTTCCATCGGGATATATTCATTCAATTCAAAATCGCTTCCCTCTATTTCCTCAAAAGAACTTTCTTCTACATGCGCTACAAATTCAAAGTTATCTGCACCTACATTTTTCGATAACGTGTTCAGTATCTTATCTACATTATCGAATGGGCCAGACATATAAAATGGTTTCCCATCTTTTCCAAATTCAATATCCATAAATTCAACATCTTCCATATCAGGTAAAATATATTCTGTCAATTTAAAATCTCGATATGATTCGAATCCGATATCCTCAGCATATTCTCTCGCACCATAAATAAGATTGAATGCTAACGGAGGTTCAATTTCAATCATTTCACCATTCTCATTCAAATTCATATCTATGAAATCTCGATAGTCATCCTCATCATCAAACAATTGATACATCGTATCTTTTATCCCCAAAACAAAAAATATCTACCACATAAAATCCTACTAGCATTGCCCCATTTGGTTTTTGCCGAGCGACCACTATTTGAGTCATCCCAGATTCTTCCCAACCAGAAAGTGCCAAGCATTCTAATACTTTTAATTTCCTAGCAGCTTGCCTGATATAATTTGTCATGCTCAATGACTTGGAGGAGTTTGATTGTTTCTTTTTTGTTTTCTTTCGTTTCTTTGCCATGATTTTTTCCTGAATTGAATAATAGTATGTGTAAAAATGGAATACAAAATAAAAAAAGAACACCACTTTTCATATAAAAGGTGGTGCTCTTTTTTCCAAAAACTAAAAACTCTATCCCTGATGCTGCTCCCGCAACAAATCATTCACAATCTTCACCGGATTAAAAGTCTCAATCGAAACATCCACATAAATTACTGAGATGATTAGCGCTTGCTACTTAATCAAGGATTAATAATAAGCCTCAAAAATTAAATGAAGTTGACATCTAGCTTAGGAATGCGAATAAAATAGATTCAGAATTCAGGTTTCATATTTCTAAACGAATGTTGATTCGGTTCATAAAAAAACTCAGTTGTACCTTACACAGAACTAGAAAATGGCTAGAGCCTCGCAAAAATGAATTCGAATATCAAGCTAAACTCATTCATCTATTTGTTATGGCTTGAAAGTCAAGACTATCTACAAATATATTATGGTGATGAAACCCAAATTAGCAGGAACAGTTACTTGCCCACATATTCTCCACACCTCAATGTTATTCAGACTTTATGGAGAAAAATAAAATACGAATGGTTGGGCAACAAAAGTTCGTTGGTTCGAACTCTTTCTTCGAGGGTCTAGAGTTCATTTTGCTCAATATTGGTAATCTTTTTTCTATCAAATTTTATCCAAATAAGTGAGGTATAGTACTTACTCATAGTTAAAACTGAAACATCTCCAACGCCAAAAAAGTGGACAATCCTACCAATTCCAGTATATTACTTTCCAAGTATCGAAAATAACTCTGAAAAGTTGATTTATACTATAATTTTGAAAAGTTAAAGACAGAGAATAATAATAATACCTAATATTTCTCTCCGTATTGCAACACTCTGATCCTTATCAAGATAAGGGCAAGGTAATTGAGATTAAGTACTGGGAGAAAATAAATCCCAAAAATAAGGAGTTTCAAAAACTAGATAATATTCTTATGTTTTACATACTTGATTTTAGCTTTATCATGATTCGAGTATGTTCCTTAAAAATTATCTCCCCATGAGTAAAGTCTTGGTTATTGTGCAAAGCATTGAATGTATCGTTAGAATATTTTAAACAACCAGAAATTTAATTGGAAAAATGACCGCAGAGCAATTCATTCATGCTATCAAATATGGGGTAAAAAATAATGAGTATCTCAATTTTTCATTTTTTTAAATAAAAAAACATCACAAATGAGCAAAGTATTATTATTATTTTCAGTTTTACTATTTGTCTTTTTTTCATGTAAAAAAGACGAAACTCCTGCTGTTACTGAATTTTATGGCGAAAAAGTAAGCGTAGGCAATGGACAAGCATGGACTTATGTCCAAGTTGACGGACAAAATAATCCTATCTCCCTTGGAATACAATTTGATGAAAATGCATTAACTAATTTACCTACTGGCTCAATACATGGTGATGAATTTTTAATGCAGTTACCTACAGAAATTAGTGTTGCTCCGTTTAATCATGTTACTCTAGATTGGAATGAGCATGGACATGAACCAATGGAAATTTATGATTTGCCTCATTTTGATATTCATTTTTATTTTCTGTCTGAAGCTCAACGTGACCAAATTGGCCCTATGGATACCATCGAATTTCAGAAGCCAATAGCTCCTGAATTTTTACCTCTTAATTATTTAGAAACGCCAGATGGAGTTCCGAGAATGGGCACTCACATGATCGACTTAGAATCTCCGGAAATTGCAGGTACGGGAGTATTTACTCATACTTTTATTTATGGCAAATATGATGCAGAAATCAACTTCTTGGAACCAATGGTAACTACTTCCTTTTTGGAAAGTAAGGAGAATCTTGAAAAAGAAATTCGACATCCTGAGCAATGGCAACAGGAAGGATACTATCCTAACAAATACACCATAACATACGATGCCTCCACCAGAATTCATTCTATATTATTAGAAAATTTAGTTTGGCAAAATTAGTATTGCCTTAGAAGTGTTCTTGTGCTAATAGAAAACAAGTTTCCTAGACCTTTCAGATTTCACTATCTGAAAGGTCTATTTTTTTAAAAATTATTGATGCTGTGGTCGCAACAAATCATTCACAATCTTCACCGGATTAAAAGTCTCAATCGAAACCTCCACAAATAGCGTATTCCAATCTGCCATCGCTCCATTCCACAGTCCTGGTAATTCTTGCGCCTTTAGTTCTCGACCATCTTTTGATTTCATCGTGACAAAACCAGTTTTTGGATCTCGAAAATCAGTCAAGTTGAATTTCTCGCCATGTGCATTTTTAATACCACATACCAAATCTACCGGATTAAAATGTGAGCTTTTTTGTAAAATATTTGCTTGCTCTTCTTCATCAGTATTGATCTGCGAACTCTCCACAATTTGCAAAGAAAAAGTACTATCTGCATTCTTTGACCAAAATGGACCACCACCTGGTTCTCCTTCATTTTTCACCATTCCACAAACTCGAATTGGGCGATTTAATTTTTGTAACAAAAAATCTGATTTCTCTTGAATATGCATTTCCGTAAATTGTGAAGTAAAATTATTGCACAATTCTTTTTCTAAAAAACCAGTAATCTCATCAATCAAATTTTCAGAAACGTTTTCTACTTTTTCCAATTTTCTAGCATAATCAAATAACCGTTTTTGATATTTAATTAAAACACCTGCGAGTAATTTTTTATAGCGATAAGTTGATGCTTTCAAATTATCAGGAACGACATTGTCAATATTTTTGATAAAAACAATATCCGCATCAATCGTATTTAAATTTTCCAAAAGCGCTCCGTGACCTGCAGGTCGAAACAAGATACTTCCATCTTCATTTCGAAAAGGTTGATTCTCTAAACCTACGGCAATCGTATCTGTATAAGATTGTTGTTCGGAAAAATATGCTTTGAACTCAGATTCATATTCATCAGAAAGTGGTTGTCCTGCACTTAGAACTTTTTCCCGAAATAAAGCTTTGTGCTCTGGCGAAACGGTAAAGTGAATATCAACTTTTCCATCTTTGTCTTTGCAATAATTAGCACCTTCCACCAAGTGTTCTTCGAGCGGTGTTCGGATAGCCGTTTTGTAATTATGAAATTCTAACAATCCTTTTGGAAGACCTCCATAATTTAATCCCGCAGTAGTTAAAAGGTAGCGCAACACTTGACCATATTCTTTTTTGGAAATCAACTCGTCGATGTTGGCTCCACTTTTTGCGATCACACTTTTTAGTGATTCATAAAATGCGAATTGCTTGATATTTTTAAAAAAATTAAACACCGAACCAAAAGAAGCATCACCTTCAAAATCTTTAATCGCTTCGTCCGAACCATCATACTTTTCCATAAAAGAAAATAACGATTTAAACATTCGACTAGCTGCACCTGACGCTGGTACAAATTTATAAATCTGATGTTTAGGCATTTCTGATTCATACATTTTCACATAATCATCAATTTCTTTTTCATCAAATTTCAAAACACCATCTCCAATCGTCGCTGCTTTTTGCAACTCCATAAATGGAAATCCTTCTTCAAAATTTTTAATTTGTTCTGCCAATTTTGCTTGGCTAATTCCTTTTGCTTTAATTTGTTCTAAATCTTTTTCGGAAAACATATCTTTGCATTGTTATCTCCGTGACACGGTTAAAAAGCGTATCATGAATAATATTAAAAAATATTTTATGTAAATCCGTACCATGGTTTTGAACCGTGCCACGGAGCATATCTTCAAAATTATAAAAAATGAATCGAAGGCAATTTAATAAAAATATTTTGATGGGTTTAGGGAGTTCTGCAATTCCTTTTGCTTTTTACAATAACTTATCGCACGATCACAATATTCAACCTAATTCCAATATGAAAAAATGCATAAAACCGAAAGCTTTATCTCCTGGAGATACGATTGGATTGATCACACCAAGTAGTTCGATTACTGACGAGAAGTTGGCAAAAGCCATCTCGAACATGAAAATGCTGGGGCTAAAAGTAAAATTGGGAAAACATATCAAAGCGATCAATGGCTACCTCGCAGGAACTGACGAGCAACGATTGGAAGACTTACACAACATGTTTGCTGATGATGAAGTGGATGGGATTTGGTGTATTAGAGGTGGTTATGGAGTGGGGAGAATTTTACCAAAAATCAATTATAAACTGATCAAAAAAAATCCAAAAGTACTGATTGGTTATAGTGATATTACTGCTTTGCTTTTGGCCGTTCATCAAAAAACTGGGTTGATTTGTTTTCACGGACCAATTGCCTCTTCTGATTTTACAGATTATACGGTGAGGCATTTAAAAGGTGCTTTGATGAATCCACAAATGTCTTACACGATTGATTATGCCGAAGATAACAATGCTTTTACGGAGTCTAGTTATCGTACAAAAATCATTCGACCAGGCAAAGCAAAAGGAGAATTGACTGGTGGAAACTTGACTCTTTTGGCTGCGATGATGGGAACTGATTTTCAACCTACGTTTAAAAACAAACTCGTTTTTATCGAAGACATTGGCGAACGACCTTATCGATTGGATCGCATGTTTACTCAAATTTTACAAAGCTCAGATTTACATAAAGCGGCAGGAATTATTTTAGGTGTTTTTGTAGATTGTGAAGCAAAGAAAGGGAGTCGATCGCTTTCGTTGATGGAAATGTTTGAGGATCGTTTGGGGCACTTGGAGATGCCGATTATTTATGGTTTGTCATTGGGGCATATTAAAAATCACATGACGTTACCAGTGGGAATTGAGGCGGAAATGGATACGGAGAAGAGGACTATAACCCCCGACCCCTGAAGGGGAGTTTTGGGTTTCCTTTCAATTGAAGAACTACTTTCATTGATTTAAGGAAGTGCTTTGAATGAGATAGTGGAAGTTATTTTTTTACGGAAAATATGCTGACGTAGTGAACGAAGAAGATGAATTTGAAAGATGAGTTTTGATTTTTAAATGAATTCCTTTTCATTTTATAAAACCATTCCTACAAAACAGATAAGAAACTATTCGTAAAAAAAACGACAATAATGAAAGAAGAATGGAAACTTGAAATGGAATTCTTCATTTTATAAAACCATCTCTAAAAAAACAGATCAAAAAAATATTCATAAAAAATAAATTCCACAATCCACCTCATAGTAGAACCTTAAATCAATGAAAGAAGCTGCTCAATTGAAAGGAAACCCAAAACTCCCCTTCAGGGGTCGGGGGTTAAATCATCGCCGTCTTATGCAAAATTGGCAACTGCCCACTATACGCCTTTGCTATATTCTCTTTTGTAAAAGTAGTTTCCGTATCTCCATAAGCCACCAATCTTTGATTCAATAAAACCACTTTATCAAAATAACTTTCTACCGTCGAAAGATCATGATGAACGACCAAAAGTGTTTTTCCTTCCTCTGCCAATCTCTTCAAAATCTGAATAATTTTTTCCTCGGTCAACATATCAACCCCAACAAACGGTTCATCCAAAAAGAAAATATCTGCTTCTTGGCAAAGTGCTCTGGCGAGAAAAACTCGTTGTTGCTGCCCACCTGAAAGTTCACCGATTTGACGATCTCGAAATTCCGTCATGCCTACTTCTTCCAAAGCATCCATCGCCATTGCTTTGTCCGCTTTGCTCAATCGTTGAAAAATCTTTTTGTGCGGATATCTTCCCATCAAAACAATATCAAAAACGGTAGCTGGAAAAGTCCAATCCACATCATTTTTTTGTGGTACGTAAACGACCTCTTTGCGCTGAGTTTGAATCTCTTTTCCATTAATTTTTATGGTTCCAGTATTCGTTTCTACTAGCCCTAAAATCGCTTTGAACAAAGTAGATTTCCCTGCTCCATTTGGTCCGACGACACCATAGATTTTGCCCGCCTCCATCTCCAAAAAAATATTGGTGAGTACTCTTTTCTTTTCATAGGAAACGGAAAGTCCACTTACGGAGATGATTGATTTCATAGTATTTTATTTTACACGTGGTAGTCTGCTCTAGCTGACCTGAAAAAAGATTGAAGCGCTTTTTTTATACTTCACTCAGAATTTATTTTTTGTAGGTCTGCTTCCATGCGGATTAAAAAAAGCAGACCACTACGTGTTATTGACTGAAGTTACGCACTTTATTGATTCCCACATCCCTACTTTTTTTCCTTAATGAAAAAAAGTAGCAAAAAAAATCAAGGCTGTATTCTTTTTTTAACGGAAACTTGAATTCAAAAAGGCTAAACAGTTTGAAATTCGTTCTCCTAAGAAAACCTAA
>Ga0209712_10003404_pt1 | contig 12904 bp, 3 predicted proteins | sample ArcOceMetagenome_FD_187443 | JGI IMG/M metagenome (GOLD analysis project Ga0209712, IMG submission 187443) | Marine eukaryotic phytoplankton communities from Arctic Ocean - Arctic Ocean - Greenland ARC118M Metagenome (SPAdes) (version 2) | ecosystem: Environmental > Aquatic > Marine > Oceanic...
TCGACTTCGTCCCCACCTAGGCTCTCATCTTCTATCACATAATTGTCCCCCTCAAACAATTCAAGTTGTTGACCCATAGTGATCACCTGACGGTTCAATTTCTTCGCAATAGACCTATATTTCCTAGCTTCTTCGAGTGCCTCGTCACGTTCCTGCATCGTTAAAGCCAAAGTTCCCGAATTCCCATTCCCACCATCTACGAGCATCAATCGCTGTTGGTGGTTCTGTATATTTTCCTTTTCTGCTTCCAAGGTAGTGATGTGCATTTGAAGTCCTACAATTTCTTCATTTTTCTTTTCAAAGCCTGCCTTTGCACGAGCTGCCATTGCGGCTGCAAATTCCTCTGCCTTGAGTCGTCGATCCCTCTCACTGCGATAGATATTGGAATAATAGTTATTTCCGTCACCTACCTGAGTTCCGATAGGTGTAACGGGTGAGTCGCTATGACCAGGTGTTCCTCGGCGACGTTCACTGAATGTGTACGACGATGATTGGGTCTGTTCAAATGTTTCAATGCGTCTACGTAATCGATCGTTTTCTTCCCTCAGGTTGTTCGTTGACTCATTTTGTGCATTGTCTACGTTGCTGTCGTTTCCACTCACATCACTTGTTATGTGCCTTTCAAGCTGCCGCACTGCACTTTCCAACCGTGCAATCTTGATCTTATAATCATCGTTCTCATCTTCCAACTTTTCGATGGCTATCTTGGAGTGTTCCCTTTCTTCGACAATGGCCTTTTTGCGTTTGGATTCGATCTTGGAGATAGTGAGATGCATCGTGCTCCCCAACTCGTTCATTTGATCACGAAGCTGTTTTTCGTTGTCGGACATGGCTGACCTCAGCAATTTATTCTTCTTCGCAAGTTTTTCGGACGATTTTTTTTCTTCATCGATTGTTTGCATCAATGATGTATTCTCACTTTGAAGTGTTTCTTTCACAATGGACAGGTCGGATATTCTCATGGATAGGCTTTCAAGCTTGCTATCCGTGACAATGTCATGTTGGTTCTTTTCTTCTTCCAACTCTCGGATTTTTGCTTTGAGGTCTTCCTTGGTTCGCGTAAGAGTATCCAAAAGGTCAGTATTTGCGGCCCTACTTTCTTCGAGCGACTCTTCCGCTGCCTTCTCAACCTTGTCCTTGTCACTGCAAGCATTGGCTAGTAGTTCCTTCAGTTTTTTGTTTTTGGAAGCTTTTGACTCAAGAGAATGTCGGAGTTTGTCTACTTCTGATATCTTTGACTCCATTTCTTCAGTGAAACGTTTAACGAGAGAATCCCTTTCTTCCAAAAGTTTAGATTTCTCCTCCTCAGTTGTATTCTTGGTGGTGTAGAGTGTTTGTACCTTGATAGTTTCTGTTTCGAGAGTGGCTGTCAGTTCTACAACGGTGCTTTGAAGATCACCAATGGCGTTATCCTTTTCATTCAAGGATGTGACCATACTTAGTATCTTGTCAGAAAGATTCTGCGTCTCCTCCCTCTTTGACAAAAGAGTATCTTGGAGAATTACTTTGTCCTTTTTGTACGCAACTTCAAGGTTGTTCAGCGCAGAAAGCGCTTTTTCTTTTTGGTTAGCTTCTGACTCTGTGCGTTTCTTTGACTTGGACATGTCGTCCTGCAATACCTGTAACTTGTCATGGAGATCCGCAATATCTGCTTGAAAAAGCTCTAGAGTGTTTTGTAGCTTCGATTCCTGTAGCATTAATTTGTTCTTCTCTTCCATCTCAACTGCCAACCTCTCCTGAATAGTGTCTATTTCTAACCGCTGTTCACTTGACTGAGATGATAGTTTTTGCATTTCTGCTGCCTTCTTCGAGAGGAACTCTTTTAATTTCATCACTTCGGCGATATGAGACTGTTCAGACTTGATCTTTGTTTCATTTCCCTCCTTGAACTTCTGGTCCAAATGCTTGATTTCTTCCTGAAGCGCGGCGATGTCTTCAGTTTGGTCAACCATCAACTCCTCCTTCTCTCTGATTGTGTGGGTTAGAGTAATAATCTTTTCAGTGTGAATACGGGTTGCCTCCGAATTTTCCCTGGACATCTCAGACAGGACTTTGTTAAGAGAAGAAACCTCCTTTTCGTATCGAGACAATGAATCTTGCAATTGACTCGCTCCTTCCATCTTTTCCGCAAGCAATCTTTCCAATGATGCAATCTTTTTAGCATCGCCTGCTTGTAGCTTTGAGTTTCCTTCGATGGTTTTCTTCAATCTCTCCACTTCTTCTTCAAGGATACGTATGCGTTCTTTCAGCTCTTCTTTACTCTTTCCACAGTCATTCAGGGAATTTTCTAGGAATTCAATTCGACGCAGGTATTCGTCCTCTTGAAGATTTCTTTCTTTGATCTCAGAACTTAGACGGTCCTCCAATTCTGAGAATTTATTCTTGTGCTTAGAAACTTCCTCCAATAAATGTTTATTTTCTTTGCTCCTTTCTTTCAAAGAATTTTCTAGTCCTGATTTCGCTGCTTCGTGCGACGCCTTCTCTTGCTCGATACGTGCAAGCTCGGATGTTAGCTCCTCTGCCTTCATATTCATTTCTTCCTTCAAAATTCCATTGTCTTTCCTCAGAGAAGATATTTTGTCTTCGAAGCTTTTCTTCTCTTTGTTGCGATGATCCAATTTCGATTTGAGGGATGAAACTTGAGCTTCAAAAGACGATTTCGCTTCCATTATCTCATTAACACCCGCAGCAAGCTTCTCTTGAAGAATATCTTGTTCTCTCTTTAAGCTCTCAACGTTATTCGAGAGCTCGACATTTGCGGTCGATTTTTCCTCGAGGAGCTTCTTCAACTCGGCCAATCGCTGGGATAGTCTGGTTTCTTCTTCTTCCTTTAGCTGCATCGCCTCGTCAAAATGATCCTGGAACTCTGAAAGTTTATCTGTTAACGATGCAATTTCAACATTCTTTGTCTCAAGGCGAGATTCTGCATCAGCACAAGCATCTTCTGCTATCTGTAACCTATCAGAAAGGTCCCCGACTACGTGTCGGTGTCTTTCTAACTCTTCATCGTGCGATGAACGTTGATGAGACAGACGAGTCTTTAGGTCATCTTTACTGTCAGATTCTTCAGCTACACGGTGCTGTAAACTTTCAACTGCTTCTTTGAGGGATTTGTTTTCCTTTTCTTCTGAACCAAGCTGATTTACGAGGGCGCCGTGCTTGCTCTGCAAAGTGTCAAGGGCATCCTGAAGCTCTTGTTCCGATCTGCTTTTGCAATCAAGCTCACTCTTCAAAATTGTATTTTTCTTGGAAAAGTTCGCTTCCATGGCATCCTTCTCTTGTGCTTCTTCTCTTAGGCGTTCTTGAAGTGTCGCTATCTCCTCCTCGAGAGACATCTTTTCGATACCTTCCATTTTAAGACATTTCTCGTATTCACTTTGTGTGGAACTTGATGCATTCTGCAACTTCTCGATGGTATCTGCTTTGTTTTTGATATCTTCCTCAAGAATAGACAGCTTCTCTAAGAGATCGGACTCGGCTTGCTTTTTGGTGGAGGCTTCCTCAGCCGCCTGCTGTTCAAGAACGGTGATCTTTTCTTCAAATGTCGTCTCTGTCATTGTCTTTAAATTCAAGAGCTCGTCGTAATCCTTCTTCAGCAGCTCTAGATCCCTTCCAAGGTCAGAGTTTGTGCTATTCTTCTGATCGATCTCCCTCTGTAAGGTGGATACTTGCTCCTTAGCATTATCTTCCAAACTGTCATTTGTCACGGTTGCATCTTGAAGCTCTGATTCCAGACGCGCGATCCTCTCTTGAAGTGAAATTCTTTCACTTTGCTCCGATTTAGAACGATCCTCGTGGTCCGATTGGAGGGTCTCTAACCTCTGTTCAAGATCTGTACAGTTGCCATTTTTCAGATCTAATTCTCTTTGTAAAGTTATAATCCTTTCAGTCAAGCGCGCTTGAGTGCTGTCCTTATCCAGAAAATTCTCCTCGAATTCAGTTTTCGCCGACTTTAATGTTTTCAGGAGCTCATCATTCTGTTTGTTCTTGGCATTCAATGAAGTCTGGAAAGAGTTAATTTCATCAGTAAGTCTATCTTCCAATGCATCCTTGTCCCTTTCTTCTGCGGCAAGACGTTCACGAAGTATAGTTTCGTTCTCTTTAATGACCTTTTCTGATACGAGTCGTTCTTCCAACTCAGATTTCATGGACTTAATGGCATCTGATAGCTCGTCGTTCTTTCTATTTTTCTTTGCTACTTCTTCTTCCAAGCGGGCGATGGAACTCTGTTTCGAAGTAGACTCTTCAGCTAGGCGCGCTTTCATATCTAGTAACTCGTCCTTTATAGAAGACTGGGCTACCCTGTCCTTTACATACCGGTCAGTTTGTTCTGAGAATGAGACTGTCCTAGCCTGCAGGTCATCTTCAGCTCTCTTGGTCAGCTCTTTTTGTTCAGCAAATCGGGTTTCCAATGCTTGCACATTTAACCGGTGCGTTTCCGCTTGCTGTTCTTGGTTGACATCATTTCGATCAAGAGCCTTCACTAATGACGCCAATTCCTCTGCATGCGTGTCATTGTCTTTTTTGCGGTCTGCCATGGTCTTATCCAGGCGTTTTTTGAGTTCCTCTACATTATCATTCATGGAAGAAATGTTTTGTTTAAAATGTTCTTTCTCTCTTTCAGCTGTGGACAATGCAGAGGTCAAGCGCCTTTGTTCTTGTGAATATTTCTCTTGCATTGCGGACTTTTGTCTCCGTTCAGATTCGAGTTCCTTGTCCTGCTCAGCTTCTCTTTTCAAGGAATTCATGCTACCTAGGTGATCCTGTCTTATCTGATCCAAAGATCTATCATTCGATGATTTTAGGTTTTGAATCTCGTCAAGCGTTTCCTCCAGCCTTGAATTCATGTCCAATAGTTCCAATTGACCGTCGCGTTTAGCTCCACGAGACTCTTGCAATTGATCAACAGTTGTACTGATGAATGTTTGTAGGGCCTCGGTCTGATACGTTAATAATTGAACAGTGCGCACAATAGGATCTTCCTCCCTTGAGAGATCAGGACCATTGTACGGGTTGAAGGATTCTGCGATATCGAACTTATCTTCCACAAGTTCAGATATTACTTCTGACTCATTTGTGCTTTCAACACAACGTTTCAATGATTCTTTTAAGGATTTCAATTCTTTTTCGAGTGTTTCGGATGAGTCTTTATTTTCAACACGGTTCGTAGCAAGTCGTTGCTGCTGTGATGGCGATTCTTCCTCGGTCCGCGTGGCGTCTTTGGCGGGCAATTCATCGAAATCCATACTGTTTCCGTCGCTACTGCTTGCATCAGAAGCTAAATAGGCAAGATCGTGGGGCGTATTGGCTTGACTTTGTTGAATGTCGGATGGTAATCTCCATTCTCGGGATATGGCGTTTTCATCCCCAAACTCTTCATCGCTCTGATCTAATAAAATACCAACTGAAGATCCTTCCATTTCACCATCAAGGGCTTTTAGGCTTTCCTCCAACATTGTCTTGTAATGTTCGAGACTCTTTTTCGCGTCAACACTTCTGTCGGGTGAATAGGCACGGAAAGCGTTAGACTCTCCGACAAGCGATTGGACTTTCTTAATTACAGACTTTTTGACTCGGCGGCGAGTTGGAGACTCGTAGTATTTCTCTTTTGTTTGAATTCTTTCCATCGAAGAAGCTTTTCTGTTTTCCCTATTACTTTCACTAGTTGATTCTATTTCCACTGTCTCGACATTCGACTGAAGGCTCTCTATTGGAGTGGATGAAATATCAATGTTAGTATCTTGATCTCTCAATGGAGCAGATGTAGGATCTAGTGCGCTGACAGCTTGATGGTGTGAACTTGAGCTCCCACCACGTGCAATGTTTGTACCCTCTTCTTTTACATCGGAGATGAAAGCATCAACCCGAACATCCGTACCTTGATCTTGCACTTGAATAGACGAATCTTCATCATTACCATCATCTTCGTGTGAACTTGAGCTCCCGCCGCGAGCGACATTACTTCTGCCTTGGTTTTGCGCTGAAGTTGATGGAGCATCAATCCTCGTGTTCCTTGGCTGAGAGATTGTATCCGAAACCCCTGCTTGACCATGTGCAATATGAGTGTCTTGATTTCCCCTCAATGGAGCAGATGCAGGATCTAGTGCGCTGACAGCTTGATCATGATGTGAACTGGAGCTCCCACCACGTGCAATGTGTGTACCCTGGTCTAATCCTCGAGCGGTCGAAGTGATAGCTTGAGCATCTGCACCTTGGCCTTGCACTTGAATAGACGAATCTTCATCATTACCATAATCTTCGTGTGAACTTGAGCTCCCGCCGCGAGCGACATTACTTCTGCCTTGGCCTTGGACTTGCGCTGGGGCGGACGAAGCATCAACTACTCCGCCATCGCGCAGAAGAGTTGTGTCTTGATCTTGATCTTGTACTGAAGTTGATGGAGCATCAATCCTCGCGTTTCTTGGCTGAGCGGTTGGATTCGAAGGCTTTACTCGACGAGTTGGCTCATTCAATAAACCTGCTGTGGCATGATGTCTATATCTTTTTCTTGGGGGCAAACTTTGTTGGTGTGTGATTTGATCGGAAGGATCATTAAATTCGTAGTCAGACAGAATTGCTGATGCTGATCTTGGGATGGGTTCAGGAGAACTATTTAGTTTGGCAGATCTCTGAGTGCTGGATTGGGACAGTATTCTTTGAACAACCCGTTTGTGATACACGTCTTTTTCAACAAAGGCATCGGGATCTATTCCACGACGGTGTTCACCACCCAAATTGTTATTGGGAGCTTCCTGCTGATGGGTCGAGTGTGTGACACCAGCAGCACGAGTATCTATGAAGCTCTCTTCTTCACTCGAATCCACATGAAGGTCATTCAAAGGGTTCTGGGTTACAGATACGCGTCCACTTCTACCAACATCGTCCGGGAAGTTACCGGTAACTCTGCTAGAGACATCATCCCTTCGAATACGGTCACCAGATGAATCGGTTTCCACAAATTTATCGTCGGAAGACACCCTAATTTCTCCATCATTTCTTGTATGTGGGGCATCATCATCTGTGCCACTAAAACTCCTTGATTGAGCAAATCCTTCACTTTCAGCATTACTAGCTGGGGTTGATCTGGATGCACTGTGAATTTTGTCATGAGTAAGTGTTTCTTGGTTACCATCATATTGCATTATATTCTCACGTCCATGACCCTCAGTTTCCTTATTGCTTGGATATGAAGCCTCCTCCCTTGACGTCTCATCTGATTGTATTTCGTGCGATTCTTCTGCGCCGAAAGATTCGTCATCATCCTCATCATCCCTTGGATACGATTCTTCACTCAAATCGTCATGAGAAGACGTTCTCGCAAAAGATTCTTCTGTAGAAACATCAGGGAAGGATTCGTCGCTTGATTGTCTTGTCATTGTCAAAGTTGATATCATCGATTGGGCAAAGTCGCTGTACTCGATCACATCTTCGTTAGAACTTGTCTCTCCATTGACCGATTCCGCGTAATAGACTGGTTGAGGTGCTCGGGGTGCTGCACGGTAGGGTGATTGAACTGTTATTTCATCAGCAGTTACACCAACGGGATCAGGGCGTGACTCCACAGGAGGCTCTGCAGAGTTTGGCGAATTTTCAACCTCTTCACTTCCGTCTGGTGTATCCACATTTTCATTTTCGTCTAGGTTGTTTTGGTTTGTTGCTCCTGTCGTCGGAAGAAGATCTTGCTCACTCGCATATACCTCATCGATGTTATTCTTATCAGTGAGTACATCATTATCGTCAGGAGGATCTTCGCGTCTTCGCAATGGCATAACGTCTTCAGATCTTTCGTTGTCATCATTAGAAGCATTACTCATGCCCAAGGGTTCAAGGCTGTCCACACTACTTTCATCGACGCTGACCAAGTATTCACTGTCACCTTCATTGTAAGCATCAATTTCGTCCAGTTGATCCAACACTTGGTCAAATGTGCCATTCCTTTTGGTGGAGTCAGTCCCTTCACTTGATAGTACACCTGAGCCTGAGTCTTCATCTTGGTTTTCTTCAAAAGAAATTTCATCAGATAAGATTGAAACCTTGCTATGACTTTTATCAACACTCTTCTCAACAATTGTCGAATCAAGTGATTCAAGTCCAGATTGATTAGAAGACTCGTCCTGGAAACTCTTCAAGTCCGCCATTCTTGTATCGTAGTGGTCTTCCTCATCTATATCGTTACCAACCTCTTTAATAGTTGTAATTTCTTGCATAGGCACACCACCATGATACCCTGCACCAGATGAACTTTCCTTTGGGGATAATAATGTTGCTAACCTTTGCCTCGGGTCGGTAACAAGACTTTTCATAAATGCCCTCGTTCCTCTTACATGAGCAAATTCAGATCGAATCGCTTCTGATGCTACAGAGGAAGCAACGGATTGGGCCACAGAATTTGCAACAGAATAATCACCAGGAGAAAAAAAACCTCCGATTGATTGACCTTCGAATTCCTCATTGCCTTTTGTATCAAATGGACTTTCTGCGGTCTTGCTTGGTCTCACCAATAGTTTGTGCATGAAATTCAGCGTATGCAACGTACTCTCGTAAGAATCTCTACGCGGGCAAACTGTACTGATCATGATCGAACGGCTTTTCTCATTATCCAACGCACGCTGTACGAGCTTTGTCAAAGTACATGCACGGTACAAGGTCGACTGAGGCATATGGCGAGCTTGGTGAACAACTTGACCACGGAGAAGTGCACCCAAACCCGCCATGGACTTGCGAATACACGCAACCCTTCTATTTTGCACTTTGGTCATCTCAAGCTTGGATCGACCTGCCACACTTTCTTGGTCCATCTGCTCTGTCTGTGCACAAGCAAGGTCAACCAGCTTCAGCAAGGTATAATTGCAATCTTTCTTTTGCCCCTTTTGAACTTTCTGTTCACCCTTTGGAAACACATGTATGTCAGCAATAACATGGCCTCGTCCTCCCACCATTTTTCTTGCTTTCAAGTTATATCTCGAGTGAAACGCCCTCCTGACTACAATTTTCAGATCTGCCAATGTCGTTATGGATAATTCAGTTGCATTTTCGATAATGGCCCCATTCATATCAGGATGGCGAATCTTCAAGGCCGACTCTGATTCCTTTGACGCATCTTTCGGTTCCATGAGCAAATCTCTCAACACGTTGTCTTGAAGAATTTCAACCATTGTTATCTTGAATGTCATCTCACTCATATCCCCTGTCTGTTTATCCAAAAGCGCGGAAGCTGATAGCCCAAGTAGTCCCAACTCAAGCCCGATCGACGTGCGACCTCTAAGCGTATTTAAAGGATCTATTCCATCCCCCGCAATAGATCCAAACATGGATTCCATTCTCCCACTCTGAAAAACTCCATAACCAAATAAAACTGCATTTCCCCCATCCAAAGCATCCGCAACAGCAGCTCTAGAAATATCTTCCATGGTGGCATTCGTAGTCTGCTTCTTAATCCCAATCAACTGTTTCACACCCGGCCAACAAACTTCATCAAACCTATACTTTCTCACCCAATCCTCACTCACAATATTACTAAAATGCTGCACAACTCTTGCAGTTTCAACAGTGACAGAGGTGGGAATCACCTCGTCAAATGCAGTTGGATTGACTAGAATTATTTCCTGCCCAGGTCCAGCCTTGTTTAAAATAGACATTTCGGAAGTAACAGAGTAGGAAGATTTGATTGATCGCGTAGGACTGTTTAGTACTGATACATTTGTACTTGACATGGCACCATCATCCACTGCGACATTTGGGTAGAGGCATAGAGTATTCTCCTCGTCATTGGATGTAATGGGGGCATTGAGATGGGGAGAAATGTTGACCAAAATTGATACTTTGCGACTGGGTGCCATACTAAATTGAGCTTTTGATGCTGATTTATTTTGTTGCCCTAAGTTTTGTGAATGTAGTCTCATTCTTCTCGCTCTGGGACTGAATGGACTTATGATTTTGGGTCTCTTGGATTGAGACTGCGATTGCGATTGTGGTTGCGATTGCTGGCTTCTTCGAGGTGGAGTTTTCAACGGTCGTTTGGATGGGATAGTTTTGGTGAGGGGTGACATTCGCACGCGTTTGATGGATGGTGGTGTTTTTGTATTCTTTTGGGACGGTGACAAGATACTAGTAGTGGCAGTGGATGGAGTTCTTTGCGGTGTACGTGGAAATGTGGGCAAGGTGGATCGTACGTGTACATGCGGTGGGGATTGAACGGTACCAGGACTAATGTTGTCCATAGATTCCATCTCCAATTCGGTATTTTTCTCTTTTTCAGGTGACTTTGCCATGATTTTATCATCCAGGGTTTCTTGAGCTTGTTCCTCTTTTGGCACTTCCTCTTCTAGTTCTGGTGCCATTTTCATGTCAGCATCTTCCGAGCTATCGTTCTTCACATCAACTTCTGTCATTGCTTGCAATTCAATTTTAGACGTTTCATCTCCTGGTGAAATGGAAGAACTTTTAACGTTTTCGTCTGATTCATCAATTTCCATGTCTGTAGCATCTTGTTCTGCCTTGGTTACATCATCATCGTGATCTACAGTACGACTTTCATCACTTTCGTCAACAGCGACAGTAAGAGCAACAGCATTGGAACCACCATCTCCTCCCTCCTGGTCTTCACCCCGATCGTAAGACACACCACCCATTACCCCTGAATCCCTGGACAAATCATCTTCTGAATCAGAGGATCCATCGCCCGTCACTTCATCGAGATATCTATGGAAAGAAAATGATGGTTTGGTGGGAGATGACGGAGGACCTTCTTGGTCGCTTTGGGTATCTTCAGATAGTAGTTCTGATGAATTCCACGACATTGTTGCTACGTGGTGTATGTAAGTGTACTAATTATTCTTGGCCTTGTTGGTGGGTCAAGGGATGCACCTTCAGCGCACTACTAGTTTCAACAGCCGTGGGTATGGTATGTATGGGGTTGTTCCCAAGTGATCGTTGATCGTTGTGTTGGAAGGTTAGGTTGTTGTTGTATGTTTTGAAATTTGAGGAGGATTGACTGAAGTTTGAGTTATTTAGCTGAATTCAAAAATCTCAGTTTTGGGGAAGATGAGAAGAAAAGAGAAAGAGTGAGGTTTCGCAAGATCAAGATGTGTGTGTCTGCCAAAAATCTCAAATCTGCGAACTCAAACGAAACAAGATAAGAGTGAGTCCATCCAATAGCACACGTACATGAATATAATCAATAACATTATAATCAAATTGTTCTGTAAGATTATCCAGGTGTCTATCACGTTGAAATACTGCATGAATTTCGAAGTCTGTAAATATCATTTGAAACGCCACTGAAAACCAGCTTTCTCGAGGCGCTTCATGTTTGCTTTGGAAAGTTTTGATCTTAGAGATCTCCCATCTTTGATAGCTTTGTAAGACTGCCTAAAAATTACTGCACCAAAACCCCAGAGAAGAGTGTTTATTCTTTCTTGACTGTGTTCCAGGCACATTGCAATGCCCAAACTCTGCTTTAAATGCCATGAGATCTTTGAGGCGCTCATCAAAAGGAACTCTCTTAGAAACATTCCACTCAAATCCTGCATTCTCAAGACGCTGAATATTAGCTTTGGTCAGTTTGCAACCTGGACTACTTCCCTCTTTCATAGCTTTGTAAGACTGCCTCGCATTATCGCACCATTTCCCCAGAGACCAGTACTTATTGTTTCTTGGAATTGTTTGAGGCACATTGCAATGCCCAAACTCTGCTTTGAACGACATTAGGTCCTTGAAGCGCTCGTCAAAAGGAACTTTCTTAGAAATATTCCACTCAAATCCTGCATTCTCAAGACGCTTCATGTTTGCTTTGGAAAGTTTGCGACTTGGACTTCTTTTCAATTTGATAGCTTTGTAAGACTGCCTTGCATGTTTGCCCCATATTCCCAGAGAACAGTACTTATTGTTTCTTGACCGTGTTTGAGGCACATTGCAATGCCCAAACTCTGCTTTGAACAACATAAGATCCTTGAGGCGCTCATCAAAAGCAGGACCTTTTTTAGAAACATTCCACTCAAATCCTGCATTCTCAAGACGCTGAATATCAGCTTTGGACAGTTTGCGACTTAGACTTTCCCCCTCTTTGATAGCTTTGTAAGACATCCTCATATTGTTGCACCATATTCCCAGAGAATAGTACTTAATGTTTCTTGACCGGGTGTTAGACACATTACAATGCCCAAACTCTGCTTTGAACGACATAAGATCTTTGAGGCGCTCATCAAAAGGAACTTTCTTAGAAACATTCCACTCAAATCCTGCATTCTCAAGACGCTGGATGTTTGCTTTGGACAGTTTGCGATCCGTGCTTCTTCCCTCTTTGATACCTTTGTAAGCCTTCCTCATATCACCGCACCAATATCCCAGAGAAAGGTGCTTATTGTTTTTTGACTTTGTTTGAGGTACATTGCAATGCCCAAACTCTGCTTTAAACGACATAAGGTCCTTGATGCGTTCATCAAATGTCTTGTGACCTTTGCTTCATTTGTTGGATATTGTAGCAGCTGCTACAGCGGACACCCTTCGAGATGATCTTATATTCACATCTTCGTTGCTACCATTCATTGGCGTGATCTCACCATCAGCAGTTGCACTGCTTTCATCAAGAGGAGAAGCAGCCAATGTACTAGTATTCCTTATTAAGACGCCTGCTGAGGAATTGAGAGGCAATGCTTCCAATGATTCCTCTTCTACAACTGGAGCATAACGGGTGGGAGCAACCTTGACCCGTTTGCTTCTCCTTGTCCCACCGGCAGCAACCATTTCCTTTGATGCACTAGACATGCCTGTACGTCGTGCAGTCTCCTGTATTTCATTTTCAACCACCTGTTTCTCTTTTTGCTAACTACGGATTTGTTTCTCCAAGGGAACAATGAATTCCTTTACCAATCGGTCAAGCTGAACATTACAAATTTCCGTTAGT
>Ga0209712_10003405_pt1 | contig 12904 bp, 10 predicted proteins | sample ArcOceMetagenome_FD_187443 | JGI IMG/M metagenome (GOLD analysis project Ga0209712, IMG submission 187443) | Marine eukaryotic phytoplankton communities from Arctic Ocean - Arctic Ocean - Greenland ARC118M Metagenome (SPAdes) (version 2) | ecosystem: Environmental > Aquatic > Marine > Oceanic...
ATTGCACTGCACGTGCTGATTTGTAGATGCTATGGATTCAGTGCGAATGTTAATGCCGCCAAGACTGTGATCCCTTTGCGTGTACAAGATGAGAAGATTAAACCACAAAAGAAAAAATTGGACGGCAAGATACCAGTGAGATCTCGTATTGTACCTATTGATACAAAAGAAGTGGACACAATCACAATTTGGGAGCTTGAACAACCCTCGAAATTGATGGAAATGTGGTGGTCTGCAGATCTGGACCCGTCCGCTGCTGTAAAGAAAGAGAAGATAGGCGATCCATTTGGAGTGATCATGTGGCCCGGAAGCATCTTGGCTTCAAAAGAGCTTGTGCAGCACCGGGATCAAATTGCAAACTCAACAGTACTCGTTCTTGGAGCTGGAACAGGAGTAGAAGCGCAATGTGCTGCCTTGCTTGGTGCGTCAAAAGTCATTGCGATTGACATCAGTAAATTAACTCTCAAGTTGCTCAGATTTGGTGCTGAACAAGCGGGCGTTGGGGATGTTGTCGAGCCTATGCAGTTTGATTTATTTTCAAAAGAATCATTGCCAGCCTGTGATATAATGGTTGCGGCAGACGTTTTGTATAATGCAGAGCTCGCACATCAAATAGGTAAAAGAGTAGTCGAGGTACAAAGACGTGATTGTCCACCTGCCATATTGATTACAGACTCGCAGCGATTCCATGGAACAGATTTCTTACAAGACGTGAATGAAGTATTTCCTGATCGGCAACCCTTGGAATGGGAATATTTTGAATTACAAAACGTAAGGGGATCCGGAGTCATGATCGCTGGAGATCAAACATATGACGCCACGACTCGCATGGTAAGTACAGGCTGGGGGTTAGATACTAACAAATAACAAATAACAAGAGGTTGTACTAAAATGATCGGTTAATTATCCTTATCTTCTTTTAGTAGCCTTTTGGATTCTTAACTTTGAATTGGGCGATAGAATCTTCCAACCATTTGCAACTAACTATTGACGTCTTTGATATTGTGTCATCTGTAAACTCAGAATCTTTAAGAATTTTTTTGATGCGTTTGACCACGTTCGATGTTGTCTTGTTTCTCGTGAGAACGATAACTCTATCTGGATTTTGGATGTGGGACTCTTTGCTTGTCGCAGATAGAGTGTGCACTTTTGCGCCACAAAGGCGAAGTAGTATATTTACTCTACTCTTGGTGTATTTGTCATCCGGAGCGTCCAGCAGAAGATTTACGCCATCATTTTTTGATCGACTTCTTTTCCGTTTTTGTCCAACTGTGTTATCTTTGGTAGGCACTGGAGGTTCGTCAAAATCGCCAAAGAGAAACACGGTGGAGGTGTCCAGTAATCCATTGCTGTACCAGCAGTTGTTGTCATCGAGATTGCACAGTCTCTGTAGCAAGGCAGTCCGTGAACGCTGAGGCCCCATCAACTCAATCGAGTCAACATCACCTGCAACTTGATAGACTGTTTCAGACTCAATTTCCTCTTTTCCTCGTGATCTTTTTCTCCTCCCCGACGATGAGGCTGGAGGCGCATCAGCGTCTTTCATACTGCCTGGTGCGTAGAGATATTTTCTGGAATCGTGAATTCCAGAAGAGGTCGCATTTCTCAAATAACTAAAATCAATTATGTTCAAGCCACACGCAACTGCAAGTATGTATCGAAAACTGCGTGGCATTATGTATCCTTCACAAGTCTGATATTCTGCGTTGGAACATAAAGCATATGAATACTCTACTGGGAAGTGCATGGAGCTGTCTTTGGTATACATATTCTGTATGAACGAATCTGCATCTTCTTCCGACTCAAAATTGAATGCGAAGTCAAGTTCAGTTTCGTGATTAGCAGGTTGAAGCATTTGCAGCCGATCAGTCTTTAATAACTTTCGTATTGTCCGCTGATCAGACGCAGACAATGAACTTCCCGATGATACGAGAAACACTTGAGGAATTGGTTGCTTTCTCTCTTTCACTGGTGATTTGAGATCCACTTCTTTTGCTACAACTGGGACGACACTGCTGTCGATTGAGCTGGGCTGGCATTGTTTCTGATTTGTCTTTGGTGATTGCTGCTTCTTGGCGTTAGCCGGCTCTTCAGCCGTGTCAACTGGAGCCAATTCTGCCTTTTCCGCAACACTACAAACCGCTTTATGGTTTTGAGATTCACTGTCACCAATGTCAATTTCCTCCGTTGAGCCATCAAAATCAGTCTCATCTACTTCTTCTGTGATATCCTTCAGTCCTCCAATCCTATCCACCAGGGGCGAAACATGTTGAGATTGCGAGTTTCCCATCGCAATGGGTGAGACACGGAAAGAAATGTCGGGCAAAGAGCAGCTCTTGTTAAGATCTGTTGGTGTATGATTGTCTGAAAACATTCTCTCTTCATCATTATGAAATTCATTCTCTTCATTTTCGATATCCAACTCTGTACCGTTTGCAATCTTTGTACTCGCCTTACTAACTTCGTAGGGCAGTGTTGCCACAGATGAAGCATCGTCAGGTTCAGTCGGTGCGTCCTTCTCTTGTGCAGCAATGGATAGAATATCTGCATGTCGAGGGCTCGCCGTAGAAGACTTTTTGTCAACATCTGCAAGTACGTTTTTAATTTCCTCCGTTTGAGTTTCCCCTCTCCTTTTACGGCGTTTCAATATTGGGGAGATGAAACAGTCATCGTCATCCCCATTCAAAGTAGTCGCATCACTATCCTCGGCAGCTTTTTCCTTTTGTGGCTTGAAATCAAATGATACAACTCTTGTGCTATCCCCGTCATCACTTTCGACGTTGTTGTTGCCGTCATCATAAGCAAAGGTTCGATTGGGGCTTCCAAAGTGCTGACTCATTGCTTCATTATAGGACGACGAAAGCCACCATTTAGGCTTGGCGGAGTTGATTGTTTTTCGAATTACGTCCAGCGATGTGACGACGCTTGATAATTGCGGGTTCACGCGATAAGATTTCTGCCCTCTCACGGTGACTGGAACAGAACATCCAGGAAACACACAGGTCCATGCCTTTTGATTGGAAATACAGGCGAGGCAGAAACTGTGCGAGCAAGATAGCGTCGTGGGGCTCCTCATCATTTGATTGCAGATTAGACAAGTTAATCCGGAGTGCAGTTCTTCAAGAGAGTTTGCCATGGATACAGTTGCCCTTGTGCGATCGATGTATGAATTTGGTGAGTTGGTTATTTCGCCATTGCTAGTGGCGGCAGATTCCCCACCTTTTCCAGATGCTGACATTTTTGTTCGTTGAATTAGATTTAGAGCCCTGCACCTCTTTCGTTTGCTTTAGTATCCTTACAATATTACTGTGCTGTTACTGTGCTGCTCGAAGAATTAGAGTGTTATGCGCAACACTACCTAGCTAGTACAGTATCTAGAGAAAATGATGTTGCTTCACTAACTTGGAGGATGGGTCCTGTGGGAGGATGGCTGACGAAAAAGGCTGCAAATTCTTGAACCAAAAAAAATATATATTGAGATTTGGGCGCGGGTGCGATTTTTAAACGGCGCTGATGATGATCGATAGGATACGAAGCCACAACTTTGCTTTTGAGTTTATGTTTACTATCGCCTTTAATAACTGTTATCTCTTTGTGATGTTGCGACACCAATGCTTTGATATATCTTTTGTTGTAAGAAGATCTTGACTGCCTAATAGGGCCTCGTATTCTGGGGAAAATGCTAGTGCAGAGAAAAGTTCGTGCAGGACAAAATCTGATACGAGTCCTTTTTCCGTGCAATTTTTGAACGCAGTTTCAATCATTTCTATTCTCCTCGCATCGTCGTCCTCGATCAAGTTGTTACACACTTTGATGAATGTTCCGTATACGACATCATTTCGATGTTTGCATTCCCGAAATGTCTCAATGGCAATGGCTAAAGCTTCCCGTTTCACTTCTTCCGTGCCAAACGAAAAGGCACAGGCATTCAAAATTGTTGCATAAATGTAGGAATTTGGTCGCAATTTCTTGTTTCCTTTTGATCGTTCTTTCATGTCTCCTAAGAGCTGTTTGGCTTTGAAGGCCTTGCGCGGGGATTTTGATTTCGCCCACGCATTCATTACTATTGCGAAGCTTTGTGACGTTGGTCTAACATCATACTGCCAAGATTTTTTCACTGAAAACATGTGATTGAGGATGTCATTTGCTCTTTCTGGATCGTTTTGGAGTCCCCAGGCAGATAGAAGCGTATTGAAGGTGGTTGTATCTAATCTAATCTGTGACGTCTCCATCCTGTCAAAGATTGTTTCTGCGATTACTGCTCCATATGAACGCCCACAGAATGCCCATGCTGAAATGACAGTGTTGTATGAGTAGGTATCTGGTTTCACATTGTGGCCATTAGAATACATATTTTCCATTCGATCTAATAACAACTGCGCTGACATTGGATCTCGATCCTTTGCAAATGCATGCAGGCATGAGTTATAGCTGATGATATCTGGTTTCAAGAACTCGTCGTTTTCCAGTTTCTTTAACAGCATCAATGATCTTCTCGCGCCGTCGCTGTAAGGATTGTTTGAGAACGCCTTCATAACCTTTTGGAATAGCAAAATAATGAAAGATATCAGTTGTGATCCATATTGCAGTCGTGCCGTCGAGATAAACGAGACCACATTGTACGCACCGCATTGTAAGAGACGAGAGTTGGTTTCACACCATTGGCACCAAGCTCGTGCAATTGTTCCATACTACTCAAGATCTTCAAGCTTCTTGCTCCGGCATCGAAAGCACGGCTGTTTGCAATGATGTTTAGAACCGTGTTGTAAGTAACAGCATCCGGCTTCGCGTGTCTGTTGCCTTTGCTGTACATAATATGCATCCGCTCAAGAATCATTTCAGCTTTCTCTACAGCTTGCTTGTTGCATATCTGCGCCCACGCTGCCAGTATAGACGTATAACTAATTTTGTCTGGCGATATGCACCTATTCCCGTCAAAATATGCGTTTTCCATTTCTGTTAAAATATCTTCAGCTTTTCTTACGCATTTCATTTTCTTGCAACCAGATAGTGCCTTGATTACGATATTGAATGTAGTTCTATTAGGGGCAACGCTGTTCTCGTCTGCATCTCTCAACTCTTTCATTTGTTGAAATATTCTCAAGACTGATTTATGGTCGTAGAGACTGGCATATGTATTAAGGACAGCATTATAATGTTTGACTTGTCGATCAATGTCCATCTTTTCCAAGAGCTCGCATGCAACATCAGCAGATCTTTTTGTTTTAGCGCTGCAGCATCCTGCAATGACAGTAGCATAGCATTTCGCAAGTTGTGGCTGTTTTGTTGTGACTGTTTTGGAATATTCATTTAAATATTCAAGCAATTCAAACGCTTTTTGATATCCATTTTGTGGGTCACATTTTATCCATGCATTCATGCAGCTATTGAAAAGATTCACTCCAGGTTTGGCTTTCTGATTACCAGCAGCCTTTTCAGAAACTAGTTTTCTAAGTAGGAGCTCAGACATTTCTCCGGATTGTAATACATATCGCTTCGACCAAGCGATAAGCAGTTTTCCTCCCTCGTGAGCTTGACCTGCGGTCATTTCCCCCACTTCGCCACAGTTTTGCAATAGATCCATTGTTTTGGTATATAATTCTTCCTCTGTCGAGTCATGATATGCCCCTGGTTTCAGATTGTGAGTGCCTCCCCCCGGTTTCCGTCTCGACGGGCGAATATTATGTTTCTGCTTCGAAGATGGCAAAGGATCTTGCTGTTCTCCGAGAAAGTTTGAAGCAACAACGACATGCGGACTTAATGAAGCAAATGCGTGCGTTTCTGCAGAATTCAAATACCACAGTAGCAGGATATATGAAGAGTGTATACCGTATCGTAGTCTCATTTCCTTTCTGTGAACATTAAAGGTTAGAATTGTATTGAAGTACAGCCCATCGAAGTGGGTTTTGAAGTATCACTTTAGATTTGTTGGAATGGGCCAGAGTAAACGGCTGTCCTTCTTCTTCTTGAGGTACTTTGGATTTTGATACCTCCGTAGTTACGACGTACTTGAATCCCAACCCGACGCCCGGAAATCCCTCATTTTGATGTCAACTAACGAGCCTAACGTCGACACTCGACACCTCGACATCTCTTTCACAACCTTATGCGGCACAATTTTGAAATAAAGATGAGATCCACCACCAAATCCACTCTATTAATGGCACTTGCAACTCCTCAATCAGTTGCATCCTTTGCAGGCCCTCGAGCCAATGCTCGTAGGTTTGCAATGAAGGCCGTTCATAGCAGCTCCAAGAACGAGGTTTCATCGAGCACCACCACCACCTCCACCATGAATCATATTAAGGGGATCCAATCCATTTCAGCCTCTTATGATACCTTCCTGTTGGACATGTGGGGCGTCATGCACAATGGTAGCAAACCATATGAGGGAGTCATTGATACAATTCATCAGTTAAAGACTCAAGGAAAAAAAATGATTATACTTTCAAATTCTAGTAAACGAGTTGACAATGCAAAACGGATGTTGAAGAAACTAGGATTTGATGAGAGTGACTTTGATCAAGTGATAACATCGGGGGAAATTTCTTATAGAATGCTTTGTGGCGATGATACTTTGCAGTGCTCGAATTGGGACGTACTCACGAATCTCATCCAGCAAGAGAAAAAGAAGATATTTGTGTTTGGGAGTGGAGATGGCGATGAAGATTATGTCGAGTCTAGTGGCTGGTCATTGGCTCCTATTGAAGAAGCAGATTTGATCATTGCTCGTGGGACATTCACGATCAACAGCGGGGATGGTTCACCCGTTTCAAAGAAGGAAAATGACGATGAATACTTTAACGTTTTGAAAAAATCCCTGGCGATGGCTGCTGAAAGGAAAGTACCCATGCTCGTGACTAATCCTGATAAGGTTAGACCGGATGAAGGTCTACCTCCAATGCCTGGTGCTATTGGCGATGCTTATGCGAAAGTTTTGGGAGATGAGACATTAGTGAAGAGAATTGGAAAGCCCTACCCTGAAGTTTACGAATTGGCTCTTCTAGGATGTGAGGATTCCAGAACAGCTGTGATGATAGGAGACGCGCTGGAGACTGATGTCACAGGGGGGACTAGATTTAAATGCGCGACTGCTTGGATTGTCAACGATGGCATACACTCGCCATTTGTGAGTGAGTTGGGTGAAGGACATTTTGAGAAGGGTACAAAGATGGTGCTTGAAAGCTTCAACAATGACAAGGGTTATGAAGGAGACGATCGCCTTTCTCCAACCTATATATCGAAGCACTTTCGCTGGTAGCTCGTGTAATCTTGAGGTCTCTAGCGTTCTACTTTTCATTAGTCGGCAAACTAATGTTTTATTTGTAAGGTGTTAAGGGAGGGGCTTAGTTTTAATGCTGCATGTACCGTTAGAAAGTCTACTTGTATTATCAATAATCCCCCTTTCTTATAACGTATGTGATGTACAGTACAGCTCTGAAACATCTCTAGAAATCAAACTTCGTCCACTTTGTACTTGCATTTTATTCAAGGTTTGTAATGAAAAATCCATAATAATTCTGATATTGGCGTAATCTTGACTTCTTCTACACTTTCGTCTTTGTTTTTATGATACCTCGGTCGCGTTTCGGCATTCTGTATCGAATCCATGCCATTCCATATAGAATTAACGCACGCACTAAATCAGAAGAGAACGAGTAATGGTAATTATTCGAGTAGTGATGTGTTCTTCCGAGGTACAATTGCAGATCGTAACTACTATGAGTCTCATGCCTATCTTCTGAAGATTCGCTGGTTCTACTATCAGACAGGTTGACGAACTTTTAATTGATGCATCCCACGCAGCCAATCAGGGCACAAATAGCCCAACTAAAAATAAGGTTACTAATCGTCCTGTAGACCATTCGAAACCGTTTTTCCATCCGTTTCAATCCCCCTCTTTATAAGTCGAATCGTGTCAAAACTATCGTGAACAGAACTGAAAACTGCACTACACGTATAATACCATGACTGCTGCCTGAAAAAACAGCGAAACCAAGCCAGTGCATGTATACTCATAATTCCATTTCACGTCCGTCCCTTTTTTTAAATTTCGTGGTTGCATCTATTCCAAAGAGTAGTTAATAAACCGTTAATAACAATAGCCTATTTGTGTCGGCGGCCGCCCCCTCCTCCTGTCATTGCACGCTCGACCTCGTTTTGCGGCTCGCAATGACAAGAAGCAAGGGAGAAGCAAGCAAGCAAGGAGGTTTGACGTACTGTATGACTTGCAAGAAGAGAGGACAAGGACTTGTCCGTTTCACAAACGCTCGAAATGAAAGCTTCTTTTTTTACCCCGGCGGTAGCCTTTGCAACCGTATCATTCTTTTTGGGAGAATTAGGTTAGTTGTTATTCTTGCACTTTTACCTTCCGACGGCCTGCCGTTGGAAACCAATTTCTTCCTGTCTTCTGAGAGTTTGTGCTTTGGTTTCAAACCCTTTTGGATTCTATTGTATGCTGATCTCATGCTGTTGCTACACCATCTTCCCAATGATGGATTGCCCTGATACTTTCCAGGTGATGGACTCAATATCTTTCAGGGAATTTATCTTGTGAATATCGGCTGGAATGAAAGTGCGATTGGAATCGCCCTGAGTTTGATGGGATTCACCGCGTTGATCTGCCAGACGTTCGCAGGGGATGTTATTGATAAAACAACTGTGGATAGGCGGAACATTCTCATGGTTGCTGCAACCATGACTGCTTGTTCTGCCATGGCAGTGCTCTTTGTTCGAGAGGGAAATCAAGATCATATGTTGATGTACATTACAAAGGTTGTAGAGGGAGTTGCAAGTTCATTTATAGGTCCATGTCTTGCTGCTCTTACGCTAGCATCATTTGGCCCAAGTGAGTTTGATCAAGTCATGGCAAACAATGTGCTTTGGAGTCATGTTGGAAGTTCTATTTCTGCTATTCTTGCGGGAGCAGCAGCGTATATTTTATACCCCAATATCAAATTATGTTTTTTTGTTGTTGGGATATCTGCAGCATGTGCAGTAATCTTCGTTAAATTTCTGCCAGAGGGCGATCAACTCATGGGAAGAGGATTTCATAGCTCAAAGCAGGAGAAGCCAGTTGGTAATCTGTCTGATGACCAATCAACTGCAACAAAGTCAGAAGCGCCAGAGGCTGCAAGCTACATTTCAGTCATGTCTGAGCCAAAAACTCTCATTCTCTGTATGACAGGTTTCTTCTTTCAGTAAGTTACAACATCATTGCCAAAACATGCTCATGTTGAGTTGCCTGATACAAGTCCTTACATAGTTTACTTTGATACAGTTTTGCAAATGCAAATGTCCTACTTGTGCTAGGTGAACTCATGAGTAATGGCGACAATAACAATGGAGACGACGACGCGAACGAAGATGCAGGGGCTAGTAGGAGCGCAATTCCTCTTATCGCGGGAGCAATTTTGCTCGCGCAAGCAACTATGACTGCTGCAACGTGGCTAGGTGATTATTTCACTAAACGTGGTGTTGGAAGAAAGGTTTTGTTTATGGCTGGACTTGTCACTTTACCCGTTAGATGCGCCCTGATCATTTATTGGAAGGATGCTGGAAATGCGTTTTTACTGTCGACTCAGATTTTAGATGGCATAGGTGGTGGCATCTTTGGTCTTTTGCATCCATATATTGTCGCAGACATCACATTTGGATCTGGACGATTCAACCTCATCAGTAAGTTTTTATCAATGATAATATGTGTTTGGGATTCCTATCTGTTCTTGTCTCTTACAACCCTTTGTTTCTGTACCGTTCATAATAGTGGGACTCACGGCCTCATGTTTCGGTTTGGGTGGGACTATGTCGAACTTCCTTGGTCAAATGGTTGTTGAGAAGATGGGTTATGTAGCTAGTTTGACAGGAAGTTTCTTTATATCATTTATTCCAATTGCTGTCTTTGCTATCTTCATGCCTGAAACTATGAATACACGCGGCAAGAAGAAACAAGAGGCGTTGATTGAAAAACCCGATGCTGGAGATTACGTGCTAGCATAAACTACTAATAAAATAGGTATCAATTTATAAAATATCCGTTTGTTTGAAAATGTGAGATTAGTTTTGCGTGGGGAGTGACACTGGAGTTCGATTCCAAATCGACCCCAGCAAAAAGAAATTTCGCTCTCAAAGCAACCTAAAAGTACAGTACATTGAACATACTCAACACGCACTCAGCTAGCAGCAGCCTTGGTCAAACGTCAACTGAACCTATTGTCTATAGAGAGAAATATCTACGTTGGAACATGGCGTCGTCTACTCTGTCCACGGAATCACCGTCCTTCAATCCTCGATCCATCATGGGAAGTCAGTCTCCAGGGCCAAGTCGTTCTGGATCCTCTTCCCCGTTGACACATGTTTCTGCCGTGGAAGGTAATAGCAACGCAATTCCGAAACATACTTTTCAATACAAAGGGTACGTTCAAGCTCTTTTCGCTATCATGTCATTGCCTATTAATGGATTCCTTACTAATGAACGCGTTATCATTCAAACCTCGCAGTGAAACCTTGGAGATTCGCAATGTGTGGGCGGAAAATGTAGAGGAAGAAATGGCTCATATAAGAGAATTGATTGAAACTCATCCGTATGTTGCAATGGACACCGAATTCCCCGGCGTTGTCGCCAGGCCAGTATCAGAAACCTACTCTCCCGATTTCCATTACAAGTCTCTAAAAGTAAACGTGGACTTGTTGAAAATCATTCAATTAGGTCTCTCCTTCGCAGACGCAGAAGGTAATTTCGCCAAGGGTTGTCCCTGTTGGCAATTCAATTTTAAGTTTAGTCTAAATGACGATATGTTCGCACAGGATTCAATTGATTTGCTTGTGAACTCCGGAATTTCATTTGATGACCATGCGACTCGTGGTATCGACCCTCTCCGCTTTGGAGAGTTGCTCATGGTGAGCGGCCTTGTCCTCGATGATAAAGTCAGATGGGTTTCTTTTCATTCGGGGTACGATTATGGATACTTGCTGAAACTATTGACTACACAGGAGCTTCCCAGTGAAGAAAAAACTTTCTTTGATACTTTGAAGCTTTATTTCCCCAACATTTATGACATAAAATACATGACAAGTCTTTGTGACGGACACTTTGGAGGTTTGCAAAAACTAGCAGATGCACTCAACTGTCAGCGTATCGGAGTTGAGCATCAAGCAGGATCAGACTCTTTGTTAACAATGTCAACATACTTTGCATTGGCAAGGGCAAAGTTCATGAATGGAGGCAATATTGATGATGCGAAGTATAAGAATGAGCTCTTTGGATATGGAGGCAATCATACAGTACGAAAGGGAAATGCGCATTCTCAAATGCATCTCTCAAATTCATCGGCGGCATTGTCTATTGGAAATGGAGAATAAATGCGGAGATGGGAGAGGCAATTTCTTCTGTTGTGCATATTGCGGGGAGGGTGATTGCTGATCATTACAGCAATTTGAACTAACATTTTGTAGTTACAACAACATTGTTCAACTTGATTCATAACTCAATTTGGTGTGCATTATTAGATATTTATCTTATTAAAGTGTTTGTTCTTGTCAAATACTCTGAGAAGCAATCAATGGAAGAGGAGACATTGCCAATAGTCACCATATCATTGGTGGGATGAATTCCAATACAAAATGATGCGGGCGAGGATAACCAAGCGCGCCCGGTCTGGCCTACACTGAAGTCCGTAGAATTCCAAAACGAAACGACGCTTTGATTCCCGATAGAAATAACTTTATTTGAGTGAGAATGAAAGGCAATGTCGTGAATGGTCTCGCGGGTTTCTTTGTAGGAACTGACAGTTCGACTTTGCAAATTGAACAACTGCACGAAACCATTTTCTCCACCAGATATTTTGTTTTCTCGACTGCCCCCACCCACAACAGCCCATCTCCCAGTATCATCAGAATCAATGCAAGACACCCAAGAAGATGCGTTCTTCTGATTCGAGCGTTGCTTATCTGAATCATCGCCGATGGGGGTGGATTGAATTAATTTGTGATCTTTACCACTCCAGATGCACAACGGATTATTCATCCCATCTCCTCCAGTCAGAACACAGTTATTACATGAAAGTTCGGAGTTGGGCCCGATGGCTTTGACAACATTCATTGCACAATTGGTGGTAGAAACCATTTGACTTTCTTCACAAAGATTACCAACCAGTTTTGAAGCTCCGATATCCCAAATATATCCACATCCATCTCCTCCTGCTGCAAAAAGATGCCCCAAGGAAGCATCGTAAGATATCCTATTGATTTCTATGCGCATTTTTGATGCGTAAATGTCAGGGTATGGCTTCAGATGTGAAATTGGTTCAGGCTTGATGTCTACTTCTCCGTTTTGGATGCTGGACAGGAAATTCTTGTATACAAAGATTCCATTGTCACCGCAGGTCACAATGATAGAATCTGTTCCGTCTGACTCCGGGATTAATTTGACATCATACAAGGCCCCTTTACAAACTTGCAGCTTGAATACAGGTTTTTTCGATTGACTTTCTTCAATTCTTCTTCTTTTGCTGCAATCGTCGCCGTCAGGAGATGTAGACGATGAACGTCGATCGCAATCCCAAATTAGAAGCATACCATCAGATGAACATGCAACCAAGTATTCACTGGTGTCAGTGTCTGCACTGAATGCAGTTCCAAATATGGTACTACGAAGGACTCGTGATCTTCTTGTGCATTCTAACTTGAGTTGTTTGCGAAAGTCGAGTTGTTGCGACGGTAACTTGACCATGATGAATGCTGCTTCTTGCTTTCCAGGTATAGTAGAAGTAGTGTGCTGTGTGAGATGTGAGATGTGAGATGTGAGATGTGAGCGGTTTCTTCACTTTTTGAGTTTCTAAAAAAAATTGACCGATTTTTTATGCATGACCGCGCTCCCATGTAGACTAGGTAGTGAGATTTGTGA
>Ga0209712_10003406_pt1 | contig 12900 bp, 9 predicted proteins | sample ArcOceMetagenome_FD_187443 | JGI IMG/M metagenome (GOLD analysis project Ga0209712, IMG submission 187443) | Marine eukaryotic phytoplankton communities from Arctic Ocean - Arctic Ocean - Greenland ARC118M Metagenome (SPAdes) (version 2) | ecosystem: Environmental > Aquatic > Marine > Oceanic...
CGTTGTCCCTAAAACCACTACTAAAACGATTATTTTTGATACACTTTTCATAGGACTAATGTGCTTCTTTATCAACAATATGAACCTCTACTGCACCTGTTTGGGTAAGCAGAGTTTCTAATTCTTTTTCATTATCATGAACGGGGATTTCCATTAAAAAATGGTCATCTGTTGTTCTTGGGTCCGGATTCTCTGCGTTTTTAAATGGCCACATTCTACTTCTTAAGTAAAAGGTAATAACCATTAAGTGAGCGGCAAAAAACACCGTTAATTCAAACATGATCGGCACAAATGCAGGCATGTTTTCTAAATAACTAAAGCTTGGCTTACCTCCAATATCTTGAGGCCAGTCTTCGATCATGATGTAATTCATCATCGTAGTTGCTACGATCAATCCAACACAACCATACATAAAGGCTGCAATGGCGATTCGCGTGGGCTCTAAGCCCATTGCTTTGTCGAGTCCGTGCACTGGGAAAGGCGTAAATATCTCTTCGATATGGTGCTTTTCGGCCTTGACTGCTTTAACAGCTGACAATAGTACATCGTCATCTGTATATAGTGCGTGAATAACTTTTGAAGATCCCATAGGCTACTCTTTTTTCTTTTTAGGGGTTACTACTGGCTTTGACTTTGAGTCGGTACGTTCATCTGATCCTGTACCTGCTAAGCTTCCACCTGCTTCTCTAATGTTTTTATAGCGTTGTCCAGACGATTTTAAAATAGTCTTAACTTCTGCTTGTGCAATTACTGGGAATGTTCTTGCGTATAGTAAAAACAATACAAAGAAAAACCCAATGGTTCCAATAAATATTCCGATATCAACAAAGGTTGGTGAAAACATGGTCCATGATGATGGTAAGTAATCCCTGTGAAGTGAAGTCACAATAATTACAAAACGCTCAAACCACATTCCAATATTTACAACAATTGAGATAAAGAATGAGAACATGATACTTGTTCTAAGTCTTTTAAACCACATAAACTGTGGTGAAAACACATTACACGACATCATAGCCCAGTAAGCCCAAGCATAAGGTCCCGTTGCTCTGTTCAAGAAAGCATATTGTTCGTATTCAACTCCAGAGTACCAAGCAATAAATAATTCTGTTATATAAGCAACTCCAACAATAGATCCCGTGATCATAATAACGATATTCATTAATTCGATATGCTGAACTGTAATATAGTCTTCAAGGTTACATACTTTACGCATGATAATTAACAGGGTATTTACCATTGCAAATCCTGAGAAAATCGCTCCTGCCACAAAATAAGGAGGGAAAATTGTTGTATGCCATCCCGGAATCACCGAGGTAGCAAAATCAAAAGATACAATCGTATGTACTGATAATACTAAAGGCGTTGCAAGTCCGGCAAGCACCAAAGACACTTCTTCAAATCGCTGCCAATCTTTTGCACGTCCACTCCAACCAAAACTTAATAAAGAATAAATTTTCTTTTGGAACGGCTTTACAGCACGGTCACGAATCATTGCAAAATCAGGCAATAATCCTGTCCACCAAAATACAAGTGAAACCGAGAGGTACGTAGAAATTGCAAACACATCCCATAATAATGGAGAGTTAAAGTTAACCCATAACGATCCAAATTGATTTGGAATGGGCAATACCCAGTAAGCTAACCAAGGTCGGCCCATGTGAATGATTGGAAATAAACCCGCTTGAATTACAGAGAAAATCGTCATTGCTTCCGCAGAACGGTTAATAGCCATACGCCATTTTTGTCTGAATAATAATAGGACTGCTGAAATTAAGGTTCCGGCGTGACCAATACCAACCCACCAAACAAAATTTGTAATATCCCAAGCCCATCCAACAGTTTTGTTGAGGCCCCAAGTACCAATTCCGGTTGAGACGGTGTAAACCATACATCCTAACCCCCAGCCAAAGGCTGCAAGTGCAATAGAAAATACTACCCACCATAGTTTGTTTGCTTTTCCTTCGACAGGAGCAACCACGTCCAAAGTCACATCATGATATGACTTGTTCCCGGTAACTAATGGTCTTCTGATAGGTGCTTCGTAATGAGACGCCATAATACTTTTATGTTATTTCTTAATTATTTTATGCTTCGTTTGTGTTTCTTACTTTAACTTGATATACCACGTTTGGTTTTGTTCCTACGTGATCTAGTAAATGATAAGCACGCTCATCATCTTTAAGTTCTGTAATTGCACTTTTCTTATTGTTAATATCTCCAAACGCAATCGCGCCTGAGTCACAAGCAGATGAACACGCTGTTTTAAACTCATCTGGGTTCACTTCTCTTCCATCGCGTTTCGCATCAAGAATTGTTTTCTGTGTCATTTGAATACACATAGAACATTTTTCCATAACCCCTCTAGAACGAACCGTCACATCTGGGTTAATTACCATACGCCCTAAGTCATTATTCATGTGGTAATCGAACTCATCGTTCTCATTATATAAGAACCAGTTAAATCGACGTACCTTATAAGGACAGTTATTTGCACAGTAACGTGTTCCAACACAACGGTTATACGCCATGTGGTTTTGGCCTTGTCGACCGTGAGAAGACGCTGCTACCGGACACACCGTCTCACATGGTGCATGGTTACAATGCTGACACATTATTGGCTGAAAAGCAACTTGAGGATTCTCAGATGGAATTTCCATCTCTCCAAAAGTACTTAACGAACTTCCAAGACCTTCAATGTTATCTTTGGTCGTATTATCCCCTTCAAAAGTTTCATCTGAAGAGTAGTATCTATCGATGCGAAGCCAGTGCATATCACGACTTCTACGTATTTCTTGTTTTCCTACAACTGGAACGTTATTTTCAGCGTGACATGCGATGACACAAGCCCCACATCCTGTACAGGAGTTTAAGTCAATTGATAAGTTAAAGTGGTGCCCAATAGAACGATCAAATTCATCCCATAAATCAACATCTGGTGAATCTACTGGTGTTTCTTCATGATTCAATGACACCATGGTCATTGGGTTCCAATCGGCAGCAGATTCAGTATTAAAGATCTCCAAAGTGGTTTCTTTGATGATGTCTCCTCTGCCCATTAATGTATTATGTAACTGAACGCAAGCAAATTCATGCTTTCCGTCAGTCAATTCAACCGTTGCGTTTTGAACGGGGTTGAAATTAGTATAAAAAGGATAAGCGTTCACCCCTGTTTGCATTTCAGCTTTAAGGCCTTCACTACGTCCATATCCAAATGACATTCCCATGGTTCCTCTGGCTTGTCCGGGTTGAATAATTACCGGAGCTTTAACAGTCACACCGTTTACGGTAACATTCGCGTATTTTCCGTTCAAACCACCGTTTGCATCGTGGCTATTTTGACTGAAAAAAGTACTTGTTTCAAGGTAAAACCCTAGTTCCTTAGCATCAAACTCAGATACCGTTAGGTAGTTGTCCCAAGTCGTTCTTGTTAGGGGATCTGGAAATTCTTGTAACCATGGATTATTTGCCTGTTGGCCGTCACCCATCCCTGTTTTGGGATAAAGCGTTAGCTCCATACCGGAAATAGTGGTTGCAGCTAGTGCATTTACTGCGGCAGGTAGGCTTAAAATTTCACTCCCATCAAAAGCATCTGCAGTTTCTACGGTAGCAGAGCTTGTTGACGTATAAATCCCATCATGAAGGGCGTCGTTCCACGAAGCGTCTTTTAAGATGGCAGTTTTCCAATAAGACTTTACAAAATCATGGTAAGACCCTGAGGCTCCAACAAGTTCTAATAAAACGTCTTGAAATTGTTTTGTATCAAACAACGGACGAATTGTTGGCTGCATAAGCCCGTAATGTCCTTTTTTAGTTTCTATATCACCCCAAGATTCTAAATAATGAGGCGCGGCAGCAACATACTGTGATACCGAAGCAGTCTCATCATTTTTCATTGAGAAAGCAACTGATAATTCTGTTTGTTTTAACCCTTCTACAAATGCTGTTGCGTTTGGAAGTGTATAAGCTGGATTCACTCCGGCCATTATAACAGCACCAACAGCACCTGCATTCATGTCTGATACTAATTTGGCAACCGCTTTGTCATTCCCTAAACGGGTTTGAGTTGGATGAGCCGTGTCAAACGCTTTACTATTTAACTTTTCGTTGATTGCTAACACAATGTTTTGTGCATTAACATTTTGTATTCCTGTAAGAACAACGGCGTTAGAACCTGCTTTCAATAATTCTGAAGCGGCTTTGTCAACAGCTGTTTGTAAATTAGTTGGTAAATCTCCACCCACACTAGTGCCAAACAATTTTCCGTAAAGTTTTGCAAGAACCACCTTTTGTTGTGAAGGCTTGAGGGCTACACGTGTATCAGCATTGGCTCCTGAAAGAGACATGTTTGCTTCAAACTGTGTGTGACGTGACATTTTTCCGTTTTTTGGAACACGTCCTTTGGCATAGGCTGCATCAAATCCACCACCCTGCCAATCTCCTAAAAAGTCAGCTCCGATAGAAACGATTGTTTGTGCTTTCGAGAAATCGTAATTTACTAAGCCTCTTTTACCATATTTGTTTTGGAATGCATCTGCTGCTGCAGACTCAGATATTGCATCGTAAACCACATGGCTTACGTTTGTATATTTTTGTTTAAACTCAGAAATTAACTTGGAAGTCGATGGACTTGCAAAGGATTGTGTTAACAACACAATCGATTTGTCAGTGCCTTTTAAAGCCTCTAATTTTTGTGAAACTTCTGCAGTAAGTTCGCCCCAGCTAATTGCTTGACCGTCTTTTTGTGGACCTACAACTCTTTGGTTATCATATAAATCTAATACAGACGCTTGAACTCTTGCATTGATTCCTCCACTCGCTTTGGCCAAACTATTAGACTCCACTTTAATTGGGCGCCCTTCTCTAGTCTTAATTAAAACACTTGCAAAGTCGTATCCATTAGCAATAGCAGTTGCATAATAATTAGCAACACCAGGGATAATTTGTTCTGGCTGCACCACATAAGGAATCGATTTGATAACAGGACCCTCACAGGCTGCTAAAGAGGCGGCAGCTGTACTAAATCCAACGTATTTTAAGAAATCACGACGCGTAGTGCTTGAATCTTCTAGGGTTTCTTTGTCCCCTAAAAAATCATCTACAGGAATTTCTTGTGTAAATTCCTTTTGTTTTAGCGTCTCAACAGCAGAACTATGGCTCGGATTTAACTCCTCAACACTTTTCCAATATTTCTTGTTTGATGACATATGTATAATGTTACTTGTTGATCGTTTTAATTAAATTCTAGTAATGACATTTTCCACATTCTAACCCACCCATTTGTGCGGCAGTTAGTTGCTCTACTCCGTATTTCTTGGAGAGTGCTTCGTGAATTTTTTCATAATAGCCGTTGTCTTGAACTTTTACATTTGTTTCTCTGTGACAGTTAATACACCAGCCCATTGTGAGAGGTGAGAACTGATACATCACTTCCATCTCTTCTACAGGACCGTGACAAGTTTGACATTCAAGTCCAGCTACTGTAACGTGTTGTGAGTGATTGAAATAAGCAAAATCAGGAAGGTTGTGTATTCGAACCCATTTCACTGGCTTTGTTTTTCCTGTGTATTTTTGATTGGCATCATCCCAACCTACAGCATCGTATAATTTCTTGATTTCTCCATCATAAAACTCTTTGCTATACTCATCGTTTCCTGTGCTTTCTGATACCTCATAAATAGATTTATGACAGTTCATACAAACGTTAAGCGCTGGAATCCCTGAGTGCTTACTCACACGTGCAGAGGAGTGACAGTATTTACAGTCAATCCCATTATCACCCGCATGAATTTTGTGAGAGTAATGGATGGGCTGAATTGGTTGGTAGCCTTGATCAACTCCTACCTGAGACAGGTACCCGTACACAAAGTATGCGCTTGACAGCAAAAAGAAGATTGCTGTAACCAACATTAAAAATTGATTTTGAACAAATGCTTTCCAAAGAGATTTTCTTTTAACCGCTTCCGCAATTTCTACATTGTTTGCAGAGGCAAAACGTCGTAATGTTTTATTTACTAAAAATAAGCCTAAAGCGAGTAACCCAAAAAGAATCGCTAGTGCAACTAATACCATTTCCTGAGACACTCCGCCTGTACTCTCAACGGACGCTTGACTCGTGCCAGCAACTGCAACTGGAGGTGCTGTTTTTTCTTTTGCTGTATAAGCTAAAATATTATCAATGTCTTCATCAGAAAATTGTGGAAAAGCAGTCATTGCTGAACCGTTGTATTCTGCATAAATTTTGTTGGCATAGGCATCGCCTGACTTGATCAATGCGTTGCTATTTCTAATCCATGAGTTAAGCCAAACACGGTCTAAACCTTCTGTTTCGCTCAACCTAGTCTCGACATTACGAAGGGCTGGGCCCGTCATTTTTTTGTCTAACTGGTGACATGCTGCACAGTTTGCATTAAACAAAGATTTCCCTTTGACAGGATCTCCTTCTTGAGCAAAAAGTGACGTGAATATAATTGATAAAAATAAAAGCCCTGTTGATAGTAATTTCGAGGGCGCGTAAATGTTAAATCCTTGTTTCATAGTGTTGATAGAGGTCATTTCTAAACTTTGATACGATTTCTTAACAAACACCAAATATGCGTCTAAAAAATCTTATGCAAAAGTAAGATATAATGTCCATTTTTAAAATGTTAGATATGCGTAAGTTTATAATTTATAAACATTCTAAATAAGCTTAAATCATAGTGTTTAAATTTATTCGATTACATTTGTAAAAGCAATCGAATACTATGAAAAAAAATTGTTGTAAATATTTTATTATAAGTGCCTTATTTTCAGCGCCTATTTGGGCACAAGAGGGGGTTGTTAGGATAAATAAAAGTGCAGAAATAGAACGTGTTTTAGCGCTCAAAAAAGAGCTTAACAAAGAAAAAACTTTTATTAAAATTCAAGTATACAGTGGAAATCGGTTGGAAGCAGAAAACGCTATATTAAGTTATCAAACTAATTTTCCTGAACAATTTGTAGAAATGGAATATGAAACACCAAACTATAAAGTTTGGGTGGGAAGGTTTAGGACTCGACTGGAGGCCGACCGAGAACTTGTTAAGGTGAAAACACTTTTTCCCAATGCTTTTTTGTTTACTCCCTAGCTTAAATTATATAAAAAAAGCGGTTATTTCTAACCGCATTTTTTGTGTTATAACCCTAAGTTTATTTTAGCTTCTTTTTAACTTGTACTTCTTGGAAAGCTTCAAGAACATCTCCAACATGAATGTCGTTGTAGTTCTTTACTTGCATACCACAGTCATAGCCTTTAGACACTTCTTTGGCATCATCTTTAAATCGTTTTAAGGAGGTTAATTCGCCTGTGTACACCACAACGCCTTCTCTAATTAAACGAATGCCTGAGTTTCGGTATATTTTACCATTAGTGACCATACATCCTGCAATAGTTCCGATTTTAGAGATTTTGAATGTTTCTCTAATTTCAGCAGATCCCGTAATTTCTTCTTTAAATTCTGGGGACAGCATGCCTTCCATTGCATCTTTAAGATCGTTAATCGCATCATAAATAATTGAATACATTCGGATGTCAATTTCTTCTTTGTCAGCCATTGGACGCGCATTACCCATTGGTCGTACGTTAAATCCGATAATAATCGCATCAGAGGCAGACGCCAACAACACATCACTTTCGGTAATAGCACCGACCCCTTTATGAATGATATTAACTTGAATTTCTTCAGTTGATAATTTCTGGAATGAATCTGTTAAAGCTTCTACCGAACCGTCTACATCTCCTTTAAGGATAATATTAAGCTCTTTAAAGTCTCCTAAGGCAATACGTCTACCAATTTCATCAAGAGTAATGTGACGTTGAGTCCTTACAGACTGCTCACGTTGTAACTGTGTTCGTTTAGCTGCAATTTGCTTAGCCTCACGCTCGTCTTTAAAGACGTTAAACTTATCGCCTGCTTGTGGCGCACCGTCCAATCCTAAAATAGAGATTGGAGTTGAGGGACCTGCTTCAAAAACGTCATTCCCACGCTCATCATGCATAGCTCTTACTTTACCACTATTTTTTCCTGCTAAAACATAATCGCCAATTTTCAAGGTTCCTGCTTGTACTAATATTGTAGAAACATATCCACGACCTTTATCTAAAAAGGCTTCAACAACTGTCCCTAAAGCGGCTTTGTTTGGATTTGCTTTAAGCTCTAATAATTCTGCTTCAAGCAACACTTTTTCTAATAGTTCTTTGACGCCATCCCCTTTAAGGGCAGAAACATCATGGGATTGAATTTTACCTCCCCAGTCTTCAACTAATAAATTCATATTAGCCAAGGCTTCCTTAATTTTTTCAGGGTTTGCTGCTTGCCTATCTATTTTATTGATTGCAAAAATAATTGGCACAGCTGCGGCTTGGGCGTGAGCAATCGCTTCTTTTGTTTGAGGCATGATGTCATCATCCGCCGCAATTACAATTATAGCGATATCTGTAACCTGAGCACCACGTGCACGCATCGCCGTAAAGGCTTCGTGACCTGGAGTGTCTAAAAATGCTATTTTTTGTCCTGTAGATAGAGTAACTCCGTAGGCCCCAATATGTTGGGTGATCCCTCCAGACTCTCCTGCAATTACATTTTCTTCTCTTATATAATCAAGTAAAGATGTTTTACCGTGATCCACATGTCCCATAACTGTTACAATTGGGGCACGCATTTGTAATTCTTCTTCAGTGTCTAATACTATTTCAATAGCCTCATCAATGTCTGCCGTTACAAACTCAACAGTGTATCCAAATTCTTCAGCTACAATGGTTAGTGTTTCTGCATCTAATCGCTGATTCATTGTAACCATCATTCCTAAGGACATACATGCAGAAATAATTTGAGTAACCGAAACATCCATCATGGTTGCAACTTCACTTGAGGTCACAAACTCAGTCACTTTAAGCACCTTACTTTCAAGCGCTTCTTGTTCTTGGTCTTTTTCTGTTTGTTGACGGTGTTGGTCTCTTTTGTCTTTTCTGTATTTAGCTCCTTTTTTACCTTTATTAGATTTGCCTTGCAATTTTTCAAGGGTCTCTCTAACTTGCTTTTGAACTTCCTCGGCTGTAGGCTCCACTTTTGGAGTTTGAGTTCTAGCTTGATTTGGTCGGCTTCTAAAGCTGCTTTTATTTGGCGGAGTGTTATTTCCTACTTTGCTAATTCGACGACGCTTCTTTCTAGGGTCTGTAGAATTTGCGCTTGCTGCAGGGGTTACTGGCTTCGCTTTTTTAGGTTTATTAAATTGTGTTAAATCTATCGTTTGCCCTGTAGACCTAGGTCCAGACAGTTTTTGATAATTAGTAGTTTCAACTTTTTGATCAACTAATGGCGCTTCATCTATACCTGCTTCTGGCTTCGCTGCCACAGTTTTAGGTGTTGAAGCCACAGGAGTTACCGATTCTTTTTGAACTTGGTCCAGTTTTGTTGTAGTGGCAGGTTTTGCTGCAATTGTTGACTTTGTTTTGGTAGCTTCTTTTGCTTGCATCGCTACTTTTACTTCTGGAGCTTTTGGGGTCTCAGCTAAAACTTTTTCTTGTTTTGGAGCTTCTACTTTTACCTCTTCAACGGGTTTGTCTTCAGCTGGCTTTACTTCAGCTGGCTTTTCTTCACCCGCTTTTGGCGTCGGCTTTTTTTGTGCATCCAAGTCAATTTTTCCGACTTTTTTAGGGCCTTCAAGTTTCGTTTTTGCTTTAAATACCTTTTTAGCTGCTTCTGCTTTTTGAAACTTTTCTTCAATTTCCTGTTCACGTTGGACACGTAGGGCTTCTTTTTCTTTCAGCTTTGCTTCACCTACTTCTTTAGATGCTACTTTCTTATTTGCATCTGTTTGAAATTCTCCTGCAAGAAGATTGTAGACTTCTGAGGTGATTTTAGTTGTAGGGCGCTTTTCTATTTCTACGTTTTTTGTTTCCAAAAAATCGACTGCTCTATCGAGCGAAATATTCAATTCCCTTAACACTTTGTTTAATCTAATAATCTCAGCCATAAATTGCCTTTATTGTTTTTTTACAGTATTTCTGTATTTCCTTACGCGTACTTAAGGTGTCCAACGCCTAATAGGTCACCAATATAATAAATTTTATTCTTCAAACTCCTCTTTAAGGATACGAACAACGTCTTCAATGGTTTCTAATTCCAAATCTGTACGTTTAACCAAGTCTGGAATTTCTTGTTCAAGAATGCTTTTTGCGGTATCTAAACCTGCTTTTGCAAATTCATCAATAACCCATGCTTCTATTTCATCAGAGAATTCAGAAAGCTCAACATCTTCTTCAACACCTTCTCTAAACACATCAATTTCGTAACCTGTCAAACGACCTGCTAAACGGATGTTGTGACCGCCTCTACCAATTGCTTTACTAACCTCTTCTGGTTTCAAAATCACTTCAGCTCTTTTCGTTTCTTCGTTAATTTTTATCGAAGTCACTCTTGCAGGGCTTAAAGCTCTGGTTATGTATAGCTGTAAGTTGGTAGTGTAATTAATAACATCAATATTTTCATTTCCTAGTTCACGAACAATTCCGTGAATTCTAGACCCTTTCATTCCAACACATGCGCCTACTGGATCAATTCGATCATCGTAAGAATCTACTGCTACTTTTGCTTTTTCACCTGGGATTCTTACCACATTCTTAACAGAAATAAGACCGTCAAAAACTTCTGGAATTTCTTGCTCAAATAGTTTCTCTAAAAATACAGGGGCTGTTCTGGATAAAACAATTGATGGCTTGTTTCCTTTAAGGTCTACACTTTCAATAATTCCTCTTACATTATCTCCTTTTCTGAAAAAATCAGATGGAATTTGCTTGTCTTTTGGAAGAACCAATTCATTGCCTTCATCATCTAACAAAATAACTGCACGATGACGGATATGGTGAACCTCAGCGGTGTATATTTCTCCTACTAGTTCTTTGAATTGTTTATAGATATTGGTATTGTCATGCTCCTGGATTTTTGAAATTAAGTTTTGACGTAGTGCCAATATAGAACGACGTCCTAAATCAATCAACTTCACTTCCTCAGATACATCCTCACCAACCTCAAAATCTGGTTCGATTTTGTGAGCTTCTGTTAAAGAGATTTCTTGGTTGTCATCCTCAACTGCATCATCGGCCACAACAATTCTGTTTCTCCATATCTCTAAATCCCCTTTGTCAGGATTTATAATAATATCAAAGTTGTCATCATCCCCAAATTTTTTCTTTAATGTATTTCTAAATACATCCTCTAAGATTGACATTAAGGTGACACGATCGATTAATTTTTCATCCTTAAACTCTGAAAACGAATCAATTAACGCTAAATTTTCCATAATTTATAGTCTTATTATTAAAATAATATTTTCACTTTTGCTTCACTTATTTCACTGTACAAAAGGGTTACTTTTTTTTGAACCGTTACTTTACCCTTACCTATGGGTTTTGGCTCTCTTGCTTTCCATTCTAGTAAAATGTCACTATCACTGGCGGCTGTTAGGACGGCTTCAAATTTTTGATTTTCTAAAGCTCTTACTTCTAAGGTTCGGCCAATGTGTTTTTGATATTGTCTTGGGTGCGTTAAAGGAGTGGTGGCTCCTGACGAGGATACTTCCAAAGAAAAATCATGCTCTTCTCTATCTAGGTTGTGCTCTATTCCACGACTTACAAACATGCAGTCTTCAACTAAAACCCCCTTGTCTCCGTCTATTACAATCCTGATTTTATTTCCATCTAAGATTTCAAAATCTATCAAAAATAAATCCGGTCTTTGTTCAAGACAGTCTTCTAATAATTCTTTTACTTTATCTCTAAACATTTGGTATAAAAAGAGGGGACTTTATGTCCCCTCGCATTTTCATTTATCATTCTATGGCGCAAATATACGACATAAAAATTGAATTTAACAAGTGTTTATACTTGTTTTAGTTGGCCCACTAGGGCTCGAACCTAGACTCTTCGGTACCAAAAACCAACGTGTTGCCAATTACACCATGGGCCAATCTCGTAATGAGGCTGCAAATTTATAATAAAGTTTTGTTTAGGCAAACATTTTTAAAATTATTTGTTGTTCATTTTTTGGTTTATAATATAAACTAGTTTATGTTTGCGTTTCTAAAATAGAAAAAACATGGAAACTCAAGATCAAATTCAACTCATCAATGACACAATCAATAAAGCAAAAGAAAATTTAAAAGAGAGTTCTTTCTCTTTTATTTTTTGGGGATCACTAATCGCTATACTAAGCTTTTTTCATTATTCATTTCCTGAAATTGTTCAACAAACATACTACTCATCCCTACTGTATTGGGTCTTAATTCCTGTGATAGGGATGATTGTTACTGTGGTATATAATATTAAAAAACGCGTAAAAGTAGGCTATGAAACATATGCGGGGCGGACTTTAAAAATAATCTGGGGCGTGTTTAATATCTCTTGGATTCTTTTAATTTTTATCTCTTTTGAAAAAAAAATTAATCCAACGGAGTCTATATTATTTTTATTAGGAGTGATGATTCTTATAACGGGACTTTTAATTCGCTTCAAACCCTTTTCTTTTGGAGGCATATCTGTTATTATATGCAGCATCCTTTGCGTTTACACTCCAAATAATTCTTGGCTGTTGCTAAACGGTATTGCCGCTGTTTTAGGGCTACTTGTTCCTGGAATTTATCTTTATTACAGGAAATCAAATGTTTAAGCCACTAAATAAAATACTGGTAAATCCAATACGACTGATGATTGTGTCCGTCCTAATGAAAGTAGAAAATTGTGATTTTAATTTTCTAAAACAACTCACCCAAACTACGCAAGGCAATCTAAGTATACAGTTAAAGAAGCTCAAAGAGTGTGGTTATATTTCTATTGACAAAAGTTTTGAAAAGAACTATCCAAAAACCAATTGTAAAATTACA